>Ga0207693_10003548_pt1 | contig 13323 bp, 17 predicted proteins | sample LARL81metaG_FD_184347 | JGI IMG/M metagenome (GOLD analysis project Ga0207693, IMG submission 184347) | Corn, switchgrass and miscanthus rhizosphere microbial communities from Kellogg Biological Station, Michigan, USA - LAR L8-1 metaG... | ecosystem: Host-associated > Plants > Roots >...
ACCTCCTCGGAGCCGGCGATCCTCGCCGAGCTGATCGCGGCTGCGCTGAACCAGGTGGCGATCGTCTGGCGCGCATCTCCGGCCTCGACGGAGCTCGAGCTGCGGGTGGCCGACTGGGTGCGTGAGCTTCTCGGCCTCCCCGAGGGCTGGCACGGCCACATCGAGGACACTGCCTCCACCTCGACGCTTGCGGCCCTCATCGCGGCGCGGCACGTGACCGGCCGCAACGTCGTCGTCTGCTCGGAGCACGCACACTCCTCGGTCGAGAAGGACACGCGGATGCTCGGCATGGAGCTCCGCAAAGTCGCGGTCGACGCCGAGTTGCGGATGCGTGTGGACGGCTACGACCTCGACGACGTCGCCGCGGTCGTGGCGACGGTCGGGACGACGTCCTTCGCCTCCGTCGATCCGGTGCGCGAGCTCGCCGGGCGCGCTCAAGAGGCGGGCGCCTGGCTCCACGTCGACGCGGCGTACGCGGGCTCTTCGTGGATCTGCGAGGAGGAGCGCTGGTCGGCTGACGGCGTCGAGCTGGCCGATTCGCTGGTCGTGAATCCGCACAAGTGGCTGCTCGTGCCGACTGACTGCTCGCTGGTCTGGACGTCGCGGCCGGACGAGTGGCGCGAGGCGTTCACGCTGACGCCGGAGTACCTGCGCACGGATGACGAGGCGTTCTCCCTCGCGGACTTCGGGCCGCCGCTCGGCCGCCGCTTCCGGTCGCTGAAGCTCTGGGCCGTGCTGCGCTGCTACGGCGCGGAAGGGCTCAGGGCGATTCTCCGCGAGCACATTCGCCTCGCCGAGCTCTTCGCGAGCTGGGTCGACGAGAGCGACGACTGGGAGCTGGTCGCGCCACAGCGCTTCTCGCTCGTCGTCTTCCGGCGGATCGGAACGGACGAGGACAACGAGCGCATTCTCGAGCGCGTCAACGACTCGGGTGAGATCTTCATCACGCATACGAAGCTCGACGGGCGCTATGTCCTCCGGCTCGCAATCGGCAACGCGCGGACGACGGAGGCCGACGTGCGCCGCGCCTGGGAGGTCCTCGACAGGGAGGCATCACGATGATCGTGACGACGATGAACGACATCCCCGGCTACGCGGTCGACGAGGTGTTCGGCGAGGTGATGGGGCTGACGGTGCGCTCGCGCAACATCGGCTCGCAGATCGGCGCCGGCCTGAAGTCGATCGTCGGCGGCGAGCTCAAGGGGATGACCACGGCGCTGATCGACAGTCGCAAGCAGGTGATGGAGCGGATGGTCGAGGAGGCGGAGGCAACGGGCGCGAACGCGATCGTCGCGATGCGCTTCGACACGTCCGACATGGGCGGCAACTGGACCGAGATCTGCGCCTACGGCACCGCGGTACGCGTGCACAAAGTCTGAGCTCCAGCTCGACTACAAACGCTTCAGCAGCTCGAGGAACTCGATCGTGTCGGCCACGACGAGGTCGGCGGCGTCGAGGAGCGCTTGCGGGGCCTCCGCTGAGGTGACAGCGACGCGCACCGCTACGTCAAGGCCGTCCAGGGCGGCGAAGGAGTCGATGTCCGTCGTGTCGTCGCCCGCCGCGAGCGCTCGCCGCAGGTCGTACTCGTCCAGCAGGTGCCGCACCGCCGTGCCCTTGTGGGAGCCGACCGGCGGCAGCACCTCCAGGACCTTGCGGCCGTAGCGCGCGACGAGCCCTTCGTCTCGCGCGGTCTCCGCGATTACGTCGAGCTCGCGTACCGCCTCGCGCTCGTCCGCCCGGTCCCGGAAATGGAAGGCGAGGGCGAGGCCCTTGTTCTCGACCTCGCTCTGCGGCCATGGCGCGTCGGCGGCGAACGCGGCGAGAGTCCGCCGCCAGCGGTCGGCCTGCGGCTCGGCCTCGAGGCCGTGCGAGCCGACGCAGACGACGCCGCCCACGCCCAGCCTCGTCTTGACGTCCTCGCCGGCGCGCCCGCTCACGACCGCGACGAGCGCGTAGCGGCCGACGAGCCGTTCCAGCTCGGCTCGCGTGTCGGGCGGCGCGACCGCGTCCTCCGGCCGGTCGACGATCGGGGCGAGAACTCCGTCGAAGTCGAGGAACAGCCCCGTCTGCTCGGGCTCGGCGGCGAGCCGCTCGAGCAGCGCGTTCGGGGCCACGGGTCAAGAATATGCGGGTCCGGCCATAATCCAGCCGTGGCCGACCTCGACGAGCTCTGGGTTCCGCTGGTCGACGAGCCGATCGGCGGGATCGTCGATCGCATCGTGCGGGACGACCCGTCCCTCGCGGCCATGGTCGAGACGCCGCACCGGATCCTCGCCTTCCGGACGTTCGCCTACATCCGCACCGGGCTCCTGCTCGGCCAGCTCCTGTTCGACCACGACGTCCCCGCCTGGGATGGCTCCGAGAGCTGGGTCGACGCACTGCTCCGCGATCCCGCCCATCGGGCCGCGATCGAGCGCGAGGTGCGCACGGTCGCGGAGGAGATCGCCTCGGACCCGCAGTACGCGGACGACGGGCCGCTCGCCCCGGACGAGGGCGCGCGCGACCGGTTCCGCGCCTTCGCCCGGGAGCACCTCGGGGGTAGTGCGAGCTAGCTCGGGTTGGTCGAGCTCGGGTTGGTCGAGCCCGGGTTGCTCGGTCCGCCGTTGCCCTGATACACGAACCCGTTGCCCGTGCCGAACAGCTTGCGGGCGAGCACACGGCGGACGGTCGGGCCCGTGATCGGGTTGAGGAGGATGCCGAGCGCGATGCCGAACAGCAGGATCGCTCCGTTCCGCGCGGACCGGGCCGGCTCGGGCGCGCCTCGCTTCACGTTCTGGACGCGGCCGGCCGCGTTCCGCAGTTCCTCGACCGCCCTGCGCAGGTCGTCCTGCACGTCCTTGTCCTGCGCGAGCTGCGTCGCGGCGTCCGAGACCCTGCGGCGCGATGAAAGCTCGTCATACACGGCACGGGCGGAGGTGTAGGCGTTGCGAATGTTGTCGCGCAACTCCTGGTCGCGGAGCGCGCGCTCTACGTAGGGCCGAGCGCTCGCGGCTGCGGCGGCGGCCCTTTCCTTGGTGTACGTCATTCCCAGAATCCTTTCGTCGTGGGTGGAAACCTGTGGTCCCATCTTGGCGGAAGTCGCGGGTTGCCCGCGACCATTCCGGTCCTGGCAGCCGCAGTACCCTCTGCGGTGCGGTGGCAAGCATCGTCAGACTCCTTGGCCTCGCCGCGGCGGCGCTCTTCGCGCTTGTCTTCGGGGTTCTCCGGCTCTGGTACCGGGCTGTGCTCTACGCGCCTGAGGTCAAGCGCCGGAAGGCCGCTCGGAGAGCAGCTCGGCGCGCCTGAGCAGCGATTCCGCGAGCCGGCGTGAAGCCTCGTCCACGAGCTCGCCCTCGAACCGGGCCGCTCCCTCGGCCGCGTCGAGGATCCGTCTCGCTCGCTCGACATCCGCAGGAGACGGCGTGAAGAGCAGGTTGACGGGCTCGATCTGGCTCGGGTGGATTACCCACTTCCCGTCGTAGCCGAGCTCGAGCGCCCGGCGCGCCGAGACGACGAGACCGAGGTCGTCTCCGAGCCTTGCGTGGGGGCCGTCGATCGCCTGGAGCCCGGAGGCCCGCGCGGCCGCGACGACGCGCGCGAGCGCGTACTCCGGCACGCCGGCGCCGATCGTGAGCACCGGTACGCCGAGGGACGCTGCGAGGTCGGCCGGGCCGAAGACGAGCGCCTCGAGGCCCCTTCCCGACGGAGTCAGTCCGGCGGCGGCGATCCGCTCCGCCTCAACAAGGCCGCGTGCGGTCTCGATCTGCGCCTCGAGCCCGATCCCCTCCGGGAGCAACTCTGCCGCTGCGGCCACGTCCTCCGGGGACTCGACCTTCGGGAGGACGACGACGTCCGGCCGCGCCTCGGCGGCCGCGCGGAGGTCGTCTTCCCACCAGTCCGTCGCCCGGCCATTGACGCGGAGGGCGGTCGTGCGGCCGAGAGGGCCCCGGCGCAGCGCGGTGACGGCGAGCGCGCGGGCCGCTTCCTTCTCGCCCGCAGCGACCGCGTCTTCGAGGTCGACGATCGCCTCGTCGGCGGCGAGCGAGGGTGCTTTCTCGAGCATCCGCTCGCTCGAGGCCGGAACGGTCAGGCAGGTACGGCGCGCGCGGGCGGGCACGCGCGAACGCTAACGGTGCCGTACGAAGAACGCGTACCGGCGGGTCTCGAAGGTCGTCTCTCCCTGTGGCGTGAACTCGAGCTTTTCCAGGACGTGCAGCGCCGGCGTGTTGTCCGGGTACGCGATGGCCGTGACGCGGTCGAAGCCGGCGGCGAAGGCGGCGCGCACGACGGCCTCCGAAGCCTCCGTCGCGTAGCCGCGCAGCCTGGCGTCGGCCGCGACGACACACCCGAGATCGAGCTCGCGACGCCCCTCGATCTGCTCCCACTGCAGGCCGGCGAGGGCGATCGCCCGGCTGGTCTCCCGTTCGACCGCCGCCCAGAGGCTCATGCCGTCGTCGCGCTCGAAGCGGTCGATCTTCTCCTGAATCCACTCGGCCGACTCACCGAGATCCTCGGCGTCCTCGAGGCGAAGCGGTCGGATGACGAGCCGCTCCGTCTCGATCGGGAGCTCGATCCTCACGCGGGCAACGGCAACGGCCGGCGAAGAGAGACCGAGGTGGTCCGTGTGACGTACCCGAGCCGCTCGTTCACGGCGCGCATGTTCTCGTTTCCGGTCTGCGTCCAGGTATAGATCTCACGCAGGCCGCGCTCGGACGCCCACGCGATCGTCGTCTCCTTCAGCGTCCGGGCGATGCCGCGGCCGCGGAAGTCGCGGCGGATCGTCGTGAGCGCGTTCTCGGCGCGCTCCGGCCTGTCGACATCCCGCAGGAGCCCGGCCATACCGACGACCTCGTCGCCTGCGAGCGCGACGAACGTCGCCTCCGGCCACGTGATCCACTCCGACTCCCACTGCTCGGGCGTGATCTCGACCTTGCGTGGCGTGGGCATGTCCTCGAACGCCTCCAGCGCCAGCTCGTCGTAAAGGCGACCGAGCAGCTCCGGGCGCTCGGCCAGGTTGATCACGGTGATGCCGTCCGTCACGGCCGGCCACGGCTCGTCCGCCGCGACCGCACGCACCTGCTCCACCTGGCGGCCGACCTCCTCGAACCCGAAGCGGTGGGCGAAGGCGAGCGAGCCCTCGTCGTCGACACCGACACCGAGATCCGGGAAGCCGAGACCCTGGACGTGCTCGGCGAGCGAATGGAGAAGCGCCGTGCCGACGCCGCGACGCCTCTGTTCGGGGAGGACGCGCGGGATCGCGAAGCCGCTCGCGGTGTCGCCGCGGCCCGCAACCCCGCTGCCCGCGAGCTTGCCGTCGCGGTACGCGAGCAGCATCAGCCGCTCGGCCGACAGGCTTCGCCGCAGCTCCTCGACCGACTCGGTCCGCTCGTAGGGGATGACCGAGATGCGAACGCTCCGCCACGCCTCCAGATCGGCGTCGCTCTCGCAGGGGCGCAGCTCGATCATCCCGACCGCTTCAGCTTCCCGTTCCGCTTCGCGTACCGCTCGCCGACCTTGAAGATCGCCAGGCCGATCGGCGTGGCCAGCACCGCGATGATCAACAGCGGCCACACGTTCGCCCACGCGATCCCCGCGCCGTCGACGATCGACGCGCGGCAGCCCCGCAGCGCGTACGTCGCCGGCGAGATCTTCGCGATCCACTGCATCCACTCCGGCATCACGCTGACCGGGTAGTAGACGCCCGAGACGACGAGCATCAGACCCTGTGCGACGAAGCCGAGCTGCGCGCCCTTCTCCGGCGAGATCAGCGGCAGCACCGAGGTCATGATCCCGACGCCGATGAACGAGAGCGACGCGAGCGCGAGCAGCATCAGAGCGGCGCCGTAGTTTGCGTTCGGCGCGTGGAGGCCGAGGAAGAGAGCGACCGCGAAGAAGAGGATCGTGGCCCGGATCAGGCCGTAGAGCACCGCGAACGCGCCCTGCCCGAACAGGTGCACGAGCCGCGACAGCGGCGCCATGAACGTGTACTCGATCGTCCCTTCCCAGCGCTCCCAGGCCACCGTCTCCGTCATGAACTCGAAGATGATCCCGAGGAATGCCCAGATCGTCGCGCCGACCAGCAGCGACAGCGCCAGCGTGTTCTCCTGCGACGCCGACAGGTGGCCCGTCAGGGCGGCGGCGCGAGCGATGAAGACGATCGTGAGCGTGTTCGCGATCGTCCAGAACATGAACGCGATGTCCCACAGGAAGTACCGCTTCGTGAGATAGACGTTCCGCTCGACGATCCCGAACAGGCCGATGAGCTGGTTTCTTGTCTCTAGAGCGAACTCGCTCATCCGAATACCTCCCTGTACTCGTCGTCGTCGTCCTGGGCCTCGTTCTCGAACTCACGGCCGGTGGCGGCGAAGAACGCCTCCTCGAGCGTCTCGACGCCGAAGCGGCGCTTGACGTCCTCGACCGGCTCGAGGAAGAGCAGCCGGCCGCGGTCGAGAAGCCCGATCCGGTCGGCGAGCGTCTCCGCCTCGGCCATGTCGTGCGTGCAGAGGAGGATCGTCGCGTCGTGCTCGCTCCGCACCTGGCGGATGAACTCCTGCACCTCGAGCTTGGAGCGCGGGTCTAGACCCGTCGTGGGCTCGTCGAGCAGGAGCAGGACCGGCGAGGTCAGCAGTGCCCGCGCGAGCGCGACCTTCTGCTGCATCCCGCGCGACAGGTTCTCCATCGATTCACCGCGCCGCTCGGGCGGGAAGCCGACCCGCGCGAGGATCTCCGGCACGGCCGTGCGGGTCTGGTGCGGCCCCATTCCGTAAAACCGCGCCGCATACGACAGGTTCTCGGCCGCAGACATCTTCTTGAAGAAGCTCGCCTCGACCGAGACGCGGTTGACGAGCCGGCGGATCGTCGACGCGTCCTTCTGGACGTCGTGGCCGAAGATCCGCGCCTCGCCGCCATCGTCGATCAGCAGCGTCGAGAGCAGGCGGACGAGCGTCGACTTCCCCGAGCCGTTCTGGCCGAGAATCGCGACGCACTCGCCACTGGCGATGGTGAAGGTGACGTCGTCGAGCGCCGGCCACGGACGCTTGCGGGCGAAGCGGCCGGCGTGGCGGTCCTTGCGCTTGAACGTCTTGCGCAGGTCGCGCACCTCGACGGCGGGCGCATCCCGGTCAAGACGTGAGGTCAATTCTGCTGTCGATGGTGCAAGAGTGGACATGCTGCTCCTTCGGAACGAAAGGGGAACGGAGGACGGAGTGCCGCCTGGCGGCGGCCCGCGGACCTAAAGGGCGCCGCGGACTCCCGTGGGGCGACCGCAACTGCCCACCGGGATCCGGTCCATCACGTTCTCGAGCAACATGGTTCTCGCAGGCTAGGCGCTCCGAGCGCCCGCGTCAAATCCCCGGCACGTACAGGCGTCGTTCGCCGTCCGCGCCGACGCGCCAGCGGATCGAGGTCTGGCCGTTGCCGTCGTACGTCACCCACGCCGCTCGCTCGGCGAGGAACTCGAAGTAGTGCGAGTCGGGCGCAGGCCGCCACTCGATCATCTCCCAGAACAGGTCGTCGAGCTTGCTGCGGAGCTTCTCGTCGGTCGGCGCCTCGGCCCGGCCGGCCAGCTTGAACTCCGGCGAGCCCTCCTTCGCCGTGACCGGCGCGTGGACGTAGACCCGTGGGTCGCGCAGTAGGTCGCGCGCCTTGAGCGAGCCGGGAATCATGTTCGCGAGCAGGTGCCCGTCCACGATGTACGCCTCGACCGGCGTGATCCGCGGCGAGCCGTCCTTCGTCAGCGTCCCGACGAGGATGAACTGGAACCGCTCGATCAGCTCGCGGCCGTGCGCGGCGATCTCCGGCGCCGCGCGCTCGAACTCCTCCCACGTCAGCACCTCGGGAGGTTAGGCGCCGACCGGGCATCCTGCTAGCTTCGATCGTGGTGGTCGGCCGGAGCCGGTGGACCGCCGAGGCGATGGGGCCTCGCGACCGAAGTGGTCGCGGGGCTTTTTTCGTGGTCCAGCGGAAGGAATGGGATGGTCAAGGTCGAGGCGGTGGTCGTGAGGGAGCGGGTCGAGACGGTGATCGACGCCGTCGAGGAGGAGACCGGCCACGTCGGCGTCACGGTCGTCGAGGCGATCGGGCACGGGCGCGAGCGTGGCGTCACCCACGAGTACCGCGGCCGCACCTTCGAGTCGCGGTTCCTGCCGAAGGCGTTGCTCGCGTTCGTCGTCGAGGACGCGCTCGCGGAACGGATCGTCGCAGCGATCGCCGACGCCGCCCGCACCGGCCACGAGTCCGGCGACGGCCTCTGCTGGACGTCGCCCGTCGCCGACGTCGTCCATCACCGCACAGGGGAGCGTCTCGGATGACCCATCACCAGCTGCTGATCGCGATGAACACCGTCTGGGTCGTCGTCGCGGCCGTGCTCGTCATGTTCATGCAGGCGGGCTTCGCCTTCCTCGAAGCCGGGCTGACGCGGATGAAGAACGCCGCCCACATCGCGGGCAAGAACGTCCTCATCTTCGGCGTCGCATCGCTTGTCTACTGGCTCGTCGGCTTTGGGCTCGCGTTCGGGCACGGGAACGGGCTCGTCGGCCTGCACGGCTTTGCGCCGTCATTCGACGCGCTGCTCGCGGTCGGGAAGGCGCCGTACGCGGCGTTCACGTCGATCCCGGGCGCGGCCGGCTGGCTGTTCGAGGTGGTCTTCGCCGGCGTCTCGCTCGCGATCGTGTGGGGCGCGATGGCCGAGCGCGCGAAGTTGTGGGTCTACTTCGCGTTCGGCGCGATCTTCACGGTCGTCTACTCGCTCGTCTCGCACTGGATCTGGGCGCCGGGCGGCTGGCTACAGCGGTTCGGGATGCAGGACTTCGCCGGCTCGACGGTCGTCCACTACCAGGGAGCCCTCGCCGCGCTCGCCGGCGCGATCATCCTCGGCCCGCGCATCGGCAAGTTCGGGCAGGACGGACGCGCGAATGCGATTCCCGGCCACAACATGCCGTACGCGGTGCTCGGGACGCTGATCCTCTGGTTCGGCTGGTTCGGCTTCAACCCGGGCTCGACGCTCGGGGTCGTCAGTGGCGGGCACGTCGGCTTCTTCGGGTATGTCGCGCTGACCACGAATCTCGCCGCGGCGGCGGGCGGTCTCGGCGGGATCTGCGTCGCGTGGCTCGTGCTGCGCAAGCCGGACGTCTCGATGATGCTGAACGGCGTGCTCGCGGCGCTCGTGGCGATCACGGCGGCGTGCGGGTTCGTCGCGCCGTGGGCCGCGGTCCTGATCGGCTTCGTCGCGGCGACGATCGCCGTCGTGGCGGTTCCGCTCGTCGAGCGGCTCGGCATCGACGACCCGATCGGCGCAGTCGCCGTGCACGGTCTCGCAGGCGTCTGGGGGACGCTCGCGACCGGACTCCTCGCGGTTCCGGCGCTCGCGGCCACGGTCGGTGTCGGCCGCGGAGGGCTGCTCTACACGGGCTCGCCGTACCAGCTCGGAATCCAGGCGCTCGGGCTCGTCGCGGTCGGCGCCTTCACGTTCACGGCCTCGTTCGGCACGCTCTGGGCGCTGAACCGCCTCTGGGGGATCCGCGTCGAGCCGCACGTCGAGACGGCCGGTCTCGACGTCGCCGAGCACGGCATGTGGGGCTACCCCGAGTTCTATATCCCGGTGCCCGGCGGCTATGGGACGGAGTCGCACGGCCATCTCGGCCTCGCGCATGCGCACTCGCCCGTGCCGGTGCCGGAGCCCCGGCTCGCTCCCGCGGCGGATGCCGCTGGATAGGCTCGATCGCATGCCGTCGCTCGACGCATACACGGTCTTTCTGGCCACGGCGATCGTCTTGCTCCTCGTGCCGGGCCCGGCCGTGCTCTACGTCGTGACCCGCAGCATCGAGATGGGGCGCGCCGGCGGGCTCGCCTCGGTCGCCGGCATCACGACGGGGACGGTCGTGTTCGTCGCTCTCGCAGCGGCCGGGCTCTCGTCGCTGATCCTCGCCTCGACCGTCGCGTTCGATGCGGTCAAGTACCTCGGCGCCGCCTACCTGCTCCTGCTCGGCGTGCGACGCCTACTCGGGCGGGGCCTCGATCAGCCCGGCGAGGAGGCGGTGCCTCGCACCCGGCGCCGCGCCTACACGCAGGGCATCGTCGTCAACCTGACCAACCCGAAGACGATCGTCTTCGTCTTTGCCTTTCTGCCGCAGTTTGTCGACCCGGGCGCGAGCCACGCCTGGCTGCAGGTGTTCGTCCTCGGGATCAGCTTCGCCCTGCTCGGCTTCCTCAGCGACAGCATGTACGCCCTAACCGCCGGGACGGTCGCCGACCGCCTGCGCGGCTCGGCCGGGATCGCGCGCGTCCAGCGCTGGGTCGGCGGCGGTGTACTCGTGGGGCTCGGCGTGCTCGCGGCCGTTTGGTCGCCGAGCCGCGCACGATGACCGTCCGCGCGCTGCTTGCGGACGACTGGTCCGCGGTGCGCGCGATCTACGAGGAAGGGATTCGCGGCGGCAACGCGACCTTCGAGACCGAGGCGCCGTCGTGGCAGGAATGGGACGCGGCGCATCCCGCGCTGCGGCTCGTCGCCGAGCGGGGCGGCTCCGTGGTCGGCTGGGCGGCGCTGTCGCCGTCGTCGCCGCGGCGCTGTTACCGCGGGGTCGGAGCTGTGAGCGTCTACGTCGCCGAGGCGGCACGCGGTGTTGGAATCGGTCGTCGCCTGCTCGGGCGGCTCGTCGAATCGTCGGAAGACGCCGGCTACTGGACGCTCACGGCCGGAGTTTTCCCCGAGAACGAGCCGTCGCTCCGGCTCCACCGCGCGTGCGGCTTCCGCGAGGTGGGCTTGCGCGAGCGGGTCGGTGAGTCGGGCGGCGTCTGGCGGGACGTGGTCTGGCTCGAGCGCCGGTCCGAGCTGGTCGGATGAGGTACCAGTTCGTCGACTGCCGCTGGGAGCTCGCTAGTCCCGATCGCGGGCGCGAGCTCTACCTCGCCGGCCACATTCCGGGCGCCTCGTTCCTCGACGTTGACGCCGACCTGTCGGATCTGTCCGTGACGGATGCCGGCCGCCACCCGCTGCCTTCGGCGCAGAAGTTCGTCGCCGCCGCCGGTCGGGCGGGCATCGGCTCCGGCGTCTACGTGGTGGCCTATGGCTCGATGGGTGGCGCGGAGCGGCTCTGGTGGCTGCTCCGCCATTTCGGCCACGACGACTGCGCCGTCCTGCTCGGCGGGATCGAGATGTGGGGCGGGGAGCTCCGCGCCGGCGAGGAGGAGATCGAGCCCGGCGAGTTCGTCCCCCGTGAGCGGAGCGGCGACACGATCGACGCCGACGAGATCGCCCGGCGCCTGGCCGACGCGTCGCTCGCACTCGTCGACGCGCGCACTCCGAATCGCTGGCGGGGCGAGCCGAACGAGATCGACGACCCGCCGGGCCGGATCCCGGGCGCCGCGAACGCGCCGTGGAACGAGCCGCTGCCCGAGTTGCCGGGCGGCGAGCTGGTCGCCTACTGCGGCTCGGGAGTCAGCTCCTGCGTCACCCTCCACCGCGCCTGGCTCGCCGGCCGCGAGGGCCGCCTCTATCCGGGCTCGTGGAGCGAGTGGTCCAGGCGCGGCCTGCCGCTCGAGCGCGGCTAGCGGCGCGAGACGGCCGCGGTGGCAGCCGAGAACGCGAACTTCGTCAGGGTCGGCATCCGCTGTGCGCCTTTGATCGTCGCGCGGAGCGCGTCCGCGAACTCTTCGACGTCGGCGTCCGTCAGGACAAGCGGCGGCAGGATCCGGATCACGGCCATGTCGTGTCCCGCGACCTGCGTCAGGATCCGGTGCTTCGTGAACAGAGGCACGACCACGAGTTGCGCGAACAGTCCCTGCTGCGCGCGCTCGACCAGCCGGTACGTCATGGAGCCGCCGCCGTCCGGCTCGCCGAACTCGATCGCCCAGGCGAGCCCCAGCCCGCGCACGTCCTGCACGACCTCGAACTCGTCCACTAGGGGCCGGGTCAGCTCGAGCAGTCGTTCGCCGAGCCGTGCGCTCTCCTCGACGAGCCGCCGCTCGCGCAGCTCGTGGAGTGTCGCGAGCCCTGCCGCCATCGCGAGCTCGTTCGGCGCGAAGGTCGAGCCGTGCGACATCGCGTGCGGCATCGAGTCGAAGACCTCCTCGTGGACACGCCGCGCCATGAGCAGCGCGCCGACCGGGACGTAGCCGCCCGAGAGCGTCTTCGCCACGGTCACGAGATCCGGCTCGAGCCCCCAGTGCTGGTAGGCGAACATCCGGCCCGTCCGTCCGAAGCCGGTCATCACCTCGTCGATACAGAAGAGCGTTCCGTAGCGGCGGCACAGCTCCTGCGCGCCCTCGAGGTAGCCGTCGGGCGGCATGTGGATGCCCTTCCCCTGCACCGGCTCCACGAGGAAGAGCGCGACGTCCTCGCGCCGCAGCTGTTCCTCGAGCGCCTCGAGATCGCCGAACGGAACCTGCTCGAACCCGGGCAGGAGCGGCTCGAAGCGCGCCGTGAACTCGGGATTGCCGTTCGCGGAGAGCGAGCCGAGCGTGAGGCCGTGGAACCCGTGCTCGGCGGAGAGGACGCGCGTCCGGCCGGTCGCCGTGCGGCCGAGCTTGATCGCCGCTTCGACCGACTCGGTGCCCGAGCTCGTGAAGAGGCAGCGCTCGATCCGCCCCCCGGCGAGCCCGATCAGCGCCTCGGCGAGCAGTCCCGGGAGGAGCGTCGTCCCCATGGCCAGCATCCCCGGCGTCTCGAGACCGAGCGCCTCGACGAGCGCCGCGCGGACGACCGGGTTGTTCCGGCCCACGCCGTACATGCCGAAGCCGCCGAGCAGGTCGAGGAAGCGCGTCCCGTCGGCGTCGTAGAGGTAGGCGCCCTCGGCGCGCGCCCACGTTCGGTCGAAGCCGATCGTCCGCAGTACCCGCACGAATTGCGGGTTGATCGTCTTCGCCCAGAGGTCGAGATCCTCGCCGCGCCGCGAGTCGAGGAGCGCCTCGAGGCTGAACTCGCTCATCGCGCGGGACTGTAGCTAGGACGTTCCGAACTGCTTCAGCAGTCGCTCTGCGTACCAGTCCTCCCAGCGCTCGTCGCCTGGCTCGGCCGTGTAGTCGCGGTCGAGCTGGACGAGCGCGTGGACGAGGTGGCTGCGGACTGGCGCCGAGCCGAGCAGGCGGGGCAGCTCGGAGTGGTCGAGCAGCCAGTCGGCGTACCAGGAGGCCCAGTCGGGGTCGTCGCCGTCCACGATGCGGAAGACGACGTGATGAGTCTCGGAGGCCTCGTGCAGGAGGTCGGCGACCGTGGGCGCGTCGGTCATGCCGCGATCCTCGCATGGCAGGCACGCCGGGCACAATGTCCCGCGGCCCCCGTAGCTCAGTGGATAGAGCAGCGGTTTCCTAAACCGCGTGCGCATGTTCGATTCATGCCGGGGGCATCAA
>Ga0207693_10003549_pt1 | contig 13323 bp, 7 predicted proteins | sample LARL81metaG_FD_184347 | JGI IMG/M metagenome (GOLD analysis project Ga0207693, IMG submission 184347) | Corn, switchgrass and miscanthus rhizosphere microbial communities from Kellogg Biological Station, Michigan, USA - LAR L8-1 metaG... | ecosystem: Host-associated > Plants > Roots >...
GTCGAACGGCCGCGTGGAGGTGTAGATCACGTGACCACGGATGCCGCCGTTCTCCGCCGGCGCCGTGCCCGCGGCATCGGCGAACGGCCGCATGGCGAATTCGATGAAGCTGTTCTGGCCGAGCAGGCCCTGCCAGCCTTCGCTCGGCACGTAGCCCGGATCAACGCGCCCGGTGGAGCCGCCGGCGGTGTCCCCGCTCGGACAGTCGGCGCTGGCGCAGTACCGCGCGCCCGGGACTCGCAGTTCCGTCGGCAGGTGCGCGGTGGGCGATTCGATCGTATTGGCCAATGCGGCGCCGATGTTCGAATCGCCGCCGCCCGCGGTACCGTCGACCGCTCCGCCGGCGTCGTACACCACGTGCACGCCCGACTGCTTGTAACGGGCGCTGTCGGTGTCGACCACCAGCCAGTTCAGGAACGGGAAGACTTCGTTGAAGCCGGCGAAACCGTTCAGGTCGGTGTTGTTGTAGCCCATGTAGCTGCCGTCGCGGTACCGGATGTTGTACGGCACGAGGGGCAGGCCGGGCTCTTCATCCTGCGACACGCCGTCCCCGTTCTGATCGAGGAAGATGCGGCCGTAGAGATTGGTGCGCCACTGGGTCACCGCGATCTCAAGCGGCGCATCGGTGGTGCCGATGGTGTCATTGTTGACGCGCACCGGGGTCGACAGGCCATCGACCAGGAGGTCATTCCACTGGTCAAACACGGTGAGCTTCAGGTCCCCGTGCGGGACGCCCGTGAAGGTGAACGTACCGTCCGGGTTGCACTTGGTGAAGGCGAAATCCGCGCTGTCCGGGGCGCCGAGGCTCACGTAGCACTGTCCGAAGCTGAAGGCGTCGTAGCTGCCACTGCTATAAACGCGCTGATCCGGGGTGCGGCTCATGCGCGTGTTCGTGACCAGGCCGTTGATGGTGGCGGTGCAGCCCGCGGTGGGACCCGCACACAGGCCCGCCTTGCGATCGTTGATGATCTTCGGATTGGCGAAGCCGACGGCGACGTGATAGCCCCCCGGTCCGAATTCCTGGAAGTAACTGGGCTCGTCGGGCTTGATGAACGCCTCGATGTCCTTGGTGCCGTCCAGCGTGTTCGTCTGCAGCCACTCTTCGCCGCGCGCGGTGCGATCGGCTCCCGGGGTGGTATGAACCTCGTACAGGCCCGGGTACATGTTGGCGATGACGGCGTGGCCCGCCAGGGGCGAGAGGACCTTGTTGCCCGACTGATCGACACCGTCCTCGTACTTCGGACAGGTCACGATCATGCCCACCAGCCCGTCGCTGGAGGTCTTGGAGATCGGGCAGGCGTTAAGTCCGGTGACCGGATCGATCGTGCCTGCGAGCGAGTTGGAAACCGGCTGGCCGAACTCGTCATAGGTCAGCTGCCCGGCGGGATCACCGAACTGGCCGGTCTGATCGAGGAGCACGATGTTGAAGCCCTCAAGACCGGGCTCGTTGGGCGCGAGGATGTCAACGCCGCCGCCGGTGTCGTTTTCCCCGTTGAGCGGGTTGTCGTCCTCGAACACGAACACGGAGATCTTCGCGGTCGGATACGGCAACGGCTGCACGGTCACGCTGACCGTCTTCTGCCCGGCGCCGATCTGGGCGCCTCCCATGCCGTGGCCGGGATCGGCAGCGTCGCCCGGCAAGATCGAGATGTAGTAGCGCTTGTTCGGATCCAGGGTCACCTGGTCGGGCGTGACGATGTCCTTGTGGGCGCCCGGACGGCAGCCGCCGTTGCCCACGTCGCACACCGAAGCGGTACCCAGAACCGACTGGCCGCTCTCACAGGACAACTCACCCGTGCACCCCTGCGCAACCACCTTCAGGGCGCTGGAGTGGAAGTTGACGGCCAGGTTCTTCGGCGGCGTCGTGGGGTTGGAGGTCTCCACATTCGGGTCGATCCCGATCGTGGTGTCCTCCTCGATGATCCAGCGATAGTCGGCAATCGTGACGCCGGGGTCCTTGGCGTCCACGACATTGAAGACAATTCCATTGCCGGCACCGAAGGTCACGGTCGCTGTGGTGGGAGACGCGGTGTTCTGCGAGTTCACCGCGAAATAGGTGAAGGTCACGGTCGGGGACCCGCTCGGTATCGCGACAAAGGAGCCGTCCGGGTTCAGGGTGACGCTGCCTCCGGTCGCGGCGATGGCCAGACCCGCAGTACAGGCAGCGTCCGCACAGGCGCGCAACGCCAGCCCGGCAGGATCGGTGTCGTTTTCCAGCACGCCGGGCGGGCTGTGCTGCAGGCGCGAAGCGACATTGCTGGCATAGCTGTCGGGGTTCGCGGTGGGAGCTCCGCCCAGACACGCCTTGTTGGTGGCGGGGTCAACCTGATCGGTACAGGCGTTCAGCTTGACCACGGCGCAGGCGGTTCCGGATGCCGCGCCGTTGCCGCAATACATGAAGCTCGCGTCCGGCGCGCCCGAATACGTGAACGTGCCGTTGGAGTTGAGCGTCAGCCCGGCGGGCGTGGCTCCCACGACCTTGACGCCATAGATGCCCACATCATTCGCGAGGACGCCCTTGGCAGGATCCGCCACGCTCAGCGTGCGGCCCGCGATCACGAAATAGGCATCGGGATTGGCTACGGCGCCGGCGGCTGCTGCCGCGGCGGCCGCCGCTGCCGAGCCGGTCCCGGTGGCGGCGCCACCTGCGATACTGATGTAGGCCTGCATGCCCCCGTCGCGCTGGTTGCCGGTGGACAGGCTCAGCTGACGGTCGAATACCGGGTAGGTCGCGGCGGTGTAGTTGCCGCTCGCCTGCCCGGGCTGGATCGCCACGTCGTAGGTCTTGCCGGCCGCGAGGAATACTTCGCTCTGCACCTTCGGAACGCCGGGCAGCTTGTTGCCGTCCTCGGCCAGCAACATCATGTTCGCGCCGACTACCGCGGGCACGTGCATGCGCAGGCCGGCGTTGACCAGGCGCAGCAGCACGTTGCCGCTGGTGGCGGCGACCGACGTGGCGGGTGGGACCGGCGCGAGAATCGACTGGGTCGAGGCGGTCGGGTTCGTGCGATTGAATGCGACGCCATTGATGAGGTAGTACAACGGGCTGTAGTTGACCGCGGGCGGGTAGCAGGTATGCACCGCCGGGTCACCGCACTTCCCGGTTTGACCGCTCCACGCCAGAGTCTCGTCGAACCCCGAAGTCTGAACGGCATTCAGCACCGCGGCGTTCTGCACCGGATCGATTTCACTGAGCAGCAACGCGACATCCGCATCGACGGCCGGACCGGGATAGTTCGCATCCGTGACGACCAGTACGCCGTACAGGCCCATGGGCCCCTGGATCGAGGGCTCGGTGCCTGACTCGAGCAGGTAGGTGCCCGGGCGCAGGTTGTTCCAAGTGAGACCCTTGCCGCCGGCGTCCGAGACCTTTACCTCAGTCGCGAACGAGCGCACGCGGTCCGGCTGCCCAGGCGGGGTGAACACGGCATCGCCCGCACCGGCATCGGTACCGCCCGGCGTCCCGGGCCACGTCGTACCCTGCGGGGCGTGCACGGGGCTGGGAATCGTCGTGCGCTGCGCAACGTCACCCAGGCCGCCGCCGACCTGCCCGACGATCACGAGCGAGGTGGGCACGTCATTGAAGGTGGCGGGATCCGTTGCCGGAACGAGCGGAATGTGCAGCGCGTTGATCAGCGTAATGGTCAGCGGCTGTCCGCTCGGCACGCGGATGAGGGGCGGCTGCCACACACCGGCGGCCTGGGCCGACCCGGTGGCGCCCGTGCAGGAGACGCCGGTGCCTGATACCGCGCCGCAGGAGTAGCCCCACATGGGCACTGCCTGGCCATCGGGCAGTGCCGCGCTCGCCGGCGCGGCCGTCAGGGTAACGGTGCTCTGCGCGAGTGCCGTGGCGCTCGCAAACAGCAGGAGTGACATCGCGAGCCCTGACTTGGTCAGGCTCACCCTGGGCTTGTTGATTCTCATTGTTGTTCTCTCCCGCCCTAGTTCGCTTCGATGATGTTGTAGACCCATGGATCCACCAGCATCATCATCATCATTCCGCCCGGAAAGGCGTTGTTGGTCGTGATCTCGCGCTCGTTGTGCGAGTGCCACATGTACGAGAAGCCGGCTTCATCCGTGGGACTGTTGGCGACGGTTCCCGACGGAGGAATCGGCGTGCTGCCCACGGAGCGCTGCGTCGCCTCCGGGCCCAGATAAGGACTGCCGCCGTACCAGGGGCCGAGCGCCAGGATGTTCGGATCAGGCAGCGTGACCGGACCGCCGCTGCCGACCTGGTCGCTCGCCGGCTTGCTCTCGAGCGGCTTCTCGTGATCCGCGCACCACTCGTAGTAGTTCGAGTTGTTCGGGTTGGCACCGCTGCCGGTGGTGTAATAACCATTCGCATCCGGAACACAGGCCGCGCTGAACCCCGGTGTGTGCGCATAGACATCCCAGTTCAGACCCTTGCCGGTCCACTGGAAGATGCCATCGATCGTCTGACCCGGAGTGGTGGTCGTCGTAAAGAGCAGCGGACCTGCGAGCTTGTTGCTGGAGGGTGTCAGCAGCAGATTGCCGTCGCGCGCCAGCACGCGAACGTGGTTGCCGTGCTCGTGGAACGGGTGCTGCCAGCGGCCGTTGCCGATGATCCGCAGCAGCACCAGCTCGCCTGGATGCATGTGTGGATTGCCGTTGTACGGCTGGTGCGGGTACTGCAGCGCGTAGTTCGGATCCATGTCATCCGGCATCGAACGGCCGTTGATCATGAAGTACGCCGGTACGTAGGGCTCCGTGGCAACCACCATGCAGCCGGTGGACTGGTTGCACGGCAGCGCCGCCTGCTCCTCGGCCTGGCGGTGAATTCTCGGATCCATTTCCGAAAACTGGAACAGGTACTCTCGGTCGTAACACGCCGCCGGGTTGTTGTAGGCGGCCACGCCTAAGCGGTAATCCTGGTGGTCGGTGGGCAGGTTCGGCGCTACGTGGCACGTCGCCGGGGAGCGCGCCGGCGTGACGTAGCCCTGCGGCAGGGTGCCGCTTAAGGTCGGCAGCACGATCAGGGCGCCGTACAGACCCATCTCGATCTGCAGATCCCCCTGCGTGCCGCTGTAGTAGGTATGCGTGCCCGGCGTGGTCGCCTTGAAGGTGTAGGTGACCGTTCCAGCGTGCGCCGCTTCCTGCGTGAGCAGTCCCGCCACCCCGTCGGGGCTGGTTACGGAAAATCCGGGGAAGAGAATCGAGGTGTTGCCTGCGGCCGCCGGCAGATTGTTGGTCAGCGTGACGGTAACGACGTCATCCTGGTGCACGATCAGCGTCGGTCCCGGCAACTGCATGTCGGGACACTTGGCGTTGGGGATATTGGCCGGCAGAAATCGGTCGCTGCCGGGCGGCGAGGCACAGCCATAACCCCAGCTGTAGACGGTGTTGCCATCCGGCTGCGAGATATGACCCGGCGCGGCGGTCAGCGCGAAGTGCGGTTGTCCTGCGGACCCCGTGCCGATGATCCCGGGCGCCGCCGCCTGCACGTTGCCCGCGAGCAGCGCAGCGCACAGCAGCGCACCGACGCCCAGCAGCTGTCGCACCGATTTGTAGTTCTTCACGGCGTACATGTCCGATCTCCTAAATGCTGGGGCAGCCGGTTCCGACCTTGGTGGTCGGATCGACGGACGTGCAGATGTTGACCTCCGTCATCATGCCGCCGAAGTTCTCGGCGTCGTTCGACAGGTGGTCGAGCTGCGGCGTGTAGAGGTAGAACTTCTGGCCCGCCGTATACCCGGTGGCGTCCAGGATGACGTCGAGCGACTCGCCACCGCCGAGCGTGATCGAGTTGGTCTCGTAATACATGTTGGTGCCGTCCTGGTCCCGCAGCAGGCGCGCGTTGAGGGCAATCACGCGCATCGGGATACCGAGCGAGGCGAGCGTGTGAAACTCGGTCACGTTCAGGTCGGAGATGCGCAGCAGCGCCCTGCCGTTCGCGGGGATGTTGATGACGCTCGGCAGCGGCTGCGAGGCATGCAACGTACCGTCGGTCGCCTGGGTCTGCATCGCGCCCGGCACGATGGTGTCCGGGTAACCGCGCCCGTTCAGCAGGAAGTACTTGTCCTTGAGGTCAACGAAGCTCTCCGGATTGAAGGTCATGCCGACGAAGTGGAAGTTCGGATCGAAGCCGTGCATCTGGATCGGATACTCGACGTCGTAGGCCGTGGTGCCGTCGCCGTCGTTGTAGGCATACTTCTGGGTGCCGTTGTTGGAGGCGTTGTTGGGCGGCGGTACCGGTGTTGAACACAGGATGTCGTTGCCACAGCGCTTGCGTAGGCGTTCGTACTCCGCAGCGGTCGGGCTTGCGGGGTTCTGTAGCGCAGCCTCCAGGTCCTTCAACGCCGACTGCAGATTGCCGCTAACCCGGTTCTGCCGCGGCCGCACGAACAGCTGCCCCACCATGCCCATCTCCAGATGCTCCGGCGGCGTGATGTGGCAGTGCCAGAAGTAGGTGCCCGCGTCGGGCGCGAGGTAGTAGTAGGTGAAACTGCCGCCGATGTTGATGGCGATCGAGGCGTCCGGCACGCCGTCATAGAACGCGGACGCGTTCGGGTAGCCGTGGAAGTGCACCGTGTGCTGCTCGAACAGGTCCGGCCGCATGATCTGGCCGACGTTGGTCAGCGTCAGGAAGAACTCATCGTCCTCGTCTATCGCCATGAGCGGCGCAGGCTCGCTGCCGTTCATCACGCCGACGTCCATGATCGGTCGCGGGTCAACGTGCCCATTGAGTCCGGTGGTGCAGTAGGCCGGTCGTGGCGTCGCGGCGCACGCCGGATCGTCAGCTATCGAAGGGTCGGGAGTCAGACCGATGGCGCCATTGAAACTGAAGTTGCCATCGGGCATGCCGACCAGGGTGCTCGGCGTGCCGACCCCCACCGGTCCGACGGTGTTGAACGTGGTTACGTTCTGCGTGCCCGGCAGGCCGTTGTAGATATCGCGCAGACCGGACAAGGGACCAAAGGCGAACAGGTACGTCTGCGTGCCGTCGGCCATGGTCGCGAAACCATCGCCGCCGGAGATCTGCTGGCACTTGATGTCGGGATTGGGGGCGCCGTTGGCGCCCGCCGGATGCATCGTGGTGTTGCCCGGACACTGCACGCGGAACGTCTGCGCCCCCGCGGATACCGCGAACGCGCTCAGCACCGCCAGCGCAAGCCAACTGCGAATACTAGACATAATGCCTCCAACCATCCCGACGCGCCGTGGCGCGTTGAACACTGATGAGTGAGGGCGAGCAGCACTCGCCTGTGATCAATGCACGTCGCACTTGTTCGACTTCTTGTTCGTCATCCCTGGAAGCGGGTGCTACAGGCGTAGCGCCCGCCCGCTTCTCGGCACCACTAAAATGCAGGTTGTTGGAGTGCCGGGACCATGACACGACGACGAAGTCGCGGGCCGGTAGATGCCCTAGTCGGCGGTGGGGTTAGTCAGTAGGCTGGACGTTCGAAGTTTACTTACTTCGAACGGATGGCGGCCGGCAGGGAAGGCTGCGCCGCGCGGCGCGCAACTTCGCTTCAGGTCACCGCGTTGCCAAGGCGCCCGGCAACATCGAAGCGGCGTCGAGTGAGTCGGGCTGGCTGACTTCTGGCGTCGCGGCGTGCGCGCCCACGAGGCCTTCGCGTACCGCGAAGCGCGTCAGTGCAGCGGTGCCGCGCAGTTGCAACGCCTGCAGCAGCCGCTCACGCAGCCGGTGCACGGCTTGAACGCTGACGCCCAACATCTGGGCGATGTCGCGCGTCGGATGGCCGAGCGCCAGGGCTTGCAGCACCTGCTGCTGGCGGGAGGTCAGGTAGGCAACGCGCGTACTCGCATAATTCGCATCCTCGGGCGTCGGCGTGCGCGCCGCGCGCGCGACCACCTGGTCCGGGCGGTACCAGCGCCCGGCGCGGGCCGTGCGCAATGCGCTCACCAGTTCCCGGCGGCCGCGATTCTTCATCAGGTAACCGCGGGCCCCTGCCCTGCGCGCGGACGCGACGCGATCACGCGCCCGAAACGCCGTCAGTACCAGGATGGCGATCTGCGGGAAGCGCGCGTGCGTCTCCGCGATGAACTGCAGAGCCGAACCCTCACCGAGGTGCAGCTCCGTGATCACCGCGTCCGGCTGCAGCCGGTCCACGAGCGCCGCGGCCTCTGCGGCGCCGCCGGCTTCGCCGACTACTGCGAACTCGCCCTCGCGCTCGAGCAGAATGCGAACTGCCTGGCGCACGATGCGGTGGGGATCGGCGAGCAGAACCGTGGGAATTCGCTCGGCTGCGGGTGCTGAGGAACCAAGGGAAGCCGCAAGAGCCATGAGGCAGGTACCGCGCTGGGCGCTGTTGTTTGAGCTACAGCTTAGGTGCCCGCAGCGCGGCGAAAATCGGGGGCGGCCCGTAAGGGCTGCCCCTTACTTGTGCGGCGACGCCTGAATGCTAAAGGGAAAATTGCGCCCGAGGTTGCCAGGGGCAACGGGCGGGTTCAGACGGGAAGATTCAAACGGATCAGGTCGGCGAGTGAGCGGCAGCGCAGCTTCTCCATGATGTGCGCCTTGTGAACCTCGACGGTGCGCGCACTGATCTGCAGCTGCGCGGCGATCTCGCGGTTGGCATGGCCGGCGGCGATGAGCCTGAGAATCTCGCGCTCGCGTGCCGTGAGACGCTCGACCCGCTCATCCCCAGACGCCGGCGTGCTGGCGCGCCGCTCGCGGTCCGCGCGCAGGGCACTGTTGAGAACCTCGATCAGCATGGCGTCGTCGACCGGCTTCTCGAGAAAATCGAAGGCACCGTTCTTGAGCGCGGCGCGCGCCGTCGCCACATCACCATGGGCGGTAAGCACGACCACCGGCACCTGCAAGTCGCGCGCGCGCAGGTCGGCCTGCAGCTCAAGTCCGCTCATGCCGGGCATGCGCAGGTCCGTGAGCACGCAACCCACCGTGTCTGCCTGGTAGGTGGCGATGAAGGACTCGGCGTTGGCGAAGGACTGCGTGCGTAGCCCCTTCAACGACAAGAGCAGCGTGAGCGAGTCGCGCACGCTCGCATCGTCGTCGATCAGGAAGACCGTGCCGTCCTCGTTGCTCATACGGTCTGCTGCGTGGTTGCGCCGGTCGGCAGACGCATGACGAAGCATGCACCGCCCAGACGCCCGGGCTCGAACCACAAGTCACCGCCCTGATGGCGCAGCAGGCTGCGGCTCAAGGCCAGTCCCAGGCCCATGCCGCTCATCTTGTCGGTGACGAAGGGCTCGAACAGCCGCCCGGCCAGCTCCGCGGAGACACCGGGCCCGGAGTCCTCCACGCAGATCAACACGTGCTCAGCCGCGGCGGTGGCCGTGAGCTCGATCTTGCGCGAGCGCCCCGCGGGCGCCGGCTGTGCATCGAAGGCATCCAGCGAGTTCGTCAGCAGGTTGTAAACGACAATCTCCAGCTGCGTGCGGTCGGTCACGACGCTCGGGAGATTTTCATCGCGGCGCAGCTGGAACTCAACCGCGCTGCGGCGGATGCGGTCCTGCAAGGCGTGCGCTGCCCGGGTGCACACGGCAACCGCGTCGGTGGCCTCCAGGCGCGCCCCCTCGCCGCGGTAGAACTCGCGCAGCCGTCGCAACACGGCGGTCGCCCGCACGGCCTCCTCGCCGGCCTTGTGCAGGGTGGTCGCCAGCCGCTCATCGGCGTTCGCGAGCGTGCCGGCCATGAGCTCGGAGGCGCGCACGTAGGACAGCAGCGCCGTCATCGGCTGATTCAGCTCGTGCGTCAGCGCCGTGGCCAGTTCGCCTGCTGCGGCGAACCGAATCGATCGTTGCAGCGCTGCCTCCTGCTCGCGCACCTGGCGCAGCGCAGTGTCACGCTGCGTTGCGAGTGCGCCCAGGAACAGCGCCGTGATGCCCAGCGACAACAGCGGAAACTGCAGATCGAAGACCGAGATCGGCCCGGGGGTGAGCTTCAATGCTGCCACCAGGGCCGCCTGGACCAGCGATACGGCGATCATGCCGCCGGGCACCCCGTTGCGCAGGGAGATCCAGGCGACCGGCACGAACAGCGGATAGAAGAGGCGCACGTCGCGTAGTGCGGCCAGGGCAAAGGCCAGCGCCACGCCGAGCACGATGCCGAGCGCCTGCAGGCTCAGCTCCTGGCGCCGCTGCCGCATCTCGTGTGGCAGTGCGCGCCAGTTGACCGTGAGCAGCAGCACCGGAACCAGGGCGATGATGCCGTTGAAATCGCCGACCCAGTAGCGCCCCACGCTGGCCCAGAACTCCTCCGCCCTCATTTGGCCAGAAGCGGTCAGGATCCCGGTGTATCCGGCGGCTGCGATACCGGTCGCCACCGCGGTCACGCCGGCAAACCAGGTGGCACCACGCGCCGTCATGATCGGCGGCCCGAGGGCGCGTCGTCGCAGCCATCCTGCCGCCGCCGCATAGACCGCGGCGATATAGAGGGACGTGAGGGCCAGCACGTCCCATGACACCGGGGCGTCGTCCGTGAGAATCTCGCCCACGAAGACGCTCAGTGCCACCAGGGGGGCCCAGCGGCTCCCGCCCCATAGCAACAGCGCGAAAGACACGCCCGTGTTGGGGTTCCACGGGGTGATGCTGGTGTGATGCAGAGGCTCGACGTAACTGGCCCAGTCGAGCAACAGGTAGAGCGCGAAGTAAGCGGCCCCCCGGCCCACGGTGCGCGCCGACGGCAACGAGGTCCACGGCCGGATCGCGGTCGTGGAATCGTCAGTCATGTGCATCCAGAGCGCGGTCGCACGCGCGCGAGCAGGGCGGCACGGCGCTCTCCTTAGCGAGCGTTATCTGACTTATTATACTGAGTACGCTCCCGCGGTCGGGACCGCCGTCACGGATTGCGCGCCAGAGGCGGACACCCTTGCGGGGTCAGGTCGGGGCACCCACAACTGCCGGGCCGCACGAGGGCGCCCTGCCCGGCGGCAGCCCTGGCGCGCGGCAGAAACACAGGGTTTCCCTCGGTGCGCGTGTACGCGCGCAAGCCGGTGACGCGGCCGTCAACGCGCTGAGGCGCTCAGCCGGGACGCCTCCGGCGTCAGCCATTCGCTGAGCGTCGCCAGCTTCGGGCCCTGCGGCTCGCTGAAGCGCACGACATAGCCGCCCTTGGAGGCAAAGCGCTGTCCCGCCGCGAGCGTCAGCCGCGGGTAATACCCGGTGAGCACCCGGTGGTCGAGGTCCTGCTCGATGCGCTCGATGAGATAGTCGCGCTCGAACGTATCGACCATGTGGTTCAGGGTCTCCGACAGCAGGCCGCAGGCAAGATAGGTGTCCGCCTGTACCTGCAGCGCGGGCAGGGGCACCTGTCGGATCCTGAACCACCCCATCGCGTAATCCACGCGTACGCGTCGCCTCTCAGGCAGGTCGAACGGATAGGTCATGCGGGTCGCTGCGCGCCACGCGACCGGGAGCGGCGCGCCCTCAAGGCCGCCCATGACCCCCGACATCCATACCAGCGAGGTGTGCGGCGGTGACGGCGGCAGCCACGCCAGGTCCTGCGGACGCAGCCACAGCACCAGCGCGTCTGCGCCGTGCAGCTGACTGACGGACTTGCGCAGGTCCTCCGCACTGCCGGTGCTGCGCAGCACGCGATTCTCGAACGTCACCCCGGACTGCGCGCCCGCGGCCCGCAGCTCGCCGGCCGCCTGCTCGCCAACGTCCCCGCTGCGGAACACCTGTACGACACGCAGCGGGCCTGCGTCACGGCGCTCGCCGATCTGCTCCGCGATCAGCTGCGCCTCCAGCAGCACCTGTCTTGAGAAGTACAGGGAGTAAAAGTCGCCGTCGTTCCCGGGGGGAGCATCGATATTCGGAAACAGGCACGGCACACCCTGCTCCTCACAGAAGCGATGCACGGGCTCCCAGGTGGCGCCACCGACGCCCGAGATGACGGCAAACACCGGTTCGGCCGCGAGCCGTTTGCGCAGCTGTGCCTCCCACGTCTGCGGCGCACCGCTGAGTTCCCACACGTGCAGCTGCCACTTGCGATTGACACGGAAATGCATGGGCCGCGTCGCATACAGGCGCGGGGCGACGGCACGCGCGGCGGCGTTCTTGTCCAGGAAGTACTTGTCCAGCACCGCCAGCGTGCCCGCGCGCCGCGCCGGGTCGGCGTCGGGGGTGATGATGGTGGCAAAGTGCAATACCGTGTCCGTGACGCCGGGGACATGCCGCGGCGTCATGCCCTTCAGGTAGGCGATCAGCTGCTCCATCGAGGCGTCATCGAGCTCGTAACGCGGCATGAGGTAGCTCAACGGCCTGCCATCGGCGCCCACGCCGGTACGTATGGCGCGCGCGAGCGTCTCATCGTTGTAGGCCTGGTGCGCCACGCGCGAGGTTCCGACATAGGGCACTTCCTGGTCGTCGATGCGCTCGTCGGCCGGGCGGTACAGGTACGGCCCGGTAATCGGCGGGATCGTGATGCGTCCTTCGGTGGATCCCAGTCCGCTGCGCCGGTGACAGCTGACACAGGCGGCATCGGAGCCACTGATGCGTGCATTGCCTTCGCGCACTCCCGACAGCATCGCCCCGGAGGGTAAGACCCCGTCACGATAGAGCGCTTCGCCGGCGGGGTCAGCCTGCGCGGATGCGCCTGCCGCAGCGCCCGTCAGCAACAGGAACAGCACCAGGGTAGGTGGCATCGTTCGGCCCGCGTGGGTTTGCATTCGCGCCTCGTCCGCAGCAGGCGCGTCAGCGCGCGGCGAGCAGCGAGCGATAATCGCGCACCAGATCATCGGGTGTGACGAAGCCCTCGATCCGCAGCCACGGCTTGCCCGGGGCGGCGCGCATCAGTGTCACGGCCGTGTGGCTCATCTTGTCGCCGCGGTAGACGTCGAAGGCACGCTGCACGGCAAGGCTCGCATCGAGACTGCCCGTGTAGTACTGCCATTCGGGTCCCGCATGGTACTTGCGCGCGTACTCGCGCAGGCGTGCCGGCGTGTCCTGCTCCGGGTCGATGGAGATCGACATGAGGTGTACACCGCTCACCTGGGTGCCCAGCCGATCCCGGAACTGCGCGAATGTCTGACTCGCCAGCGGGCACACCGACGAGCAGGTCGTGAAGATGAAATTGAGCAGCACCGGACGGCCGTCATCCAGCTCGCGCGCCAGCGACACGCGCTCGCCATCGGCCCGCACCAGCCTGACCTCGGGAGTCTCGTAGACCACGCGGGTGCGGGAGACGCCGGGCAACTCCTGCAGCTGCCCGACCGAGGGAACTTCCGTGGATAACTCCGCGGCAGCCGGCGCCAGCGAGCCGGTGGCCGCGACGAGCGCGCCCGCCAGCACCGCGGCCCGCAGCGAATTCATTTATTGACCACCGGGATCGCCGCAGGCAGGGCCGCTGCCGCAGGTACGTTGGCAGCCAGGAGCTGC
>Ga0207693_10003550_pt1 | contig 13318 bp, 11 predicted proteins | sample LARL81metaG_FD_184347 | JGI IMG/M metagenome (GOLD analysis project Ga0207693, IMG submission 184347) | Corn, switchgrass and miscanthus rhizosphere microbial communities from Kellogg Biological Station, Michigan, USA - LAR L8-1 metaG... | ecosystem: Host-associated > Plants > Roots >...
ACGGACCACACCACCATCACGGTGCCCCACAGCGTCTGGTCCTGCCAGAACAGCCAGATCACCGCGCCTACCATCACCGGTATCGCCCCGATTTGCGCGACGCCGAGCAGGAACATGACGGCGGTGAGGACCACGGCATGCGGCACCCCGGCCACCACCAGGCCGAGGCCGCCCACCAGGGACTGCACGAGCGCGGTGACCACGATGCCGAGGGCAATGGCGCGTATCGCCTGGCCCGAGAGACGGGCCGCGCGCTCGCCGTCGACGCTCGCGAGACGGCGCGCAAAGACGAGGACCCACTCCGCGGCCGCTTCGCCTTTGGCATAGAGGACCGCGGAGATGGCCAGGGTCAGCAGGAGCTGGACGAACAGTGCGACGAAGCTTCCCGCCTGACCGAGGAGCCAGCCGCCGATCGCCGCGAGATGCGGGGTGATGTTGGCGGCCAGCTCTTGCGGAGGCGTGGATGCGATACCGTTCCACCACGTGGCGATGCGGGCACCGACGAGCGGGACATCGCGCACCCAGGAAGGCGCCTGAGGCACCGAGACATGGGTCAGCGACTTCGTCCACCCCGCGATCTCGTCGGCGCGATCGATGAGCGCCGTCACCGCGAGCGCGATGGGCCCCAGAATGATGGCGAGCATGACCGCGGTCATGATCGCCACCGCGAAGCTGCGCCGGCCGCCGAGGCGCCGCTCGACCCACCGCATCTCCGGCCAGGTCGCCACCACGATCATGACGGCCCAGATCACCGCGGGCAGAAACGGCTTGAGCACCCAGAAACTCGCCGCAATCAAACCGCCGATCGCCACTACCGCGAAGAGAATCCGCGTTATGTCCCAGGGCAGCGCCGTGTCTTTCATGAGGCGCCCATCTTAGCGGAAAACGCCGCCCCGCGGTGGGCGGCCGTCAGCATGGGCGCTAGGCGGGCGCTGCCATCGCCGGTACACTGGCCGCGCGCGGGCAGGCCGCCCGCAGCATCGAGGAAAGAGGACGACACCCATGACGCCCACTCCGTTCCTTATCAACGTCCCCGAGGCGACCCTGAGCGATCTCCATGAGCGGCTCCGCCGCACGCGCTTCCCGGATCAGGCGCCGGGGGACCCGTGGGCCTTCGGGGCCGACCTCGCCTATGTGACAGAGCTCTGCGTGTACTGGCGCGACCACTATGACTGGCGAAAGCACGAGGCCATGCTCAACGGCTTCCCGCAATTCACCACACCCGTGGCGGGTATCGATCTTCACTTCATCCACGCAGAGGGCCGCGGGCCTGCCCCTCTCCCCCTCCTCCTCTCCCACGGCTGGCCGGGGTCGGTCTGGGAGTTTCACAAGATCATCCCCATGCTCACCGATCCCGCGCGCTTCGGCGGCGACCCGCGCGATGCGTTCACCGTGGTGGCGCCCTCGCTCCCCGGCTACGGCTTCTCCTTCGCGCCTGGCCAGCCGCGCTTCGGCATCACGGAGATCGCCGACGCCTTCGCCACCCTCATGACCGATGTCCTCGGCTATCGGCGCTTCGCCGCGCAGGGCGGAGACTGGGGCGGCTTCATCACCTCGCGGCTCGGTCTCGCGTACCCCGATCGCCTCGCCGGCATCCACGTGAACCTGCTCTCGCTCCGCCGCGACCTCCCCCGTCCCGCGAGCCCCACGCCGGAGGAGCGCGCCTACATGGACGACCTTGGCACGTGGCTCCGCGAGGAGACGGGCTACCAGTGGATCCAGGGCACCAAGCCGCAGACGCTCGCCTACGGCCTCACCGACTCCCCGGCGGGCCTCGCCGCGTGGATCGTGGAAAAGTTCAGAACGTGGAGCGACTGCGGAGGCGACGTCGAGCGCAGCTTCTCCAAGGACGAGCTCCTCACCAACATCACGCTGTACTGGGTCACCGCGGCCATCAACTCGTCCTTCTGGCCCTACTACGCGCGCTATCACGCCCCGTGGCCTATCGGCGACGGCCAGCGCATCGAGGTGCCCACCGCCTACGCCGCGTTCCCGAAAGAGATCGTGCGGCCCCCGCGCGCGTGGGCCGAGCGCGTTTACAACATCCGTCGCTGGACGGTCATGCCCTCCGGCGGCCACTTCGCCGCCCTCGAGGAGCCGCGGGCTCTCGTCGACGACCTGCGCGCTTTCTTCCGCGACCTTCGTTGATGGAGGCCACCATGAAGCTCGGATTCTCTCTGCCCATGGCCGGCGCCTGGGCCACCCCCGACAACCAGGTCCTGATCGCCCAGCGCGCGGAGACGCTCGGCTACCACTCGCTCTGGGTGTTCCAGCGATTGCTCTACGCCGTGAAGCCGCAGAACGACTACCCGCCCCTGCCCGGGCAGCCCTGGCCCAAACCCTTCGAGCGGGTGATGGACCCGCTCATCTCCCTCGCCTTCGTGGCGGGCGTGACCTCGCGCATCCGGCTCGGCACGAGCGTGCTCATCATGCCGTACTACACGCCCGTGCTGCTCGCCAAGCAGCTCGCCACTCTCGACGTCGTCTCGCGCGGCCGCCTCGACGTGGGGCTCGGCCTCGGGTGGTCCATGGACGAGTTCGAGGCGGTGGGGGTGCCCTACGCGGGGCGCGGCAAGCGCGGCGATGAATTCCTGCGCTGCCTCAAGGCGATCTGGACGGAGGATCCCGTGGAGTTCGTGGGCGAGTTCTATCGCGTGCCGCGCGCCCGCGTGGAGCCACGGCCCGTGCAGACGCCGCATCCTCCCATCACCATCGGCGGCTATGGGCCCACCGTCGTCCGGCGGGCCGTCACCTACGACGGCTTCAACGGCGGCAATGTGCCGCTCCAGCAGGTCGCTCCCCTCGTGGCCGAGATCAAAACGGCGGCCACGAAAGCGGGCCGCGATCCGGCCACCCTCCACATCGTCTCGCGCGGCAGCTTCCAGCTCCATGCGAGCGCGCAGGGCAAGGACCGGCGCCCGCTCTGGGGCACTTTGGAGGAGATCCGGGAGGACATCGGACGCTATGCCGAAGCGGGATTGACCGAGCTCTTCCTCGAGGCCAACTTCGACCCGCGCGGCGTCAACCTCGAGCGGACGCTGGAGGTGATGGAGGCCATGGCCCCCGGCCAGCGCCCCGCCCGGCCCTAGGTGGACGGGAGCAGTCGCGCGGCCGCCTCTTCGCCGGAGCGGACGCAGTCGGCGATGCCCACGCCGCGATAGGCGCCGCCGGCCAGGCCGAGGCCGGGGTGAGCGCGCAGGCATCCCTCGATGGCCTCCACGCGGGCGAGATGGCCCACGTGGTATTGCGGCATGGCCTTGGGATAGCGGCTCACCCGGCTCATGAGGGGCGGGGCCTGTATCCCCAGGAGCTCGCCGAGCTCGGTGCGGGCCACCCGGGTCAGTGTCTCGTCGTCGCCCGTGAGCGCCGTCTCGTTCAGCGCGCCGCCCACGAACACCCGCAAGAGGGCGAAGCCGTCCGGCGCGCGCCCCGGATACTTCACGCTCGAGAACGTGCAGGCAATGATGGCGCGCCGCTCCACCTGGGGCACCACGAAGCCAAAACCGTCGAGCGGGTGCGGGATATCGACCCGGCGCCAGCCAAGCGTCACCGTGGCCGACGAGGCATAGGGAATGTCGTCGAGCAGGTGGCTCAACGCGGGATCGGTGTAGCGAAGCATGCGCCCGGCCTGATACGACTCCGTGGCGATGATCACCGCGTCGGCCACCGCGGCGGAGCCGTCGGCCATGCCCAACCGCCAGCCCGCACCGTCGCGGGTAACGCTGGCCACGCGCTCCTTGAGGCGGACGGCGTCGGAGGGCAGCCGGGAGGCGAGGGCAGCTACCAACTCCTCCATGCCCTCCGCGAACGTGACGAAGAGAGACCAGCGGGCGCCGCTCACGCCTTTGGCCTCGAGGGGCGCCCGCCGGCTTGCCCGCCACAGCCCGAGGATGAGGCTCCGCTCCCTGCGCTCGACTTCCATGAGACGCGGCATGGTGGCGGCGAGAGAGAGCACGTCGGGATCGGCAGTGTAGATCCCGGCTACCAGGGGCTGCGCCACCCGCTCGAGCGCTTCCCTGCCCAGCCGGCGCGACACGAATCCCCCCAGGCTCTCGTCAGGATCGCCGCCGCGCGGGAGCACCAGGTCCATGGCCATCCTGAGCTTGCCCGGCCACGAGAAGAGCCCGGAGCGGACGAAGGGTCCGAGCCGGGTCGGGGCGAGGAGCTGAAAGCCGTCGGGGAGCGGATGCAGCCGGCCGCGGAAGACCACATAGGTGCGCCGGAAGCGGTCGTCGGTACGGATCAGCCGATGCTCGATGCCGAGGCGCTGGCAGAGGGCGAGCGCCCACGGCTTCTCGGAGAGGAAGGAGTCGGGGCCGCCCTCGACGAGAAACCCCTCGTGACGCTCGGAGTGGATGGTGCCCCCGATCCGGTCCCCGGCCTCGAAGAGCGACAGGTCGAGAGGGAGGCCGCGGGCGCGCGCGATCTCGAGAGCGCGATGGGCGGCGGCCAGGCCCGCCACACCGCCGCCCACCACCGCCAGCTTCACGCCGCCCCTCGCTCCACGAGATCGGCGAGCATGGCGATGAAAGCTGGGTGGTCGTTGACCGTCTGCGCCCGATGGAAGCGCACTCCGATCTCGGCGGCCACTCCCCGTGCCTCCACGTCGAGATCGTAGAGCACCTCGACGTGGTCGCAAACGAAGCCGATGGGAACGGCCACCGCGTCCTCGATGTCGGTGTCGGGGAGGCTGCGCAGCACATCGCCGATATCGGGCGTGAGCCAGGGATCGTCGGGCTGGCCGCTCCGGCTCTGATAGGCGATCTGCCAGCGCCCGTGTCCCAGACGCCCGGCGATGACTCGCGCGGCCGCCTCGAGCTGGCGTGCATACGGCGAGTCCTTGGCCATGGCCACGGGAACGCTGTGCGCGGTGAAGACGAGCAGGGCATCGGCCCGCTTGGCTGACGGCACCTGCTCGAGCGCGTCCATGGCCCGGGCCACCATAGCCTCGATGAAGAGCGGATGGTCGGACCACGGCGGCGCGTACACCACCTCGGGGGCGCCCGCGCCGACCTCGCCGCGCGCGGTGGCCACATCGGCCACGTAGCGCTCCCACGAGGCCTCGACCTGGAAAGAGGAGAGGATGATTCCGAGCGCGCGACGGTGGCCGCGCGCGCCCATTTCCGCGAGCGTCTCGCGGAGAAACGGGTGCCAGCTCCTCAGCCCCACGTACACCGGCGTGGTTAGGCCCCCACGCCGCAGCGCCTGGCGCAGCCCGTCCGCCTGTCGCAGGGTCAACTCGTTCAGAGGAGATCGGCCGCCGATCAGCTCGTAGTGGTGCGCCACCTCGTCGATGCGGTCGGCGGGAATGCGGCGGCCCGTGGTCACGATCTGGAGGAAGGGCCGTATGTCCTCGGGCTTCTCCGGCCCTCCGAAGGCGATCAGGAGGACAGAGTCGCAGGTCATCGCGACGATAGCTCGTGCACGATGTCAACGAGAGCCTTGACGTTTTCTACCGGCGTCTCCTGGTGGACACCATGGCCGAGGTTGAAGATGTGGCCAGGACGGCCGGCGGCTCCGTCGAGAATGGCCTGGGCCGCCCGCCGGATGTCGCGCGGGCCCGACAGGAGCACCGCGGGGTCGAGATTCCCCTGCACCGCCACGTCGTGGCCGAGCCGCTCCCACGTCGACCCCAGCTCCACCCGCCAGTCGAGGCCGATGACGTCGCCTCCCGCTTCCTTCATGGAGGGCAGCAGGGTGGAGGTGCCCACGCCGAAGTGGATGACGGGCACCTCCGGGGTCAGGCGCGTGATCACACTCCGGCTGTGGGGGAGCACGAACTCGCGATAGTCGGCGGGCGACAGCGTGCCCACCCAGGAATCGAAGAGTTGGACGGCCTGCGCGCCGGCCGCGATCTGGCCATTCAGATAGGCCGCGCTGATCTCGGCCAGCCGTCCGAGCAGCGCGTGCCACGCTGGGCGCTCCGCGCGCATGAAGCGCTTGGTGAGCAGGAACTCGCGAGAGGCTCCGCCCTCGATGAGATAGGAGGCGAGGGTGAAGGGCGCGCCCGCGAAGCCGATGAGGGGAACGCGATCGGCGAGAGCCTTGCGCACGCCGCCCACCGTCTCGAAGACGAAGCCCACCGCGTCGTCCACCGCCACCGCGGGAAGCCGCGCCACGTCGGCCGCGCTCCGCACCGGGCGCCGGATATGGGGCCCGCCGCCCTTGGTGAACTCGAGGCCGACGCCGAGCGGCTCGAGCACGAGGAGAATGTCGGCGAAGAGAATGGCCGCATCCACCCCGAGGCGCTCCACGGGCTGGAGCGTCACCTCCGCCGCCGCCTGGGGATTCTTGCACAGCTCGAGAAACCCCCAGCGCTCGCGCATGGCCCGGTACTCCGCCATGTAGCGGCCCGCCTGACGCATGAGCCAGATCGGAGTGAAAGCGGTCGGACGCCGCCGGCACGCATCGAGGAACATCGAGTGCGCTGCCATCGCCGCGAGGGTACAGTCCGCCTCTGGCGCAGTCAAGAAAGGCGGCGTAGAATGCGGCGTCGGTGCGCCGCCGTACCTGTCGCGCGCGATCCTGACCGTCACCCTTGGGAGGAGCCTCCGATGCCCTTCACCTCCGGCAAGCAAGCCTTCCTCGAGATCCTCAAGCAGGAAGGCGTCGAGATCATGTTCGGCAATCCCGGCACCACCGAGCTGCCCCTGATGGACGGCCTCGCCCGCGAGCCGGGCATCCGCTACATCCTCGCCCTGCAGGAATCGGTGGCCATCGCCATGGCCGATGGCTACGCGCAGGCCAGCGGCAAGATCGCCGCCGTCAACGTGCACACCTCGCCCGGGCTCGGCAATGCCATGGGCATGCTCTACGACGCGATGAAAGCGGGCTCGCCTCTCCTCCTCACCGCCGGTCAGCACGACCAGGCCATGAATCTCACCGAGCCGATCCTCTGGTCGGATCTGCCCCCGGTGGCGCGGCCCTACGTCAAGTGGTCGCACGAGATCACGCGGCTCGACGATTTGCCGCGCGCCGTGCACCGCGCCGTCAAGACGGCCAAGGCGCATCCAACGGGCCCGGTCTTCATCTCGCTCCCCGTGGACGTCCTGAACGCCGAGAAGCAGGTGGATTTCCTCGAGACCACGCGCATCGCCCCGCGCATCCGCGGCGACAAGGCGGCCATCGAAGCCGCCGCCGATCTGCTCGTCAAGGCGCAGCGGCCCGTCATCATCTCGGGCGACACCGTCGCGCACAGCGATGGGCTCGCCGAGATGGCGGAAGTGGCTGAGCTGCTCGGCGCCCCCGTCTACGCCGACTGCGTCCCCTCGACCTGCTCCTTCCCCTTCACGCATCCGCTCTACGCGGGAGCCTTCCCGCGGCTCGGGCCGCCCATCCGCGCGCTCCTCATGAAGCACGACCTGCTCTTCACCGTCGGCGGCGACATCTTCACGCTCTCGCTCCCGTCGGACGTGGAGCCCATGCCGGAAGGCCTGCCCCTCATTCACCTGGATTTGGACCCGTGGGAAATCGGCAAGAACTATCCCGCCAAGGTCGCCATCCAGGGTGATCCGAAGGCGACCTTGCCCGATCTCGCCGAGGCGCTGCGCCGCCGCCTGTCTCCCGACGCGCTCAAGTTCGCCAAGGCGCGCACGGTGGAGCTCGGCAAGGCGCGCGAGGCGCGGATCGCCGATCTGCGCAAGCGCGCCCAGGCGGAAGCCGGGCTGACGCCGATCACCCCGCTCTCCCTCGTGGCCGGGGTGGCGGACGCGGTGCCCGACGATGCCATCGTGGTGGACGAGAGCATCTCCTCGGGCGGCGGCCTGCGCGATCTCCTCAAGTCGCGGGACCCCAAGGGCTTCTTCGGTCTCCGCGGCGGCGGCATCGGGTGGGGGCTGCCGGCGGCGCTCGGCATCAAGCTCGCCCAGCCCGGCCGTCCCGTCGTCGCCCTCGTCGGCGACGGCAGCGCCATGTACACGATCCAATCGCTGTGGACCGCCTCGCACGACTCCATCCCCGTCGTCTACGTCATCTTCAACAACTCCTCGTACCGCATCCTCAAGCAGCGGACGCTCGCCCTCAAGGGCTTCTCGGCCGAGGACGACAAGTACGTGGCCATGGATCTCGTCAATCCACGCCTCGATTACGTCGGCCTCGCCAAGTCGATGGGAGTGGCGGGCGAGTTGGTCGAAAAATCGGCCGACGTGGGGCCGGCCATCCACCGCGGGCTCGCCTCGGGCGGCCCCTACCTGGTGGACGTGCGCATCGACGGGTCGTTCAAGTCATAGCGGGCAGACCATGAGCGGACGGCTCACGGACAAGATCGCCATCGTCACCGGCGCGGGCTCGCGAGGGCCGGGGCTCGGCAACGGCAAGGCGGCGGCCATCCTGTTCGCCCGCGAGGGCGCGCGTGTCGTGTGCGTGGATGCCAAGCTCGAGAACGCAGAGGAGACGGCCAAGCAGATCGCTCAGGAGGGCGGCGAGGCCGTGGTCTTCGCCGCCGACGTCACGTGCAAGGCGGAGTGCGAGGCGATGGTCAAGGCCGCCCTCGACCGGTGGGGCGCGGTGGACATCCTCCACAACAATGTCGGCATCGAGTCACGCAAGACGCTCTTCGAGGTCACGGAAGAGGAGTGGGACCAGGTCATGGCGGTGGACCTCAAGTCCATGCTCCTCACCACCCAGGCCGCGGCCAAGTCCATGGTGGAGCGCGGACGCGGCTCCATCATCTGCGTGTCGTCGGTGGCCGGCATGCGCGGGGTCGGCCGCACCGCCTATGCCGCGGCCAAGGCCGGCGTGATCGGTTTCGTCCGCACGTGTGCCAACCAGCTCGGCCCGAAGGGCGTGCGGGTCAACGCCATCGCTCCCGGGATGGTCTGGACGCCCATGGTGGAGAACCTGGGACCCGAGCTTCGCGAGAAGCGGCGGAAGGCGAGCCCGCTCGGTACGGAAGGTGAAGGCTGGGACGTCGGGTGGGCCGCCGTCTACCTGGCCAGCGACGAGGCACGCTGGGTCACCGGCCAGACCCTGGTCGTGGACGGCGGCCTTACCATCACCACGCGATAACTCTCACCGGAGACCTCTTTCATGACCATGACGTTCGGCATGCACCTGGGCCACGTGGGCGGCCCCATGAACGAGATGCGAAAGCTGTGGCGCTTCGCCGATGCCCAGGGCTTCGACTGGTTCTCTTCGGCCGACCACTTCCAGGAGTCGCCGTACCGCGACGGCAACGGCGATTGCTTCGAGGCGATCAGCACCATGACCGCCATCGCCCTCGATACCAAGCACGTGCGCGTGGGATCGCTCGTCATCTGCGTCAACTACCGCAACCCCGGGGTCCTCGCCAAGGCTGTGTGCACCATCGATCACCTCTCGAACGGCCGCGGCAATCTCGGAATCGGGGCGGGTTGGCACCAGCACGAGTACGAGGGCTTCGGCATTCCCTTCGAGCGTATCGGCATCCGCCAGGATCATCTCGAGGAAGCGGTGCAGATTCTCCGCATGCTCTTCGACCAGCCCATCTCCAACTTCAAGGGCCACTACTTCCAGCTCAACGACGCGCGGTGCAATCCCAAGCCCCTCCAGAAGCGCCTGCCCATCTGGGTGGGCGGCCAGGGGGAGAAGCGCACCATCCGCACCGCGGCCAAGTACGCCGACGGGTGGAACGCCCCCTACATCGACGCCCCGGCGTGGAAGGCCAAGAACGCCGTGCTCGACGACTGGTGCGCCAAGGAAGGCCGCGACCCCAAGCAGGTGGCGCGCACGGTCAACGTGGGCTTCTACATGGGCGCCGACGCCAAGGGCATCGCGCGCGGCGAAGCCATATTCAAGTCGCACTGGGGAGACAATCCCGAGCGTAAAGGCTTCTTCCGTGGCACGGCGAAGGATGCGCTGGAGATGTGCAAGGCCTACGAAGCGGTGGGCGTCCAGCGCGTGAACCTGGCCTTCCGCGAAGGCCCGTACGATTTCGAGGCGATCCAGGCCTTCGTCGACACCGTCTTCCCGGCCTTCGGCATCAAGCGCCCCGCGTAACCCGCGCCCACGCCTCGACGGTCACCGAAGAGAAGCGGCGACCAGTCGAGGCGGGGGGAGGGCGGCGTCTTGACTATGCGCGACTAGTATCACCCGTCCGGAGCAGGCCACTGACGAAGGCCCATCTGCTTCGTTGTCACCCGCGCTTGCGTGGAACCTTCTTCCCCTTCTTGCGGGCCTCGGAGAGCGCGATCGCGATGGCCTGCTTGCGGCTCGTCACCTTGCCGCCTTTCCCGCCCTTGCCGCTGCGGAGCGTACCCCGCTTTTTCCTGCGCATCGCGCTCGCCACGTCCTTGCTTGCGCTCGGGCTATATCTCCGCCTTCCCGATTTCCTCGCGGCCATTCTCGATCCTCCTTCGAAGATATCGTCCAGACTGTCTCCAGAAGGGTGCAATCGACATGCCGGTGGATTCTCGAGCAATCGGCCGTGGATCGCCTGGGTTGTCGGCGTAACTGCTTCGTGCAGGTCGCGGCGACCCGGTAACAACGTCGCTCCGGCTCAGCGCGCGCGTGTGAGGGGAACGGGGCGACGGCCACGCCGCTCCGCTCCCTTCACCACCGTGTAGTCGAGCTCGATACGGGACCGGGCGTGGCGGAGGAGCAGGCTTCCCCGGCTCATGTCGCCGCGGCCCACGAAGTCGGAGGGGAAGTGCAGCCGGGGTCCGAACACGTCGATCAGCGGATTGACATACTTGCCCGTGGCGATGCTCCCGAGCAGCACCACGTCACAGTCCGGCCCGGCCGCCTTCGCGAGAAGACGCAGGTGGCGCATGAGCGGGCCCCGGTAGCGGGCGTCATCCGCGCGGATGTCCACGCTCGCGAAGCGCCGGAGCCGCCCCAGGTCGACGGCGGCCTCCGGCAGCTCCAGGCCGTCCGTCGGCGTGATCACATAGATTCCGGGCAGCCCGGCGGGCGGGCGGGCAAACGCGTGCGCGTAGCTCAGCTTGCCGCGAAAGTAAAGGCCGCTCAGGAACGAGAAGACCTCGCCGAGGGGCGCGCCGAAGCCATGCACACGCCGCGCGAGATCGAAGCGAGCCCGCGTGTTCAACACAAGGGTGGCGCGCTCGCCGCCACAGTGGGCGGGAGAGAGCAGGAAGATGCGGCTCACGTGCGTCGGCGCGCTCTCCGCCGGGACGGCTTCGCCGGTGTCTTCCTTCTCGTGGACCGGGAAGTCTTGTCCACCGCCTCGACCGGAGCAGGCACCTCGCGCACCACCGAGGTCGCGGGCTTGTCAGCACGCAGGCCGAGGAAGGCGGGGTGGCGCATCCGGCCGTCGTCTGTCCATTCACTGAAGCTCACCTCCCCCACCAGGCGAGGCTTGACCCAGTGGGGGCGCCCGACTCCGATCGGGCGCGTGACGAACGGGCACTGCTCCTGCTCGAGAGACACCAGCTGCTTCTTGAGCTCGCGCAGGGTCTTGTCGGAGAAGCCCGTCCCGATCTTGCCCACGTAGACGAGCCGGCCATCTTCATGGACACCGCCGAGGAGGGCGCCCAATCCGACCCGCGAGCCCTCGGGATCCGTGTACCCGCCGATCACGACCTCCTGCCGCTTGACGCACTTGATCTTGAGCCATTCCCTGCTTCGCGTGCCCCGGTACGGCGAGTCGCGCCGCTTCGAGATGATGCCCTCGAGGCCGAGGCGGCAGGCCTGCGCGAAGAATTCGGGACCGTTGCCCTCCACGTGGTCGCTGTACCGCAAGGGTCCCGCGTCATTGCCGGCCGATTCCAGGATCGCCGCGAGGGCGCTCTTCCGATCCTCGAGCCGCGCCCCGGTGAGGTCACGGCCGTTCAGGTGAAGCAGATCGAACACCATGTACACGAGCTGGTCGGAGTGCGCACCGGAGAGGAAGTTCTGCAAAGCCTGGAAGCTGGTAGTGCCCTTCGGGAGGAGCACCGCGACCTCGCCGTCCACGATGGCGCGCTCCACGGGCAGACGTCCCGCCGCCTCGGTGACGGTGGGGAAGTTGGCCGTCCAGTCGCGGCCGTTCCGGCTCGCCAGGGTGACGCGGCCGTGGTCGATCCGGGCGAGAATGCGGTAGCCGTCGTACTTCATCTCGTGTAGCCACTCCTCGCCGCTCGGGGCCCCGTCTACCAGGGTGGCCAGCTCGGGCGGCACGAACTTCGGCAGCGCGGAGGGACGCGTGCCCGCCATCCCGGAAGGGGCCGGGGCCGACGCGGCGGCGGCCCGCCGCTTGCGCGTGGCCGGGGCGGCCTCGCGGTCCTCTCGGTTCGAATGCCAGACGCGATCCTTGGCGGCCGCGACCTCGTCGAGCGTTCGCCCCGTGGCCGCGCTCTTCGGCGCGCGGTCGACGATCCGTGCGGACGGACCGGAGCGGGCCTTGGCGTCGCGTTCCTTGATCAGGAGCCAGCTTCGCCCGTTGTCGCCCCGCTCTCGCCCGCGGATCCGTACGAGGGCCCACGCGCCCTGCAGCTTGTCGCCCTTGAGGGCGAACTTGAGATTGCCCTCCCGGTATCCCTTGCGCGGATCACCGATCGGCTCCCAGGTGCCGCGGTCCCACACGAGCACCGTGCCGCCACCGTATTCGCCCTTGGGAATCGTGCCCTCGAAATCGCCGTATTCCAGCGGGTGATCCTCGACGTGCATGGCGAGGCGCTTGTCGGCGGGGTCGAGGCTCGGACCCTTGGGCACCGCCCAGCTCTTGAGGGTGCCGTCGAGCTCGAGGCGAAAGTCGTAGTGGAGACGGCTCGCCGCGTGCTTCTGGATGACGAAGGCGAGTGAGCGCTTGCCGGCCCGGGCCGCTCTCGAGCTCTTGCCCGGAGGCTCCGGGGTAGCCTTGAAGTCACGCTTGCGCCGGTACTCGCGAAGTCCCATACCTCGATCCTTCCACGGTTGGCTCGAGCCGTCCACCGGAAGCCCGTGGCTCCCCGCGTGGCCACCGGTGTATATTTGGTGAGCCCGGCGCGTCCACGGCGGCGATCACCAGACGGTCCTAAGAGGAGTCACGCATGGCTGAAGGCACCCACCTCATCCGCGGTCTCGAAGGCGTGGTCGCGGCGGAAACCGAGCTGTGCGATCTCGACGGCGCCCGGGGCCGGCTCGCCTACCGCGGCTACGACATCGAGGACCTCGCGCGTCAGGCCTCCTTCGAGGAGGTGGCCTATCTGCTCTGGATGGGCGAGCTGCCAAGCACGTCGGAGCTCGATCGCTTCAAATCCGAGCTGGCGGCGGCGCGGCCCATCCCCGACGCGCTCGTCAAGGCCTTCGCGCTCATGCCCAAGCAGACCGATGCCAATCGCGTGCTCCAGGCCTCGGTGGCCATCCTGGGCATGCATGACCCCGATGCCACGGACAACACGCACGCGGCCAACCTGCGCAAGGC
>Ga0207693_10003551_pt1 | contig 13318 bp, 13 predicted proteins | sample LARL81metaG_FD_184347 | JGI IMG/M metagenome (GOLD analysis project Ga0207693, IMG submission 184347) | Corn, switchgrass and miscanthus rhizosphere microbial communities from Kellogg Biological Station, Michigan, USA - LAR L8-1 metaG... | ecosystem: Host-associated > Plants > Roots >...
TCGAGGAGGCACCGGCGGTCGAAGAGCCGGTCGTCGAGGCCGAGCCGGTCGCCGAGGCAGAGCCGGCCGCCGAGGTCGAGGAGGAGTCCGCTCCCGAGGCCGAGGCAGAGGCCGACGCAGAGACAGAGGCGGACGCAGAGACAGAGGCGGACGCAGAGACACCCGAAGCCGACGCCTCCGACGAGGCCGAGCCGACCGGGTAGTGCAGCGGCCGCTCGCGGTCGCGCTCACGGGCGGAATCGCGGCCGGAAAAAGCGAGGCACTGCAAGCGTTCGCGCGTCACGGCGCGGCGGTGATCTCGAGCGACGACGTCGTCCACCGTCTCTATCGCGAGGACGAAGGGCTGCAGGCCGCACTCCGGGAGCGCTGGGGCGAGCGGGTGTTCCACGACGGCGCGGTCGACCGGAAGGAGGTCGGCCGGATCGTCTTTGCCGACCGCGCCGAGCTTGCCTGGCTCGAGTCCGAGCTCCATCCACGGGTGCGGGCGGCCACCGAGGCGTGGCTCACCGAGCAGACGACGAACGTCGCCGTCGCCGAGATCCCGCTGCTCTACGAGACCGGCGGCGAGGCGCGCTTCGACCGCGTCGTGGTCGTGACCGCGCCGCCCGAGGTGCGGGAAGCGCGACGCGGCGCCGTCGCGGACCGGGAGGATCGGCTCGTGCCCGAAGAGGAGAAGGTGCGGCGGGCGGACTTCTCGTATGTGAACGACGGCTCGCTCGAGGAGCTCGACGCGTTCGTCGCCGGAGTACTGGAGGAGCTACGACGGTCCTGAGGCGTTGGCTCGTGGTCGCTGCGGTCGCCTGCGCGGCGCTCGGCGCCTTCGTCTACCTCCAGCACACCGAGCCGCCGTGGTACGCGCGGCTCTGGTATCCGCTGCGCTACTCGACCAACGTCCGCGTCTACGCCCGGGAGGACAACCTCGACCCTGCGCTCCTCGCCGCGGTGATCGAGTCGGAGAGCAAGTTCAACCCGGACGCTCGTTCCAATGCCGGGGCCATCGGGCTGATGCAGCTGACGCCCGCCACGGCGAAGGGCATCGCGCAGTACACCGGCGGCAGTCGGTTCCGCATCGCGGACCTCACGAACCCGGACATCAACATCCGGTACGGCGCGTGGTACCTCGGGCACCTGCTCGCCAAGTACGGGGACGAGCGGCTCGCGCTCGCCGCCTACAACGCGGGCCAGGACAACGTGGACCGCTGGCAGAGGGACCACGTCGGGATCCAGTTCGGCGAGACGAAGGACTACATCGCCAAGGTCGAGCGGCTCAAGAAGATCTACCGCCGCGCATACCCGTCTCAGCTGGGCTACTAGCCGACTCGCTCCTCGATCTCGTTGCTCTTGCTCGTGAGCGCGGCGAAGCCGGCCTGCAGGAAGTCGTTCAGCCCGGCGGCGCCGAGGGTCCACGCCAGGAGCCGCCCGAAGCGAGGCGCGATGATCTGCGTAGCCCCGAGCCCGGCCGCGACCCAGGTTCCGACGCAGCGGCTGCAGGTGACGAGCTCCCCGACCGCCTGGCGCATCCCTCCGGTCTCGAGCGGGTCCTCTCCGCCTTCGTGCGCACGTCCCTCGACGAACGGCTCGCGGAGGAAGCTCGTCACCTCGTCGCGCGAGAGCGTTCGCGCCCCCTTGTAGGTGGCGAGCGCGAGCGTCACGAGATCGAGCGTCGTGTGCTCGTACGGGTCGCGGTCGAGTGCGCGCGCAAGCAAGCCGGCCGCGGCGAGACCGCCGCAGAAGGCGGCCATGATCGCGGCATACGCGGCGTAGGGGGGTGACTGTTCAGGCTCCACAAGGGCCTTCTGCGCGGCCGGGCCGTTCGAGAAACTGCTAGGACCGGCACGTGAAGATCCGCGCTGCGGTGCTCGAGAAGTTCGGCGAGCCTCTCGAGGTCCAGGAGGTCGATCTGGCCGAGCCGAAAGCCGGTGAGGTTCTCGTACGCCTCGTCGCGTGCGGTGTCTGCCACACCGACCTGTTCACGGCGTCCGGCGCCGACCCGTCCGGCTATTCGCCGGCGGTGCTCGGTCACGAGGGGGCGGGCGTCGTCGAGAAGGTCGGGGAGGGCGTCGGCTCGCTCGCGCCCGGCGACCACGTCGTGACCCTCTTCTCGCCCCAGTGTCGCGAGTGCACGCACTGTCTCGACCCGCGTACGAACCTCTGCCTCGCGATCCGGGAGCAGCAGAACCAGGGCTACCTGCCCGACGGCACCACGCGGCTGTCTCGCGACGGCGAGCCGATCCGGCACTTCATGGGGACGTCGACCTTCGCGGAGTACACGGTCATGCCGGAGATCGCGCTCGCGAAGATCGCTCCCGAGGCCGCGCTCGACCGGGCGTGCGTCTTCGCCTGCGGCCTCTCCACCGGGATCGGCGCCGCGCTGAACACCGCCAAGGTCGAGCCCGGCTCGACGTGCGTCGTCTTCGGGGCCGGCCTCGTCGGGCTCGGCGCCGTCATCGGCTGCCGCCTCAACGGAGCCGAGCGGATCGTCTGCGTCGATCCCGCCGAGACCAGGCTCGAGCTAGCGCGCGGCCAGGGAGCCACCGACACGCTCTCCGGCGGCCCCGAGGCGGTCGAGCAGATCCTGGAGCTGACGGGAGCCTTCGGCGCCGACTACACCTTCGAGGCGACGGGCCGCGTCGACGTGATGCGCCAGGCCGTCGAGTCGGCGCGGATGGGCTGGGGCCTCGCGACCGTGTGCGGGGTCGCCGGCAAGGGGGAGACGCTGGACGTCGTGCCGCGCTTCCTGATCACGGGCCGCCGCGTCGCGGGGTCCTCGTTCGGCGGCGTGAAGGGGCGCGACCAGGTGCCGCAGTTCGTCGACCGCTACCTCGCGGGCGACATCGACGTCGACCCACTCATCTCCCACACGCTCTCGCTGGACGAGGTCAACCGCGGCTTCGACCTCATGCACGCCCAGGACGGCATCCGCAGCGTGATCTCATTCGACGCCTGAGCGAGCTCGACTTCACCACGGCTCGGCCAGTGGACGGCGACCTCGACGTCCGCTGGATTCACGGGGCGCCACGCCGCGCGCCCGATACCGACCCGGCGCTCCAGGTGCACCGGTACGACCCGCACACCTATGTGCTGCGGCAGAGCAAGGCCCTCACGGCCGAGGCGCCGTTCCTGTACCTGCTGTTCGGCAGCGAGCGGGCGGTGCTCTTCGACACCGGTGCGAGCAAGAAGAGCGGCGGCGAAAACCCCCTGCGCGAGACCGTCGACGAAATCATCGAGGCGTGGCTCGCGGAGCACCCGCGCGAGGGGTACCACCTGGTCGTCGCACACACCCACGGCCATCTCGACCATGTCGAGGGAGACGGGCAGTTCGCCGATCGACCGGCCACCACCGTGGTCGATCGTGAGCTCGAGGCCGTGCAGGCGTTCTTCGGCTTCACCGCGTGGCCGGACCAGGTCGTCCAATTCGACCTCGGCGGCGGCCGCGTGCTGGAGCTGATCGGCACCCCGGGCCACCAGCGTGCGACGCTCACGATCTACGACCCCTGGAGCGGCTTCCTGCTCAGTGCGGACAACGCATTGCCCGGCAGGATCTACGCATTCGACTTTCCCGCCTACCTCGACAGCATGGAGCGGACGGTCGAGTTCGCCCGTTCCCGCGAGATCACCCACGTGATGGGCTGCCACATCGAGATGACCCGCCGGCCGGGGCGGGACTACCCCGTCGGCTGCCGGTACCAGCCCGACGAACGCCCATTGGAGATGACCGTCCAGCAATTGATCGATCTGCGCGACGCGGCACGATCGGTCAACGACAAAACGGGCGCACACACCTTCGACGACTTCGTGATCCTGAACGGCCCGGCGCGCAAGTACATCGTCAGGCTCCTCGTCCGAGCGCTCTGGGCCAAGATGCGGCCACCGGCTTGACATAGCGATTGGTGCTAGCGATACTGGCTCAATGCTCGCACGGGTCCCACGCTTGCCGCTCTCGCTCGATCCGCTGGTCGCGGAGGCCAGGCGGCGCGCGCGCCGACGGCGCTGGCTGAGCCTGCTTGCCGCTGTCCTCGTCCTGGCGGCGGCCGCCGCTCTCGAGCTTCGGTCGGCGTCGGGCTCCGGCCTGACGGCCGCCGGTGCCCGGCCCGTCACACACATCGTGATCAGGGATCTCCACAGCACGGTCTACTTCAACCTGAAGACTGGCCGCAAGACGGTCAAGACGGTCGGCGTGGAGATGTGGTCCGAGCCGGGCCGGCACGGATGGCACCGCGTCGTGTCCACCGAAGGAGGCCGCCCGGTAAGCGATCAGGTTTGGCAAGCGCACTACACCAGGCCAAACACCCAGGCTGCCGCTGTGGACGGCTTCTATGCCGCGCTGACCACCGACTTCCGGGCAGAGCTCAAGAGCGGGAAAGCTCAGCTCCTGGGTCGCGGAACCTTCGAAGGACGTCGCGTCGACTGGCTCCGGATCGTGCCACGAGGAGACCGGCATTCGTACGTGCTGCGGCAACTGGAGGTCGGCATCGATGCTCACACCTACAAGCCGATCCTTCTTCGCCAGCACCAGGGGAAGCGCTTTTACTACGAACGCATCCTGCGCGCCAAGGCGATCCCTTACAAGGCGGCCGATTTCGAGGCTCACGGGCCGAAAGGCCCCAGCCGGATCCCCGTTCAGTTGGCGTCAGGTTTTGCGTTTGGTTCCCCCGACGCATCCGGCTCCCACAGCAGCAGGGTCCGTGAGCCGTGGCTGACCGCCGGGAAGACCGTGGCCGGTCTCAAGCTTCGAGCAGTGAGGCCTTTCACGATTCGCCGCAGCAAGCATCACTTCAAGTACGGCGCGCAAAGTCCCGGGCCGATCCACGGGCTTGCTCTGGTCTACGCGCCGCCCTCACAGCCGGCGCCGTCCCTCCCGACCCGGATCAACCTCTACGGGCCGCAATGGGAGCCCGCGGCGACGACTCGCGCCACCACCGTTTACGAGGTTCCGCGAGCGTCTCGCGTACCTCCCTGGTATTTCGTCCCCGCCGGCTCGCTCGAGGTTCAACGCGGCATGACGACCCAGGGCAACCGCCTAGTACGCACGCTCTCGATCGGGTACCTCAGAGAGCGCGGCCGATTGATCACGATCCGCACGCCGCTGGGCTCGCGTGCCGCGTTACAGATCGCCCGCGGCCTCCGCTCTGCCCCGAGGTAGGCGCCGGGCCGGGGATACCCTGTCCCCGATGACCGAGCTACGCACGACCGCTGCCTACAGCCCCACCGGCGACCAGCCGCAGGCGATCGAGAAGCTCGCCGACGGGATCCTCGCGGGCGAGCGCTACCAGACGCTCGTCGGCGCGACCGGCACCGGCAAGACGGCGACGATGGCGTGGACGATCGAGAAGGTCGGCCGGCCGGCGCTCATCATCGCCCACAACAAGACCCTCGCGGCGCAGCTCTGCAACGAGTTCCGGGAGTTCTTCCCGCACAGCGCCGTCGAGTACTTCGTCTCCTACTACGACTACTACCAGCCCGAGGCGTACGTCCCGCAGGCCGACCTCTACATCGAGAAGGACTCGTCGCGGAACGACGACATCGCGCGGCTGCGGCTCGCCGCGACCTCGGCGCTCTTCACGCGGCGCGACGTCGTCGTGGTCGCGTCCGTCTCCTGCATCTACGGGCTCGGCTCGCCGGAGGAATGGCGCGAGCGGATGATCTATGTCGAGGTCGGCACCGAGCACGACCGCGACCTCCTGCTGCGCAAGCTCATCGACTCGCAGTACGTCCGCAACGACACCGTCCTCGGCCGCGGCCGCTTTCGCGTGAAGGGCGACGTGGTCGAGGTGCAGCCGGCGAACCAGGAGACCGCGTATCGCATCTCCTTCTTCGGTGACGAGGTCGAGGGGATGACGCACTTCGACCCGCTCACGGGCGAGGTGCTCGCGAAGCTCGACAACCTCTCGATCTGGCCGGCGACGGAGTACGTCACCTCGCAGCCCACCGTCGAGCGCGCCGTGGACGAGATCCGCGCCGAGCTCGAGGCGCAGGTCGCGATGTTCGAGGATGAGGGGAAGCTGCTCGAGGCGCACCGGATCCGGCAGCGCACCGAGTACGACCTCGAGATGCTCAAGGAGCTCGGCTTCTGCAACGGGATCGAGAACTACTCGCGGATCCTCGAAGGCCGTGCGGCGGGAACCCACCCGTTCACGCTGCTCGACTACTTCCCGAGCGACTTCGTGGTCTTCGTCGACGAGTCGCACCAGACGGTGCCGCAGCTCGGCGGCATGTACGAGGGCGACCGCTCGCGCAAGCAGACGCTGGTCGACTTCGGCTTCCGGCTGCCGTCGGCGCTCGACAACCGGCCGCTGCGCTTCGACGAGTTCCAGCGCAAGGTGCCGCAGCTCGTCTTCGTGTCCGCAACGCCGGGCCCGTTCGAGCTCCGCAACTCGACGGTCGTCGCCGAGCAGCTGATCCGGCCGACCGGCATCGTCGACCCCGACGTCGATCTCCGCGCGACCAAGAACCAGATCGACGATCTCCTCGGCGAGATCCGCACGCGCGAGGCGGCCGGCGAGCGCGTGCTCGTCACGACGCTCACGAAGAAGATGGCCGAGGACCTGACCGACTATCTGCTCGAGTCGGGCGTCAAGGCGCGCTACCTCCACTCCGAGATCGACACGATCGAGCGGATCCAGATCATTCGCGCGCTGCGGCTCGGCGAGTTCGACGTCCTCGTCGGCGTCAACCTCCTGCGCGAGGGGCTCGACCTGCCGGAGGTGTCGCTCGTCGCGATCCTGGACGCCGACAAGGAGGGCTTCCTGCGTGGCCGGACGAGCCTCATCCAGACGATCGGCCGCGCGGCGCGGAACGTCAACGGCAAGGTGCTGATGTACGCCGACAAGCAGACGGAGGCGATCAAGGAGGCGCTCGACGAGACCAACCGCCGCCGGGCCGTCCAGCTGGCGTACAACGAGGAGCACGGGATCGTGCCGGAGACGATCGCGAAGGGCGTCTCGGACATCGCCGAGCTGCTGCAGCTCGAGTCGCCGACCGTTCCTTCCTCCCGGCGGCGGCGCGGAGCGACGAAGGTCGAGGGCATGTCGCGCGAGGACCTCGAGAAGCTCGTCGTCACGCTCGAGGAGGAGATGTACCTCGCCGCCGAGGAGCTGCGGTTCGAGTACGCCGCGAAGCTGCGCGACGAGATCAAGGATCTGCGGCGCGACCTGCAGGCGCTCGAGCAGACGGCCGCGTGACGGTCCGCACGTACTGCGTCTTCGTACCGCCGCGCTAGGCTCCGCCAATGCTGCTCGGAAACGTGGTCGGCGCCCTATTCCTCGCGTTCGTCACCGGCGCGCTGGCGCGCTTTGCGCTGCCCGGGCCCGATCCGATGCCGTTCTGGCTCACGATTGCCATCGGCCTCATCGGCTTCCTGGGCGGTGCCGCGATCGTGCTCGGGATCTGGGGGCGACATGCCGGCTCCTGGGTCGGGCTCGCGAGTTTCTTCATCGCGGTCGGGCTGGTGGTGATCTACCGGCGCTTCGTCCAGAAACGGCCCCTCTGGGGCAAGGACGCCTATCGCTTCCCCGAGCGCGGCTTCGGCGTCGAGCAGTATCGCGAGCGTCTGAAGAAGGCCGGAATCGACCCGGACCAGATCGGGACGCAGCAGCAGTTCGGCGTCCTGCAGGCGAGGCCGCCGATGCAGGCAAGGTCGACTACCGCCGGCGCCCACTCGGGCGACACCCCTACCGACAACCCGGCGCACTTTCTCGGGCTGCTCGAGGAGCTCCACGACACGGGAGTCCTCGACGACGACGAGTACACGGCGGCGCGGACACGCTTGCTCGAGAGCCTGCGGTCCTAACGGACGAAGCGCCGTTCGGCGCTCAGCGACCAGTCGCCGCGCGACCAGAGGAAGGTGCGAACGACGATCGCGTCGGCGTCCGCCTCGTGCAGGTGGAGCCCGCGCGCCTCGCCCAGCCGTCGCGGCCGCGGCTGTCCGAGCCCCGGCGCGATCGCGACGACAGCCGTGCGCGCGTCGTCGCCGACGAGTTCGAACTCGCGCCGCTCGCTCACGGCCGCCTGGTGGATGTGACCGGCGAGGATGAGGTCGGCGCCCGCGTCCGCGAGCGCGCGCAGCACGTGATTGCGGTGCGAGACCGGTCGCTTGCGCGCGGCCCGCCAGGGCGCGCCGATCAGGTGGTGGTGCAGGACGGCCACGCGCAGCGCTCCCTCGCCGGCCTTCGCGAGCTCTCCGGCCGCCCTCGCGAGCTGCGCCCGGCTGAGCGCGCCGCCCTGGTGGCGAAACGGCCGCGCCGAGTTGAGCCCGACCACGTGGAGCCCCGGCGCCGAGGCCGTCGGCTCGGTCGTCTCCCAGATCCGCTCGAACTCCGTCCACGGACGCACGAAGCGCGCCGGCGAGTGCGGGATGTCGTGGTTGCCGGGCACTGCGAGCACGGGTGGACCGAGCGATCGCAGCAGGTTCGCGGCGCGCTCGAGCTCCTGCCGACGCCCGCGGTGGGCAAGATCGCCCGAGGCGACCACGAGCTGGGGCTGGAGCCGTTCGGCGAGCCGTGCCAGCGCGTGCTCTACTTCTTTCTCCTCATGTGTACCTACGTGGAGATCCGATACATGGAGGAGCCGCGCGTTCACAACCGAACGAGGCTATAGATTCCTGGTATGGCCGAAGACAGTGCCGAGATCTTCGACGACCTCTACCTCGGGGTCCGAGCCGGCGGCGCGCTGCGCAAGCAACGGCGCGGCGAGGAGCTGACCCACGAGGAGAAGGAGGCCCTCAGCCGCTGGCAGCGGCTCTCGATGGCGCGGAAGGCGGCCGCGATCGGCGCCTTCGCGTTCGGCACCTTCGGGCTCGGCTTCACGCTCGGCGGCCTCGTCTTCGGCCGCTGGCGCAGGGCCTAGCACTCGCACCGGTCCGAGGCTGCGCCGCCGGCAGTGGACGTCAGCGAGTACGGCGAGATCACGAGCGTCGTCGTCTCACGCGGCGGCGAGGTGGTCGTCGAGGAGTACTACGAGGGCGATGCCGAGAAGCTGCACAACACGCGGTCGTGCACGAAGACTGTCGCCGGAATGCTGCTCGGGATCGCGATCGAGCGGGGGATCGTCACCGGCGTCGACGCGTCCCTCGAGGACATCCTCGGCGAGCCGGCGCCGCCGGCCACCCTCCGCGACCTGCTGACGATGAGCTCGTGCCTCGACTGCAACGACTGGGACGAGTCCTCGCCCGGTAACGAGGAGCTCATGTACCCGCAGGACGATTGGCTCGGTTTCGTGCTCGGCTTGCCGCTTCGCAACGAGCGGGCGTTCAGCTACTGCACCGCGGGCGTCGTGGCGCTCGGGATCGGCCTGGAGCGCGCAGTCGGCGAGCCGCTGTCGATGTTCGCGCAGCGGGAGCTCTTCGCTCCGCTCGGAGTCGATCGGGCCGAGTGGCAGCACACCCCATTGGGGCAGACGTCCAACGCGGGCGGCCTTCTGCTCACGAGTCGCGGGCTCCTCTCCCTCGGTGAGCTCTACCTGCGCGACGGCGGTGGACTCGTCTCGCCCGCGTGGGTCGCGGAGTCGCTGCAGCCGCACGCGCGCGTCAACGACGAGATCGAATACGGCTACCTGTGGTGGTTGCGGCGATTCGCCGGCGAGCGCTGCTTCTTCATGGCGGGGACGGGCGGAAACCGCGTGCACGTCTTTCCGGATCGCGATCTCGTGGCGGTGATCACGACGACGAACTTCCGGCGCCGCGACGCAAATGCGCTGAGCGACCGGCTCGTCGTCGAGCAGATTCTCGGTGGCTAGCGTTTCGCTTCGCCCGTGCCGGCGAAGAGAACCGCCGGCGCCTCCTCCTCCGCGGGGTCGCGACCCCGCACCACGACGTCCACGAGCGTGGCGGCGATCGCCGCGATCGGGATCGCGATCAGGACGTAGATCGGCCCGAGCAGGTAGCCGGTCGCGACGACCGAGACGAGCACGACCAGCGGCGACAGCCCGACCGCGTGCCCCATGACGCGCGGGGCGATGACGTAGTCCTCGAGCTGGCGCAGGACGAGCACCGCGATGCCGGCGCCGATCGCGACCATCCAGCCCGCAGTCAGTCCGGCTCCGACGGCGATCGCGCCGGCGGCCAGGGGCCCGACGATCGGGACGAGCTCCACGACGCCGGCGAACGCGCCGATCAGGAGCCAGTACGGCTCCCCGTCGAGCCAGAGGGCAAACGAGAGCAGCGTGGCGACGATCATCACGAGCAGGAACTGGCCGCGCACGAACGCGCCGAGCTTCATGTCGATCAACACCCACGTGTCGCGCGTCACACGCCGGTGCTTGCGCGGCACTATCGACTGCACGAGCCCGATCGTGCTGTCGCGCTCGAAGATCCAGTAGGCGCCGACCGCGAACATGAAGAGGATCCCGACGAGGATCTCGAACAACGTCTTCGTCACGGTGACCGCGGGGTGGAGGAGGCTCGTGCCCGACGGGAGCTGCCGCAGTCGCTTGTCGACCGCGCTCAGGATCTCGTGCCGGATTCCGTGCGAGTGCTCGGCCGCGTGGTGAAGCTCGGACGCGGAAGTAGGGACATGCCCGATCGCGTGGTCGATCTGCGTGATCGCCGCCGGCACGACGAGGTAGAGGAAGAGCCCGATCGCGGCGAGGAAGCCGAGGTAGTGGACGATCACGCCGATGCCCCGCGGCACGCGGTAACGCCGATGGAGCCACTCCACACTCGGTCGCATCGCCGAGGCGATCACGAAGCCGAGGAAGAGCAGCGCGATCACGACCTTGAGCTTCCAGAGCGCGAGGGCCGCGATGATGATCGAGAGTGCGACGAGCGTGGCGATCGCCGCTTTGCGTGCGGTTCCAGTCATTTGTCGAGGGATTCCCTGTCACAACCCGAACGAAGCGAACGTGGATACGCCCGTCCTCGAAGCCCACCGGCACGGGATCGCGCTCGCGCGGCCGTTTCTCCGCGCACTCGTCCTCGCGCTCGCAGGCGCGGCGTGCTTCCTCGCCCCGTGGACGGCGCTGGCGGTCCTCGGAGCCGGGCTGCTCGCTCTCGCCGCCGTGATCGCGGTGGTAGCCGTGACACGCTGGGACCGGACGCACCTGGCGGTCACCGGCAGCGCGCTCGTCGTCGAGCATGGACTCCTGAGCCGCCGCACCGCGTCGATCTCGCTCAAGGGCACGGTGTTCGAGGTCGAGCGGACGCTGCCCGGCCGCATCCTCGGCTACGGCACGGTCGTCGCCGGCGAGCTCGAGATGGACTACGTCCCGCGTCGGCTGACGCGCCTCCTGCAGCAACCGCGCTAACGCCAGAACGTCTGTTCGACCCGGTAGAATGACCGCCGTATGGCTGCCGAAGAACTGGTCGTCCACGGCGCCCGCGAGCACAACCTCAAGGACATCACCGTCCGGCTGCCGCGGAACCGCCTCATCTGCATCACCGGGCTGTCCGGCTCCGGCAAGTCGTCGCTTGCCTTCGACACGATCTACGCCGAGGGCCAGCGCCGCTACGTCGAGTCGCTCTCCGCCTACGCGCGGCAGTTCCTCCAGATGATGGAGAAGCCGGACGTCGACCACATCGACGGCCTCAGCCCGGCGATCTCGATCGACCAGAAGACGACCTCGCGCAACCCGCGCTCGACGGTCGGCACCGTGACCGAGATCTACGACTACCTGCGCCTGCTCTACGCACGGGTCGGGCGGCCGCACTGCCCGATCTGCGGCAAGCCGATCGCCGGGCAGAGCCTCGACGCGATCGTCGACCAGGTGCTCAAGCTCGAGGAGGGGACGCGCTTCACGGTCAACGCGCCGGTCGTGCGCGACCGCAAGGGCGAGTACAAGGGCGAGTTCGAGGACCTGATTCGCGAGGGCTTCACGCGCGTCAAGGTCGACGGTGAGCAGTATGTCCTCGAGGAGGGCGTGCCCGAGCTCGACAAGAAGTTCAAGCACACGATCGAGGTCGTCGTCGATCGGCTCGTGATGCGCGCCGACCTGAGGCTGCGACTCACGCAGTCGATCGAGACGGCCGCCGCGCTCGCCGAGGGTCTCGTAGCGGTCGATCTGGTCGAGTCGGGCGAGCAGCTCATCTTCTCCGAGAACTTCGCCTGCCCCGACCACGGCGTCTCGCTGCCGGAGCTGCAGCCGCGGATCTTCTCCTTCAACGCGCCGCACGGAGCCTGCCCGCGCTGCACCGGCCTCGGCTCGCAGCAGGAGATCGACCCGGATCTGCTCGTCCCCGATCCGTCGCTCTCGATCGACGACGGAGCGCTCGTGCCGTGGTCGGTGGGCGGCTCGTCCGGCTTCTACGAGGCCGTGATCCAGGCGATCGCCGACCGCTACGAGATCGACACGTCGAAGGCGTGGTCGGAGCTGGCCGAGGCGGAGCGGGATCGCTTCCTCAACGGGACGGACGGCGAGAAGATCTACGTCCAGTACCGCAACCGCATGGGCCGGCGGCGTCAGTACATGCTCGCCTTCGACGGCATCGTCGCAAGTCTCCAGCGCCGTTATCGCGAGACCGACTCGTCGCAGCAGCGCGAGCGGATCGAGGAGTACATGTCGCTGCGTCCGTGCCCGGTCTGCAAGGGCGCGCGACTGAAGCCGGAGGTGCTCGCGGTCACGGTCGGCGACCGCTCGATCCACGAGTTCACCCAGATGTCGGTCGCGCGCGCGCTCGGCTTCCTCGACGAGCTGGGGCTCACCCCGACCGAGGAGCTGATCGGGCACCGGATCGTGAAGGAGATCCGCGAGCGGCTCACGTTCCTCGACGACGTCGGAGTCGGCTATCTCACGCTCGACCGCGCGGCGGCGACGCTCTCGGGCGGCGAGGCGCAGCGGCTGCGGCTCGCGACGCAGATCGGCTCGCAGCTCGTGGGCGTCCTCTACATCCTCGACGAGCCGTCGATCGGGCTCCACCAGCGCGACAACGCGCGCCTCATCGACACCCTCGGGCGGCTGCGCGACATCGGCAACACCGTCGTCGTCGTCGAGCACGACGAGGAGATGATGCGCCGCTCCGACTGGCTCGTCGACATGGGCCCGGGTGCCGGCCTGCACGGTGGCGAGGTCGTCGCCGAGGGCCCGGCGGCAAAGGTCGAGCGGGCCGGGAAGTCGGTCACGGGACAGTTCCTCGCCGGCAAGCGCTCGATCGCAGTGCCCGAGCGGCGCGACGAGGATCGTGGCTCGTTCCTCGTGCGCGGCGCCGCGCAGCACAACCTCAAGGAGCTCGACGTCGAGTTCCCGGTCGGCAAGTTCATCTGCGTGACCGGCGTCTCGGGCTCCGGCAAGTCGACGCTCGTGAACGAGATCGTCTTCAAGGCACTCGCGAACCGCCTCAACCGCGCGCGGGTCAAGCCTGGCGCACACGCGGGAGTCGAGGGGATCGAGG
>Ga0207693_10003552_pt1 | contig 13318 bp, 11 predicted proteins | sample LARL81metaG_FD_184347 | JGI IMG/M metagenome (GOLD analysis project Ga0207693, IMG submission 184347) | Corn, switchgrass and miscanthus rhizosphere microbial communities from Kellogg Biological Station, Michigan, USA - LAR L8-1 metaG... | ecosystem: Host-associated > Plants > Roots >...
CTGAGAGCTCCTGATACTGGCGTACCTGCGCGCGGTACTGGATCACAAACCGGTTCACCGTCATGGCCACAAAGAAAAAGAACAGCACGCGCATGAGCAATTCAGAGATGCTATCGGGGGTGATCGTAAAGTGCTGATGCGCCTGATAGAGATAGGAACTGTATGCGGCTGAGGCGGCCAGGGTCCAGAGCAGAGTTCCCAGCGGGCCAAAATACATGGCCGCGGTCATCACCGGCAGGTAATAAATGGGGTAATAGTCGCTGTTGATGGCCGCCGGATCGCCCGTGTGATTGATGAGTACCGTTGCCAGCGTGATCTTGATCAGCACCGCCAATGCCGGCCCTGGCTTGCCCGCGGCCCGCACAAAGCTGTTTTCCAGAAGCTGAAAGATCCCGATGATCAGCAGAATAATCTGCTTATGCGCTTCTCCCACCGGGGGAAGCAGCGCCAGCCCACCAAGAAAAATGAGCCAGAGAACGTCGAGCCAGCGCGGAGTTGCGCGTTCTGTCATAACGGGTAGAAAGATGAATGTAACACAGGCGAAATGCGCGTTCGGAAATTAGTGCGGTAGCGGGTACTTGGTCTTTGGGGCCGGGTGCCGCGTATGGCAATTCCCAGCGTAGGCTTTGACAGAAAGTTGATATTGATTGAGCGCGTGCGATTCGCAAGTCCAGACACAGACTAAATACTAAGTACCAACTACTAACTACGGTTCTCTATCCAGAATTGCCCTGATCTTCGCGCCCAGGGCCTGGAAGGTGAAGGGCTTTTGCAGGAAGCAGGAACTGTCCAGTGAAATGCCGTGGCTCAGCACGGCATCGTCGGCATAGCCTGAAATCATCAGCACATTGGTCCGCGGACGCGCTTTGCGCACGTGCTCCACCAGACCGCGGCCATTCAGCTTAGGCATCACAATGTCAGAGATTAACAGGGAAATTGCTCCCTGATGCTCATCGCAAATCGCCGCCGCTTCCCTGCCGTCGCCGGCAGTCAGCACGCGATAGCCGCAGCTTTCAAGGTATTCGCACGCGGCAACGCGCAGGTCTTCCTCGTTGTCCACCAGCAGGATCGTCTCATTCCCGGTGGCGCGCGCCGGCCTCTTCGCTTCTGTCGCTTCTGTCGCGCGCTCCAGGTAAGGGCCGCTGACCTTGGGCAGACAGATGCTGAACGTCGCTCCTTGTTGCGGCGCTGAATTCACTTGGATGTAACCGCCGCTCTGCTTCACGATTCCGTAAACGGTGGAAAGCCCCAGCCCGGAGCCCCCTGCCTTGGTGGTAAAGAATGGCTCAAATATCCGCGCCTGGGTTTCCTCGGTCATACCGACACCGGTATCGCTCACGGAAAAACAGATGTATTCGCCCACCGGAGGTTCTAACTGGCCGCCGCCGCATTCATATTCGTCGATTGTGATTGTCAGGGTCCCGCCTTCGGGCATGGCCTCGCGGGCGTTGGTGGCCAGGTTCATGATCACCTGCTCCAACTGGCTCTGGTCTGCGCGCACCAGTCCCAGGTTCTTCTTAGCTTGAATGCTGATCTGGACCTCCGCCCCCATCAGGCAATCCACCATGCTGGTGAGCCCTTCCAGTACCGCGGAAAGGTCCAGCAACCTGAGAGACATGACCTGCTTGCGGCCAAAAGCCAGCAATTGCCGCGTGAGCGACGACGCTTTTTCCGTCGCGGAAATGATCTTTTCCGCGCGCGCGCGCTCCGCCTGGCCCGGCGCATTCGATTCCAGCAGCTCCGCATGCCCGCTGATAATGCCAAGAATGTTATTGAAATCGTGCGCCACGCCGCCCGCCAAACGGCCCACGGCTTCCATTTTTTGCGAATCCCGGAGCTGCTCTTCCACGCTCTTCTGCTCGGTAACGTCGCGCCACACGGTCAGGTGCAGGCCGGGCAGGATGTTGGCGGTAAAGCAATAGTCCACCAGCCGCCGCGTGCCATTCTTCCGATGCATCCAGAACTCGCCTCGCTCGCTTTTGACCCCGGCCAGGCCCGCCCAAAGTTCCGTAAGCCCTGCCTCGCATAAATCGCACAGGCGGTTTCCAATCAATTGGTCGCGGGGGACGCCTACAAGAGCGGCAACTGCGGCATTGGCCTCCAGGCACTTGCCGCTATCGTCAAAGAGTAAGATTCCATCCAGTGAATTCTCAAAGATGGCGCGGACCGTGACTTCGCTCTGCCGCAACGCGTCTTCTGACCTCTTGCGCTCGATGGCATAACGTATGGAGCGCAGCAGCAGCTGTCCGTCGAATGAACCTTTTACCAGGTAATCCTGCGCGCCTTCCCTCACCGTCCTGATGGCCAGCTCTTCGTCATTCGATCCGCTCAGCACCAGGATCGCCGCTTTTGCCGTCGCTTGGCGCACACGATGGAAAGTCTCATAGCCGGCGCTGTCATCAAGGTTCAGGTCCAGCAAAATAACGTCCGGGTAGTGGTTGCCTAACCGGGCAAGGGCCTCACCCAGGCGGCTCACGTGGCTGCACTCAATGCACGGCGACCGCAGCAATGCAGTAATCAGCTTTGCGTCTACAGCGTTGTCCTCAATCAGCAGAACCCGAAGGAATTCTGGCTGTTGAGCATCGGTCACCCGCATTGACATGTTGCAACCTACTCCCTTGAAACCGTTCCTCGCCGCGAGTCTTTACGGGACTCTTGTGCCAGGCTGTGGGCCGCAGACCATCGCATTCAATCCTTGCCGCAGCAGATCGATTTCATGCCTGAGCCTGTTCAATAGCGGCGCCGCTCCTGCGACCAGGCCGTTCTGTGCTTTCTCTTCCAACTCCTGCGCAGCGGCTACTGCTGTCCGCGCAGAAAACTGAAGCAACGACCCTTTCAATTTGTGGCTGGCCTTCTTTACGTCACATGGCAAACCAGCCCGGATACCCTCTTCGATCTGCGCCAGCAACTGCGGCGCTTCTTCCGCAAATACTGCCACCAGTTCGCGCAGCAAGTCCCGATCATGGTCCAGGCGGCGCCACAAGGCTTCGGGATCGAAATGCTGGCTTTTCAAAATCGTTGGCCCCTTGGCCTCTCGGTCTTCAATTAAAGGTTATCGGCAACAAGCATAAGCGGTGAATTGATTTTGGATTACTTTCGAAAACCGGAAGGCATAGTTGGATTCTAATTGGATCACTCAGAATGCGGGTAGCTTCTAAGATTATGATCTCAAATGCCTTAAGCCTACTAAGATCCGGTTTCACGTCCACAAGTGGGGAAAATCGGACAGAGGAGGGCACTACACCATCTTCCCAACTCAGACAGGAAATTGCTTGATCCTGAACCGCTTTCTGCTGAAGCCCACACCAGCATTCCTTCTGGCAACCGCTAAGAAGAGCCTGTTAGAATTGGGGCGAGTCGCTCTCGGGCGGGAGTAATTCAGTGGTAGAATGCCAGCTTCCCAAGCTGGACGTCGCCGGTTCGATCCCGGTCTCCCGCTCCATTTCTTTCCTTCGAAAGTCCCTAATCGTAACTCAGGGTTTCAAGAGACGATCTTTTTAGTCCCGTCACAGCTTATTCAATTTTCAATGACCGCACCACTTGCGGCACAATTTCCGCTGCCGGCCCAAGATGGACTTCATCGAAGTATTTTGCGTTGGATGGTTCCGTCAGCCCTAGAAAGACTGTCCGGGCGGGCCGTGGTTTTTGCTTGAGCATGGTTACAAAGCTGGCCACAGGCTGCACTGAGCCTGACGTCCCGATAGCGATAAATACTTCACACCCTTGCAGCGCGTCATCTATGTGATCGAGATGGTAAGGCTGCTCGCCAAACCAGCAGACATTCGGACGCACCAGAGCCCCACACTCGCAGCGCGGCAGCTCGCCCTCGGAGTAATCGCCACGGTCGGCGAAGGCGGGACGGCCGCAATCCGCGACGCACCTGCTCTCAAACAGTTTGCCGTGGATGTGGACCACGTCTTGCGAGCCCGCGGCTTCATGCAGGCCATCCACGTTTTGCGTGCACAGAAATAAGCCTCCGGCGAGATCTCTTTCCCACTCGGCCAGCGCAATGTGCGCTGCGTTGGGCTTGGCATCGCGGGCGCGGGAGCGACGATCAGAGTAGTACTCCCAAACCAGCTTTGCGTCTCTCTCCCAAGCTTCGATGTTCGCCAGTTCGTAATGGCTGTGGCCACGCCAGTTGGTCCCCTGAAAGACGGGGATTCCGCTTTCCGCGCTGATTCCCGCCCCGGTCAGGACGAAGACCTGAGATCCCGAGCGCAGCGAGGGACCCCTATCGTCTTCGCTGTTTTGACGGATCATGATTTCACAACGTTCTTTTGATCCCCTGGATTCGTGTACTTACAAACTTTGTCAGCGGATAGGGTTCACTCACTACGCTCGAGATTGCAGAGAAAGCGGTAAATCACCATCAACGCTTCATGCAAACGCCAGTGTCAACGCCACTGATTTGACAGAAGCAGCCTTTCGGACAGCTGATGCCTGGAACCCTACAGGTCTGCCCGCACGTCTGGGCTTGTGTTTTTGTGCCAAGGGCATGCACGGATAGGGCACCAGTTGCCAGTGTTATCGCCAGGAAAGTTAGTGCTAAAAGTTTTTTCATGGGTTGCTCCTTTCATTGCTCTACTATCCGCGGAACCTCCGCGAATCGCACCATTTTATATTTGCGCCAAGTCCCTCCAGCCCCCGGCTATGTTTTTTTTATCGATGCGAACGCCGAAATGGGAATCAAGAGCGCGAATTTTTGAGCGAGCAACTGGGGCCACCCCTTTCTGGTCCTTGTGTCTTTCTCTGGTTAAAAGCGATTTTGGCGATTCCGCGCGATCACGGCGATCACGCGCGATTCCGGCGATGATTTGGCCTATAATTTACTTACCTTGAGAAAACCAGCCGGTACTGTTCTCTCATTGCTGTTTCTGGCCGCATTGGCGGTAGCTCCACTCTCTTCGGCCCAGCAGCAGCCCGGCCCTGCCCGCGTGAGCAGGCTGCTGTTGATCATACCCTTTGAAAATACTTCCACCACGCCCGGGCTTGACTGGATCAGCGAATCTTTTCCCGAGGTGCTCACGACACGGCTTAGCGCCAAAGGTTTTTTCGTCATGAGCCGTGAAGACCGGCTCAGCGCGTTTGACCGCCTGGGCATTCCGCCCGGCGCGCGGCCTTCCCGCGCGACTCTCTACCAGGTGGCGCAGCAGCTTGACGCCGACTACGTGCTGATGGGCGACTACCGCGTTGAGGGCCCCGCCATCACGACCCATGCCCGGCTTATGGACATGGAACGGCTGCGCCTCAGCCCCGAACTTGCTGAAACCGGTCCACTCGCCAATTTGATTTCCATCCAGACCGCATTGGCCTGGGACGTTCTCAACATGCTCAATCCCGGCACGGTCGCCAAATCGGATTTTGTCGCTCAGTTCCCTGCTGAGCGTCCGGAAGTCCTGGAGAACTACGTGCGCGGCATCACCGCCGCCAACGAGCAGGAAAAGATCAGGCGCTTTAAGGAAGTCGTAAACCTTGAACCGGCGCATACTCTGGCCATGCTGCAACTGGGCAAGAGTTATTACAAGGCGCGTGATTACGAATCTGCCATGAGCTGGCTTGCCCGCATCCCCGGCGGCGACGCCAATGCCAACGAAGCACAGTTTTATCTTGGCCTTGCCGCTTTCTACGGCGGGCACATGGACAAAGCCGACGCCGCTTTTCGCGCTCTCGCTTCGCGGCTGCCGCTCACTGAGGTCCTGAACAATCTTGGCGTGGTGGCAGCGCGCCGGGCGGAGCATGGAGCGCGCGCTTACTTTGAGAAGGCCGTCCAGACCGATCCCAATGAGCCTGATTATCGCTTCAATCTGGCGGTTGCCTTTTTTCGCGAAGGCGATTCTGCCGGCGCGGCCCGCGAACTGCGCGAGTTGCTGGCGATCCACCCGGACGCCGAGGCGAAAAGTTTTCTTGAAGCGATCGGGTCCGGCGCGCCTCCAGCGCGCATGCCTCTGGAACGCATCAAGCGCAACTATGACGAGTCCACCTTCCGTCAATTGGCAATGGAAATCGAAAACACCAACGAGGCGCGTCTGGCCAAAGCCGATCCGGCAAGCCACGCCGCGTTTCACCTGCAACATGGCCAGGAACTTCTGCAGGAAGGACTGACCGGCGAAGCGGAAAAGCAGTTTCGTGAAGCCGTGGTATTGCAGCCCACCAGCGCTGAGGCCCATGCCGATCTGGCGCAGGTGCTTGAGGCGACCCAGGACAGCGCGGGCGCGCGCAATGAGGCCCGCATGTCTTTAAAACTCCAGCCCACCGCCGACGCCTACCTGGTGCTGGCGCGGCTTGACCTGGCGGAAGGCAAGGCAGCTTCCGCCCGGCAAAATGTTGATCATGCACTCGCGCTTGATCCGGCCAATGCAGTGGCAGCCGCGCTCAAACGCGATATCGCAGCGGGTCCGGCAAAAACCGGGTCTCCGCAACCGTGAGGTAAGAACCATGCGTCCCAATTCTCTTGCAAAAACCGGCCTTTCCAGAATCGCAATCGTCTTTGCGCTGCTGCTCGCTTCGCGCGCGGCTTCAGCGGACGTGCTGAAGATCGTGGTGAATGACACCATTCATCGCGTGGTAGCTGAGCGCGTTGACTGGGCCGTTCAGGAGGCGGAGCGAACGAATGCCGACGCGCTTCTTATCGAACTGCGCACGCCCGGCGGACTGATGTCTTCCATGGAAACCATCATCCAGAAGCTGCTCGCGGCAAAAGTCCCCACCATCATCTATGTAACGCCCGCCGGCAGCGATGCGTCTTCAGCCGGGTTCTTCATCCTTGAGGCGGCGGACGTCGCCGCCATGGCGCCAGGGACAAACACCGGCGCTGCCCATCCTGTGTGGGGCGACGGGCACACAATGGACCCCATCATGAAGGAAAAGATCGAGAACTATGCCGCTTCGCTTCTTCGCTCTTATGCCGGCAAGCGCGGCCGCAACGTGGCGGTGGCGGAAACGGCGGTCCGGCAGTCAAAAGATTTTACCGCCGAAGAAGCCCTGGCACAGCACCTGGTGGATTACATCGCCACCGACGAGAACGCCCTGTTTCACCAGTTGGAAGGCAAGACCATCACGCGTTTCGATGGGTCCAAGACGGTGCTCCATCTTGTGGGAAAGCCGGTACGTCTGCATGAGCTGACGCTGAGACAACAAACGCTCTCTGTTCTCATGGATCCCAGCGTCTCATTCCTCATCTTCGCCATCGGCATGATGGCCATTTTTGTGGAATTCAACCATCCCGGCGCGATTTTGCCCGGGGTTGTGGGGTTCATTGCCGTGGCAATCTCGCTTTACACTTTGAACCTGCTGCCCTTGCGCTCCATGGCGCTGGTGTTGATCATCGCCGCGTTCGCCATGTACATCCTGGAAGCCAAACTTCAGACGCATGGCCTCATCGGGGCGGGCGGCGTGCTGCTCATGGTGATTGGCGCGCTGCTTCTCGTCGATGGGCCCATCCCGCAGTTGCGCGTGAAATTGTGGGCCGCGCTCGCTGTTGCCATACCCATGGGAGCCATTACCGTCTTTCTTATGTCGATTGCCCTGAAAGCGCGGAGAAACAAGGTCGTAACCGGCGAACAAGGCATGATCGGCCAGATCGCGATTGTTTGTGCGCCGCTCACGCCTTCCGGCAAGGTCTTCGTCCGGGGCGAACTCTGGGATGCCGTCTCACCGGTGAGCGCCGATGCCGGCAGCAAGGTCGTTGTCCGGCAGGTGGAGAACCTGGTGCTTCATGTGGAACCGGTGCACGAGGCGGTCCCGCAGGCCGTGGTTATAGGATGACTCTTTTGCTTTTGTTATCCGGGTACCATAGAATCCGTTCGAATCCACATTTGAACCAGATGGAGGCGCCGTGGGAATCTTCTTTCTAGCTGCACTTGTCATCGTCCTTCTTTATGTCGTCAACTGCATCAAGATCCTGCGCGAATATGAACGCGGCGTAATCTTTTCGCTCGGACGCCTGAAGCAGGACGCCAAAGGTCCCGGCCTCATCTGGGTCTTTGCTCCAGTGCAAAAGATGGTCCGCATCGACCTGCGGCAGCAGGCGCTTGAAGTCCCTCCGCAGGACATCATCACGCGCGATAACGTCACCTTGAAGGTCAACGCCGTGATCTACTGGCGCGTGGTGAACGCGCCGCAAGCCGTGGTGCAGGTGCAGAACTATTACTGGCAGACGCAGCAATTTGCCCAGACCACGTTGCGCTCAGTGCTGGGTGAAGTGGAACTGGACGAACTGCTGGCCCATCGCGACAAGCTGAACACGCGCATCCAGAGCATTCTTGACCAGCACACCGCGCCTTACGGCGTGAAGGTCTCCAACGTCGAGGTGAAGCAGGTTGATCTGCCCGAGTCAATGCTGCGCGCCATGGCCAAACAGGCCGAGGCCGAGCGCGAGAAGCGCGCCAAGATCATCCATGCCGAAGGCGAATTCTCGGCTTCACAGCGGCTTATGGAGGCGGCGCACATTCTTTCCGGCGAGCCTATCGCCATCCAGCTGCGTTACCTGCAAACCCTGACCGAAATCGGCGTGGAAAAAAACACTACCATCGTCTTCCCGTTACCAGTGGACATGATCTCCGCGATTACTAAAGCCGTGGAAAAGATTTCTAACAAGTAAAAATCGGGTTACACTGGGGCAGTCTTTGATATAGAAACGCCGAGGACCAAACCAGGGGACGAAAACAGGGGGACGAATGGCGGCTGGGGCACAGATGGGTGAAAAAGAAAGCGATCAGGTACGCGACACGGAAATCACTTTAAGCACAGGCAAACTGCTGGGCATCTTTTTTGCGCTGGCCATTGTCTGCGGCGTGTTTTTCACCATGGGTTACCTGCTGGGCAAGAGCACCAGCGCCGGCGGCAGGACGGAAATCGTGGCATCGGTGCCCAGCGGCAGCGCCGCGGTCAAACCCAACGCCGGCAACAAGACCCCGGAAACAACCACCCAGACCTGTCCTCCGGGTTCGCCTAATTGCGCATCGTCCGCAAGTAGCTCCTCGGATACAAGCTCGGCGGGCAAGACCGCCGATCAGCAGACTTCGGCCCAGTCTTCCAGCAAGGCGGCTGATCAATCCGCGGCTCAACCTGCCGGCGCCGACGTGAAAAACGGCGCCAACAGCTCCTTCATGGTCCAGGTTGCCGCCGTTTCCAAACAGGAAGATGCAGAAATCCTGGTGACCGCGCTCCGCAAGAAGCAATACCCGGTCTTTATCGCCAACTCTGCGGGTGATCCCCTCTTTCACGTGCAGGTTGGCCCCTTCAGCGAAAGGAAAGACGCTGAGGCCATGCGCACGCGCCTGTCTGGAGATGGATATAACGCGATTGTGAAGTAGAGCAAATAGCAGCTAGCAAATAGCAATTGGCCAAAAGAAAAAGTGTGCGAGGCTTCGGGCTGCTGTTCTGGCTAATTGCCAGTTGCCAATTGCTAGTTGCTCAGTCAGTATCAAACCTCTGCTCCAGAAACGGATCGCCATACATGTGATAGCCGTTCTGCTCCCAGAAACCCGGAACGTCGCGCTCCGAAAATTCCAGCCCGCGCACCCACTTCACTGACTTCCACGCATAAAGATGCGGCACGATCAGGCGCAGCGGATAGCCGTGGTCGGCCGTGAGCGGCTGGCCGTCATGGTGCGTGGCAAAGAGCACGTCGTCGCGATCAAGGTCGGCCAGGGGCACGTTGGCGGTGAATCCCTGCTCGGCGTGGACCAGAACGTATTTCGCTTCCGGCTTGAGCTTCACCAGCTTGAGCACTTCCTGAAAAGCGACGCCCTGCCAGTCATTGTCAAAGCGGCTCCAGCGCGTGACACAGTGGAAGTCGCTGTGCGTTTTTACCTGGGGCAGCTTGTTGAACTCATCCCAGGTCAGCCGCACAGGCTGCTCTACCAGGCCGCGAATACGAAAGTCCCAGCGTGCCGGATCAAAGCGCGGCACCGAGCCATAATGCAGCACCGGCCACTTCAGCGTGAGCGACTGGCCGGGCGGCAAGCGGCCTGCGCGCAGCATCTCTTGCTCTTTCTCTTTGCGCTCATTGCCTGCGAAAATGGAATCATCGTCCATAGGTCCATTTTAAACGGCGACACGCCAATCTTACCGCGGAGGCGCGGAGACGCGGAGAACTGCCAAAATTGCCAGAATTGCCAAAATCGCCGAAATTGAAAATCAATCCCTTGGAAAATTGACGAACGAAGGAAGATGGTAATGCTTCCGATCAACCGATCACGCGCGATCACCCGATCTTGATTTCCTCCGTGTCTCCGTGCCTCCGTGGTAGGTTTTCATATTGGCACACGTCGATGTTTCCGTGTATAGATAAAACGATGTCTCTTCCCGACAAACAACTCGTGCTCGCGCTCAAGGCCGTAGCCGACCCGGCTCGGCTGAAGATTCTGCGGCTGCTCAAGCAGAAAGGCCAGTGTTCCATCGGCAAGGGTGTGGGCATGTGCGCCTGTGACGTGCAGGACCACGTAACGCTGTCGCAACCGACGATTTCGCACCACATGTCCATCCTGCGCAAGGCCGGCCTGGTGGTGGCGGAAAAACATGGCCTGTGGATGTGGTACCGAAGAAATGAAAAGTCGCTGAAGGAGCTGGCGCAGTCCGTAAGCTCCGATCTGTAGAACTCTTAACCACAAAGGACACGAAGGAACACAAAGGGCAGAAAGAAGAACCTTTGTGAGACTTCGTGCCCTTTGTGGTTAAGCCTTTGGTTTACCGAACGACCGACGCAAACATGGGCGATTCAATCAGCTGCTGGAAACTCTTGTCGTCGGCCTTGAAGCGGACCACCAGCTTGTTTGTGTCGTTGTCCACCGTAGTGCCGTCGATGGCCGTCTTTTCCGTTGGCGTGGCGTCCATCTTCTTGAACAGCATTCCGGCTTTCAGGACAGAAGACAGGGTGGAAGCCGTCACGTTATCAGCAGTGAGGACGTTCAGGTTGAAATCCACGCCGTGATCGAAGTCCATGCTGTAGCGCGAGCCCAGCAGTTTCTTCTTCATGCTGTCAAACTCGCCCAGCTCGGCGGCCGTGCCCAGCGCCGATTTCAACATGGTCTGGGTGCCCGTTGAATCGAGCACGCTCCACACCGTCCCCTGTTCCACGGAAGGAATCAGGTCAGTGATTTCGGCGTTGGCATTCAGGCTCTGGCTGGAATTATCGCGGGCATCAAGCGCGGCCTTGACCGCGGAGACGTCGCCGAACAGCATGGTCCAGTCATCGAGAAACGTCATCTGCATTCCGCCGGCCATGGGATAAATCATGGAGCCGTTCTTTTTGGTGCCTTTGATCTTCTGCTTGGCGATCTTGAGCAGGAGCTTTTTGCGCGGGAACTGGCCCTGGGCAATGCCGATCATCTGCAGCCCGTGGTCTTTCAGGCGGAAAGATGCCAGCGTGATCTGGTCGATGTCCTTGTCAGGATTTACGCCGATATCTTTGAGCGCATCTTCAAACTGCTTCATGTTGGGCGGCAGCAGCTTGGCCTTCATGTCCATGGCCGTATCGGAATTTTTCATGCGGCGATAGTCCACGTTGATGATCTGCTGGACCTCAACGGGAATTACCGTTCGTGCAGCCGTACCCAGGGACGCGGCAAAGGCGGTCAGTCCGCTGGCCAGAAAGGCAAGCATAATAACGAGAGTGCGTTTCATGTTCATATTTTAGTCCGGTTTTGTTCAATCTGATGCGTTCAGGTGCAGCTCAGGATGCTAATTCCCATTACTTAAGGTATTCACCTCTGGAGCTGCATGACTTTAGAACGTATGTCCTCGGCAAATCGAGCATCTTTTAATGATCCCAGGTTAATTTCCACGTTGGCTAAGGCCCCAACGATGGCGGCGCTGGCCAGGGACGAGGCCACCGTCAGGTCAGAAGCCATGTTGGGACTGGTAATCGGCTTCAGCGTCTCGATGACGTCTTTGACTTCGCGCGCTCTTTGCGCCGTCTCCATGGGCACGCTGGTGGCGCCTTTCATGGCGTTTTCGATGGCTGCTTCACCGTCGCTGGAGGTCTTGGCCAGCTTGTATGCGGCCAACACCTGATTGTAGCTTTCGGCATCGGCATCGATTCCGGCCTTCAGCTCTTCGCGAAGCTGCGCCAGCCGCGCCAGCGCCGCGCTCAACTGGGGTTCATACTGCGCATAGGCTTTCTTGGTGCGCGACATGGCCGCCACCATGCTGCCCAGCGCCGCTGCCATGGCCGCCACGGCGGCCACGGCGCTGCCTCCGCCGGGAGTTGCCGTGGGCGCAGCCAGTTGTTCGATGAACGGCTCTGTTCCGGCGCGCAGGCCGCCGACTGCCATCTTGCCGCTGGTCACGGCAGCCAGGCGGTTTTCCAGGATCATGGACGAATCGAAGTTTTCCACCTGCAGGAACCATTCGGCCGCCTGCTCCAGCGCTTTCTTCGGGATCAGGCCGACAATCTCACTGCTCAGCGGCTGCACGCCGTAGCGCTCGGCCTCGCGCTTTACAAACTCAAAGACGCGGGCAATCGGCGTCTGCTCAAAGTCGGTCAGGTTCATGGAGACCTGGGCCAGCCCGCGGACCTCAAACCCTGCGCCTTTTACATAGCGCAGTCCCCCGGAAGAGTAACGCACGGCCTTGGCGATCTTTTTGGCGATGTCAACGTCTTTGGTGTTGAGAAAAACGTTATAGGCAATCAGCGCCTTGCGCGCGCCAACGACCGTTGCGCCTGCCGTGGGATGGCAGCGCGGATCGCCAAAATCAGGGCAGCGCGCTGGGTTCACCAGGATGTCTTCACGCAAGCCTTCAAACTGGCCGCGACGGATATTTTCCAGATTTTGCCGCTCAGGACTGGTCGCAGCCGATTCATAGAGATACACAGGAACCTTAAAGCGTTTCCATATCTCTTCACCGACCTTGCGCGCGATGGCGACGCAGTCTTCAATGGTGACGCCTTCAATGGGGATAAACGGAACCACGTCCGACGCGCCGATGCGCGGGTGCGCGCCCTGATGCTTATTGAGATCGATAAGCTCAGAGGCCTTGCCGACGCCGCGAATCGCCGCCTCGGCAATGGCTTCGCGATCGCCGACAATGGTGATCACGCAGCGGTTGTGGTCGGCATCCATTTCGCGGTCGAGGAGCGAGACGCCGGGAATTTTCATAGCGTCGACAATGGCGTCGACTACGGCTTTGTTGCGGCCTTCAGAGAAATTGGGAACGCATTCAACCAGTGTGGACATAACTGGCAAGAATAAAGGATGGAACGTAGAGGGCGCAAAGTCTGATTTGGTAATTGGGTAAATTGGTAATTGGGTAAATGAAAACCCGGCAGCCCCTCAGCTCCTCAATTACCAAATTACTAAATTACCCAATTACCAAA
>Ga0207693_10003553_pt1 | contig 13318 bp, 11 predicted proteins | sample LARL81metaG_FD_184347 | JGI IMG/M metagenome (GOLD analysis project Ga0207693, IMG submission 184347) | Corn, switchgrass and miscanthus rhizosphere microbial communities from Kellogg Biological Station, Michigan, USA - LAR L8-1 metaG... | ecosystem: Host-associated > Plants > Roots >...
TACGCTCATTCCCTTGCGTTTGCTGTAGTCGACGACCTGGTCGCGGTCGATCTTGCCGAGGCTGAAATATCGCGATTCGGGATGGGCGAAGTAGAGTCCACTCACGCTCGATCCGGGCCACATCGCAAACGACTCGGTGATCAGCATTCCTGTATTCGCCTGCACATCGAGCAAACGCCAAAGCGGACCCTTTTCCGTGTGATCCGGGCACGCTGGATAACCCGCAGCTGGCCTGATGCCGCGATATTTCTCTTGAATAAGATCAGCGGCACTCAAGCCCTCCGCGCAACCATAACCCCATTCATCCCGCACGCGTTTGTGCAAGCATTCGGCGAAAGCCTCAGCCAAGCGGTCGGCGATGGCCTCCGCCATGATCGCGTTGTAGTCGTCGTGCTTGGCCCTGTACGACTCGCACAGTTCTTTCAAACCAATCCCGCTGGTTACCGCGAATGCGCCGATGTGATCGCGTAAACCCGCCTCCTTCGGTCCGATGAAGTCGGCGAGTGATCGGCAAGGCTCGTTGCCCTCCTTATTTGATTGTTGGCGGAGGAAGTGGAATCGTTCGAGCACGGTCCCGCGTGTGCTGTCCGTGTACAGTTCGACATCGTCCCCCACAGCGCTGGCGGGGAAGAAGCCGTATACGCCTCGGGCCGTGATCAGTTTCTTCTCAATGATGACATCAAGGAGAGCATTGCCTTCGCTGAAGACTTGGCGCGCCTGGGCGCCATGCTCTGGGTGTTCAAGAATCCGAGGATAAATTCCTTTCAGTCCCCAGGTATGGAAGAACGGGCTCCAGTCAATGAAATCGCGCAGTGTTGCCAGAGGAAAGTCATTCAGCACGCGCACACCCGTGAATGAAGGCGTGGGCAGGTCTTCCGCGCGCCATTCGATCGGAGTCCGCCTTTTCCGGGCATCCTCGAGCGAGACAACGCTTAGCTTCGGGGCGGAGTGGGCTTTGCGCAACGCTTCGTAATCAGCGCGATGCTGCGCCACGAACGCAGATTTACCTTCGTCGCTCAGAAGGCTGGTCGTAACGGGCACTGCTCGGCTGGCGTCGAGGATGTGGACTACCGGCTCACTATAATGTGGCGCGATTTTGACGGCCGTATGCGCCCGGCTCGTGGTTGCGCCGCCGATGAGCAGAGGTAGCTTGAAACCCTGACGCTCCATCTCGCGGGCCACATGCACCATCTCGTCGAGAGACGGAGTGATCAGGCCACTGAGTCCGATCATGTCGGCCTTTTCCACCTTGGCGCGTTCGAGGATCTTTTCGCAGGGAACCATTACGCCCATGTCGATCACCTCGTAGTTGTTGCAGGCGAGGACGACCCCGACGATGTTTTTGCCAATGTCGTGAACGTCGCCCTTGACGGTCGCCAATACGATTTTTCCCTGAGCTTTGACCACTTCCCCCGCCGCAGCTCTAGCTTCTTTCTCGGCTTCCATGTAGGGAGTGAGGTGCGCCACGGCCTTCTTCATCACGCGGGCCGACTTGACGACCTGGGGCAAGAACATCTTGCCGGCCCCGAATAAGTCACCGACCACGCTCATGCCAGCCATCAAAGGGCCTTCGATGACTAACAGAGGACGGCCCAGTTTGACGCGAGCTTCCTCGGCGTCGATCTCAATGTACGTGTCGATCCCTTTGACCAGCGCGTGAGAAAGACGCTCCTCGACCGTGCCGTTGCGCCACTCCTCGGCCTTCTTTTCATTGACAGCCTTGCCAATGCCCTTCAGCGTTTCGCCGTAATCTACCAGGCGCTCGGTTGCGTCGGGGCGGCGGTTCAGGAGCACGTCCTCGACCAACTCCTTCAGCTCAGGCTCAATCTCCTCATAGACCTCAAGCATGCCGGCGTTCACGATGCCCATGTCCATGCCGGCTGCGATGGCGTGATAAAGAAACGCAGAGTGAATCGCTTCGCGGACTTTGTTATTGCCGCGGAAACTGAACGAGATGTTTGAGACGCCGCCGCTCACCTTCGAGTGTGGCAGGTTGGCCTTGATCCACCGTGTGGCGTTGATGTAGTCCACCGCGTAGTTGTTATGCTCCTCCATGCCTGTGGCAACGGTGAGGATATTGGGATCGAAGATGATGTCTTCCGGCGGAAACCCGACCTCGTCGACCAGGATGCGGTAGGCGCGCTCACAGATACGGATCTTGGCTTCGTAAGTCGCGGCCTGGCCTTGTTCGTCGAAGGCCATCACCACTACAGCCGCACCATATTTCAGGACTTTCGCAGCGTTCTGGCGAAACTTTTCTTCGCCTTCTTTCAACGAAATCGAGTTGACGATGCCTTTACCCTGCATGCACTTCAGCCCGGCCTCGATGACCTCCCACTTCGAGGAGTCCACCATGAAGGGCACTTTGGCGACTTCGGGTTCGCTCCCGAGCAACTGGAGGAAGCGCGTCATCGCCGTGACGCCGTCGATCATGCCTTCGTCCATGCAGATGTCGAGGACATTCGCTCCGTTCTCGACCTGCTGGCGGGCTACGCTTACAGCGTCTTCATATTTGCCGTCTTTGATGAGCTTCGCGAACTTGGGCGAACCGGCCACGTTGGTCCGCTCCCCGATCATGATGTAGACACCGGCCTGCTGGGTGAATGGCTGCGATCCCGAAAGACGGAGTGGCTTTGCCTTCGTCGGCTGAAGCGCGCTTGCGCTGTCTGATTCGCTCACGCGGGACTCTCGATCTGGTCGGCGTAGGATTCTTCAGAGTGTGCCGGGCGCCACTTGCGCGGAGGCTGGCCTTCGAGCGCCTTGGCGATCGCCCCGATGTGCTCAGGCGTATTTCCGCAACAGCCGCCGGCGATGTTGATCAACCCTCCCCGTGCAAAGTCGCCCAGATAACGTGCCATGTCTTGCGGCCCAAGATCGAAGCCAGTTTCCGAAAGCGGATTCGGTAACCCGGCATTGGGGTAACACGAGATCGCCACATCCGCTTTTTCCGAGAGTTCCTCAAGGAACGGATACATCAGATCGGGACCGAGAGAGCAGTTGAGTCCCACCGACAGCGGTTTCACGTGCCGCACCGCGTTCCAGAACGCCTCAGTCGTCTGCGCCGAGATCATCGTCTCGCCGCCGCGCCCCACCGCCGCCGAGATCATGACTGGTAGTTCCTTACCGTTCTTATCGAACACCTCACGGATGGCGACGAGTGCGGCCTTTGCGTTGAGCGAGTCAAAGATTGTCTCGACCAGCAACAAGTCTGCGCCACCGGCGATGAGAGCGCGCACCTGCTGCGTGTAAGCGGCTTTGACCTGATCGAAAGTGACCACCCGAAAGCCAGGATCGTCGGCGTCAGGCGAGTTCGAAAGAGACACGGTCAGCGGCCCGATCGCTCCCGCTACAAACCGTTGACGCGAGGTTGCAGTTCCAACACGATCGGCCCACTCACGGCATTGCCGCGCCGATTGCTCATTGATGTCCCAAACCAGAGTTCCGAGAAACTGATCATCGATGACTTTTTGATAGAAGGCGGGATCCTTACGGCCGCCGCGCTCCCGCGGATCGTCGACAAAGAACTCGCTCTGCGTGATGCTGGTTGCACCGAAGGTGTTCGTCTCAATGATGTCCGCGCCCGCTTCCAGAAACCGGCGATGGATGTCGCCGATCATTTCTGGCTTGGTCAGCGAGAACAGGTCGCCGTTGTTCAGGAGGCTCTTCGTCGAGTCTTTGAATCGCTCTCCTCGGATATCCGCTTCCTTCATGCCATAGGTACGAATCGTCGTGCCCATCGCTCCATCGATGATGGCGATGCGACTGTCGAGGATCTTTCCAAGCGGATGTTGGTGGGTCTTGGTCATATCCCTTTGATGATCTCGGGCAGCCTTCGCTTCAGCTTTACCTGGGCGACATTTTCCACGAAATATACCTCCTTTATTATAGCGATGGGCAGGATGCCCAAGCTGTTGCGGGTGTCATCACCCGGTAATCGTGATAGCGTTGAATGCAAGGGACTTTCAGAGTGGAGAATCGAGAAAGAGTACACACAACAACCATCAAGTCTCCCACTGGCCGAATGCCCTTCGTCGCGGCGGGTGCGGTCACGGGCATCGGCAGCCTGCCTCTCACCTCGGTTACGTCGGCAGTTCGTGCGGTCGCCGAATTCTCCCCGGAAGTTCCTTTTTGGCCGCAGTTGCCTCAACTCTCACAACAGGAGAGTATCGTCGGCCAGGGCCTCGGTGTTGTCGAAAATTTGCTTGCGCCTCGGAATGAAGGCTACGGTTATCAGGTGAAAGCAGGCCAACTCGATTCGGTGCTCGAAATCCTTCACCGGAGTAGCGGGGAGTTGACACCGGCAAATGCGGCAGGCTTCGGCGCGTTCGAAGAAGCATTGTCGTCTGGTCTCTTCGGCTCCGCAATCGCGGTCAAGGGCCAGATTGAGGGCCCAATTACACTGTCAGCGTATCTGTTCCATAAGGGCCGGCACTTCTTGGCCGATCCGGCACTTTTCGCAGCAGTGGCCTTTCATGTCTCGCAGATCATCGGCTGGCAGATCGATCGCCTGAAATTAGCTCGCCTACCTGTGCTCCTGTTTGTTGATGAGCCAGCCTTATGCTTGGATGCACCTGCCGCGATCGAGGTCTCAGAGGAACAGCGGCTTGATGCATTGGCGGCCACACTTGAGCACGCTCGCGTTCGTGGAGCTCATGCCGGACTGCATTGCTGCGCGGCGCGCCCCTTTGAGCGCATGTGCCGCGTGCAACCCGACATCATCTCCTTCGATGCCCATGAAGGACTGGACTCGTTCTTTGCCGATTGGCATGCGCTGGACTTCATGCAACAAGGTGGAACCGTCGCTTATGGAATAGTCCCCACACGACCCGGAGTGAACGCCGTCGATTCGGCGAGCATCTTCCTCCGCTGGCTGAAAGCCGCTTCCCTGGCTGGGGATCCCCAGAAATTTGCCCAGCGGGCGATGATCACAGCGACCTGCGGACTCGGACTTCTCGACACGTCCGCCGTCGCGGAGTCATTCCGCGTCGCGCATAGCGTCAGCAAATTGATTCGGTCACTTGCGGGTTCGCCAGAATTGGACGAAGAAATCGCATTCGGAAACTAGCGTTTGTGGCTCCGGGTTCGTCGCGATAAACGCGCTAGGGTCTAGGAATGCCATTGGGGGCATTTTGCACGGGCGATCCAGCTTCCGATAAGCCTCGATCAGGGCCTCCTGTACCACATCTTCGCCGTCCATCAGGGAGCGCGTCGTCCGCGCACAGTAGCAATGAAGACTCGGCCGAAGATCCCTGTCACTCGAATCGCATTTTCAGTTTTTTCACTTACTCCATCAGCGCAGTTGCCAAACTGCGGGACCATATTTCAGGTCGGGAACTTGAGCTTCTTCAACAACGCAGCGTATCGCGGGTCGTTGTGCAAGCTCTTCAGTAGGGGGTCGACTTTCGTTCCGATCAGACCGCCGTCACGTTGGGCAAAAGCTCGGTCAAGCCACCCGAACGCTTCCTCGGACTGGTTACGGAAAGCGTAAACCTGGGCGATCTGGCACGCCATGCTTGTATGGTATTTCTCAATTAACTCCCTTAATGCGACCTCCGACTCTTTTTCTCGACCAAGCGCGTGGTACGCAATCGCATACAGAAACGCACGCGAGGGCTCAGAGCGTACTCGCTCGATTTCAGGCAATGCATCCTTGGGCCGCCCCTGCAGCACATAGATTTGGCTTAACTGGATCGGGCCTGGCCAGACATCGGGCTTCAGTTCCAGCGCTTTCTTGCTCTTCGCTGTGGCTTCGTCTAGCTGCCCTGCCAAAAACTCGATCTCTCCAAGTTCCTCCCAACTGTCTGCATTGAGCGGCTCCAATTCAACGACTCGGCGGGCCAATTGAAGAGCTTCGTCAAAACGGCCGAGCATGGCTCCCGAGAAAGCCGCCGACCTCACCACCTCGGGATTTCCGGGCTCGAGTTGGACGGCCCGCTGGTAGGAAGCATCCGCCCCAGACCAATCGAAGTCGATCTGTTGCTTAATCCGTCCCATTTGGGCATGGGCTTCTGCCAGGTTCGGGTTCAACGATAACGCTCGTTCAACTGCTTCACGTGAAAGCCGCCGACCCTCTTCCATAGGGATTCGACCCTCGTTGGCCTGCCTACCGCACTCGATTTATGCAAGGGCCTTACAACTGATACATTTTGCGCTTGCATCGAACTGGAACGAGGTTCGGCAGAAGAGTCGTCATTCTCCTGCAAGATCTTTTGCGGGAAGGTGAGTTGATTGTACGCGTGCATCTCGTCATGGCTGAGTTGTTTTGCTCACTTTGCCGGTCTGCCATAATCGAGGCATAGTGAAACTAGTTCGGAGACATACGCTTCGCCCACGCACATGACGGTATCTGCGGCTCCCCAGTAGAGTTTTACGGTTCCATCAGGCTCCGGAACGGCGCCACAGGTGAAGACTACGTTGTGAACATACCCGGTTATTTCCCAGGGATCCTCCGGTTGCAAAATCCAGGAGTCGCCCACACCAATGATCTTTGCCGGGTCGCTGAGATCATGAAGAGCAACTCCCAGACGATAGACAGAGCCATCCATTGTTTTGAAAACTCCGTGATAAATGGAAAGCCATCCCTGGGGTGTCTTTATCGGTGGCGCGCCGGGACCGATCTTCATTTCGTCCCAGTGATATTGCACAGGCCTCATGATGAGCTGTGATTGGCCCCAAAAGCAGAGATCCGGAGAATAGGAAATCCAGATTGACCACGGGGCGATTTCAGAATGAGGACGGTCAAGCCGGGCATATAGGCCATCAAACTTCTCGGGAAAGATCACTACATTCCGATAGTCTGCCTCCGTAATCAAGGAAACTCTTTCCACCCGCCTGAAATCCCTCGTCTTGGCCAGAGCGATGCGCACTCCGTTTCGCGAATATGCACTGTAGGTGATGATGAACTCTCCCTCCACCAGGGTAACGCGCGGGTCCTCCACTCCGAACTCCTCATAGGCGGCAAAAGGGCCCTCCCGGTCGGGAGTCAGAAAGGGCTGTGGATCGGCGGTAAAGCGGAACCCATCAGGACTGCGTGCCAAGCCAATGATGGACCGTCCGGTCCGGAGATGTGAGCGGAACAGCATGATGTATTCGTTCCCGTACTTCACGACCGCCGCGTTGTGAACAGTCTCCACGGGATAAGGAATCTCGGTCTTGCTGAGGATGGGATTGTGGCTGTATCGCCTGACAATGTCGGTTTTCATGTGCTTCTCTTGGCCTCTAGATCAAAAATGGTTGAGTACACTCGCTCATATCCCTCCACCATCTTCTCGATCGAAAAATATTGTCGGACTCGGCTGCGGCAAGCCGATCGGTCGATCTCAGAAATTCGTCCCACGGCCCGAACGGCTTCAGCGACGTTGGAAACCAGAAAACCGGTCTGCCCATCCTTGATCACCTCACGGCAAGAACCGAGGTCCATGGCGATCACAGGGACGCCAGCTGCATTGGCTTCGACGAGCACAAGTCCGAATCTTTCCGGGATGGTGTTCAGGTGCAGGAGAACTCGAGCCCGACCAAACAGTTCGTTCTTGCCCTTCCCGTCCACCGGTCCGATATATAGGATGTTTTGATCGTCGAGATGCGGTTCGATCTGTTCCCGGAAATAACCTTTGTCCTGGATAATGCCGGCGATGATCAAACGTATTCCGCTCAGACGTGCCACCTCGATTGCCAGGTGAACACCTTTATCTGGATGGATCCGACCGAGGAAAATCAGGTCATCACTGCCGCATTCCTGAAACGGGTATAACGAGAGATCAATGCCGTTGTAGACGGTCGCCAGGTAATTGAGCCCTATCGCCCGGTCGGAGTCGCTGACGGAAACGAAATACCCGTCATGATATTTCTGATACATAGGCATGATCTTGGCTGACGAAAATCCGTGGATCGTAGTTAGGACCGGTGTTTTGATCAGCCGCGTATAGCTCAAAGGCATGAAGTCATAGTGGCTGTGGATGAGGTCGAACTCACCAGCGTGTTCGAACGCTTCCGAGATGTGAAGGTATTCGGCTACTTTGGAATCGGCGGCGGGATCCTCTTCATATCCCTTATCTACGACAGCGTGCAACTGAGCTTGGGTCACCGAGTCTCCGCTAGCGAACAATGTCACGTCCCAGCCACGGGAGACGAGTCCCTCCGTGACATTGCTGGCGACCGTCTCCCAAGCGCCATATTGCCGGGGAGGTGTTCGCCATGCTATCGGCGACAGGATTGCCACTCTTTGGTTGGGGGCTCTCATGCTGTTCGACGGTTACTTCCTAATCCATGGCTGCCAGCACTTCATCGAGGGGAGCCGTGGCGAAACCGGTGGCGTGATCGGCCATGGCATAGGGAATGATCAGCTTGCCGTTGTGCACGAGAGCACCGCAGGTATAAACGACATTGGGAACGTACCCCTGACGCTCGCTTTGATTCGGCTTGAGCAAGGGTTCACGCAGGCGGCCGATCACTTTGGCGGGATTGTTGCGATCAAGGAGAAATGCGCCGATGCAGTACGTTCGCAGTGGGCCGACACCATGGCTGAGGACGAGCCAGCCTGCTTCAGTTTCAATAGGGGACCCGCAGTTCCCAAGCTGGACTAGTTCCCAGGGGAAAATTGGTTTAAGCAGCACCTTGCGTTCATGCCAGAAGTGCACGTCGTCCGAAAACATGATGTAGATGTTTTCGTTGTCCTGGCGGGAAAGCATGGCATAAAGGCCATTGACTTTGCGGGGGAACAGAGCCATTCCCTTGTTTTCGGCTGCCGGACCATTCAATGTGATGAACCGAAAGTGGAGGAAGTCAGTGGTCTCAACCAGTTCCGGCAAGATCAACTTGCCATCGAAGGCTGTGAAGGTTGCATAGTAGACGTGGGATCCGTCGTCGTTCTGGAAGCAGACGAACCGCGCGTCTTCGATGCCATTGCGTTGCGACGGCGCGGCCGGGAAGAGAACTCGCTCAGACAATTGCTGCTCAGGCTGAAATTGAACCTCATAGTTAGAACGGGCTAAAGCCAACATCCCTCGGATTGTGTCCTGATCCGACAACCGGGACTGTTTGATTTCACCTCCGAGACTGGCGTGAAGTTCTTCCAATGAAAACGACTCCCCGTGCTTGGCCATAGCCTGGTGTGTAAATTCGTTGGTCAATCGCAGCTCAAAAAGCTTTCGTTCAAAAAGCGCCTTGTCATAACGAGGGTTCGGAACCTGACACGGCTCAGTAAGGAAGCCTGTTGGGGGCAGGACTTCTATCCTATGGTCGGAGTGGATGAGACCCGTTCGAAAAGTGATGGAGGAAATATGCCCCTCCCCCGTGGCCCGCAGGCTGAGGATAAAACGCAAAGCGTCCGGAGGCGTGTCAGACTGGTCGGGGTGCGGGACGATGGAAGGATTGAATAGGGCTGCAGATTCTAAGGAGTATTCGCAAACGAAATAAGAACCAATCAACAGCTGTCGCTGTTCAGAAATCCCCTCATCGGTCATCACAAGGTCGCGGATCTGTTCGAACCGTTCCAAGAACGATCTCTGGATTTGTTGGTGTCGCTGGGAGAATTCAGCCGATACCTCATTCAACAGCGGCCCGACTTGATTTTCCGGAAGAGACATGATCCTGGCGATAATCCTGCGAGATCGCTCGGGATCCTCGTGTCTGAACGGACGGAGAAGAACACGGGACTGGTCAGGGCGTAGGATCGTGGATGTGCGCTGGACGCGAATCGAGGAGGTAGCGATCATGGACTGGTTAATCCGGAAAACCGACCCGGAGGCCGCAATTATTTTCAACGTGGGCTCTTCCAATCCTGCCCGGCGGGACGCTTCGGCGTCGTTAGTATTTCTTCGACCGACTTCAAGAGCCTAACCGGGGAAATGAGTATGGCCTCGCCAGCGCCCTTGTGGATGTCGGGTCTACTTCTTAGTACCCATCTCCCATCCCACCACGGCCACCTGCCGGTACGCCTATTGCTTCTTCCTTAATCTCGGCAACGAGAGCTTCTGTGGTCAGCATCAGCGCTGCGATAGATCCAGCATTGGTGAGAGCTGTTCGCACTACCTTGGTCGGATCGAGTACCCCGGCTTTGACTAGGTCTTCGTAACCTGCCGTCAAGGCGTTGTAGCCGAAGTTCTGGTCCTTCGATTCGAGCACCTTGCCCAGCACGATGGCGCCCTCTTCGCCGGCGTTTTCGGCAATCTGGCGGAGCGGTTCCTGCAGGGCGCGCTTCACAATGTTGACGCCGATCTGCTCGTCACCCTCCAGTTTCAACTTATTGAGAGACGTTGCGCACCGTGCCAGGGCGACTCCGCCACCGGGGACAATGCCTTCCTCCACCGCAGCGCGAGTCGCGTGCATGGCATCTTCGACGCGAGCTTTCGTCTCTTTCATTTCAGTCTCGGTGGCCGCGCCTACCTTGATCACAGCCACCCCACCCACGAGTTTCGCTAACCTCTCTTGCAGTTTCTCGCGATCGTAGTCACTCGTCGTCTTTTCAATCTGGCCGCGAATTTCCTTCACGCGGCCTTCGACGTCGCCCTTCTTGCCTTTGCCCTCGATGATGGTGGTGTTGTCCTGGTCGATGGTGATCTTTTTCGCCTGTCCGAGATCCTCAATCTTCACGTTTTCCAGCTTGATGCCGAGATCTTCGGTAATGGCTTTTCCTCCGGTGAGGGTTGCGATGTCCTGCAACATGGCTTTGCGTCGGTCGCCGAAGCCGGGGGCCTTGACGGCTGCAACTTGGAGTGTTCCACGCAGTTTATTGACGACCAGGGTCGCCAGTGCCTCTCCCTCTATGTCTTCGGCGATGATGAGCAGCGGCCTGCCACTCTTGGAGATCTGCTCAAGCAGCGGGAGGATGTCCTTCATCGAACTGATCTTCTTTTCGTTGATGAGGACGTATGCGTTCTCGAATGCAACCTCCATACGCTCAGGATCGGTGACAAAATAGGGCGAGAGATAACCGCGGTCGAACTGCATGCCTTCGACAACTTCGAGTTGGGTCTCAAGAGTCTTCGACTCTTCCACGGTAATGACGCCGTCCTTGCCGACCTTCTTCATGGCGTCCGCGATGATGTGACCAATGGTTTCGTCGTTGTTGGCTGAGATACTCCCGACCTGCGCGATCATGTCGCCGGTAACTGGCTTGGAGAACTTGTCCAGTTCGCCGTTCTTGCGTTCGCCGGTCTTCGCATCGATATTGCCGCAAATCGCGTCGACAGCTTTCTCAATCCCGCGTTTCATGGCCATAGGATTAGCCCCAGCCGCGACAGTCCTGACGCCTTCACGATAGATGGCCTGAGCCAAGACGGTCGCAGTTGTCGTACCGTCACCGGCAACGTCCGAGGTTTTGCTGGCGACTTCGCGAACCATCTGAGCGCCTATGTTCTCAAGGCCATCCTGGAGTTCGATCTCTTTCGCAACGGTGACACCGTCCTTGGTGATCGTGGGAGATCCGAACTTCTTCTCGATGACTACGTTGCGACCTCTGGGCCCGAGAGTTACCTTCACAGCGTCCGCCAGTAAGTTCACGCCGCGCAAGATCGCCTGCCGCGACTCTTCTCCGTGTACGATTTGCTTTGCCATGATTCTTTCTCCTTAAAATAGATGTCGTCAAATTCTGTTGCTGAAGGCTCCGCGCTTCGCGCTGTGGCAGTCATCGGCTCTTGTGACCAAGCGTAATCGAGACTGCATCATCCCCTGAGAGCCAGGAGGCAGCGATCCTACTTACGAGCACCGACGGTCTCGCGCGCGTTGACACTCTCTTTCCTCGCGGTACCCGTAACGATGCCCAGAATTTCTTCCTCTTTCATAATGAGGAAATCCTGTCCATCGAGTTTGATTTCGGTTCCGGAGTACTTGCCGAACAGGATGGTGTCGCCTTCCTTCACCGCGAGTGGGAACAACTTGCCTTCATCGTTGGTCTTGCCATTCCCCACAGAGATGACCGTACCTTCCTGTGGTTTGTCTTTGGCTGAATCGGGGATGATGAGACCTCCCCGCGTAGTTCCTGCTTCTTCTTCGCGGTGCACAAGGATGCGGTCATGCAGTGGAGTAAATTTCGTTGCCATAAGTGCTAACTCCTTCTTGTTCATGCTGTGATCGAGACACGGGACCAGGCACGGAAGCTAATAAGCGGATCGTTCTGAGATTTGTGGGAACACCTGTGTGTTCGCTTGAACTTCAATCGTGTTGGTCTTTCGAGGGCGGGGACGAACTCCCCCGCTCCGAAAAAACGTTCTTTAGCGAGTATGGTCCAGGTAGTAATACGAAACTGATCAAGATTGACCACTACATAACAACCGCGGCACGAACGGGCGAGCGCTCTCGGTGGGCCTTCTCTCCGGCGGCTATAGCCAGGCCGAACTGGAACAGGCTGGCGCTTTTCGCGTCTATGCAGATCCAGCCGACATGCTGGAACACATCGAAGATGTCGGCCTGGGTTGAATAGAATCTAGTCGCGCAGCTTCTGTCTTTTCGAGTGACGGAAAGCTGACGACATGTCATGGTCCATTAACGGTCCAGCAATTGTTCCCGACGATCACTAAAACGATTCTGCAGCGCCATCCGTGCCGCGTGTTTTCAGTTAGTTAACGTCGAACCTGTCGCTGTCACGGCAGAGGTTGTACGAAGCACGCTCCTACGACCCGATAGGACCGCCTTCGGTATCAGCACAGAAAACTGATGCAATCAGCGTCGCACGGCTCACAATGTCTTCAGGCAAGACCGCCACGAGCTGACGAGCATTCCTAATCTCTTCAGTCGTCGGCGACATGAAATCGTTCTCGACGTAGTCGCTCCCCCATGTCTTCATTCGATCGAACCAAATCCAAAAAACGGTCTTTGTCCTCCGGCGTCGAAAAGGAAAAAAGGAGCTCGTACGCGCCGGCCTCAGGATCGCCGACGAGTGCCAGAGCGCGTGCATTCGTTAGCTGTTCGTAGCCAAACAGATAGCCGACGATATCGGCGGCAAGAGCTCGATCTTCGGGGGCATTGCTGGGCAAGAATTCCACGTGCAGAGCCCAGTCATCTTCGTCTTGCCACTACGGTTCAATGTCGTGTTGCTGGTTCATACTTCCGGGCTCGTTAAATTTCCATTTTCCAAATTTCGTGGCCGAGACTCACAGTGCGAGCAGTTTTCACAGTGCCTGGGCCTGCCCTCATCTTGGGCGCACCACACTACGGATTACGCTACGGTTGTGCTCCCGCTACCGGGAATTTCCAACGACTTAGAGGTCGTCCGCCTCTTGTAAGTCCTTTAAAGTCGTGTATGCGTCGTTCTTTCACGGCGTAAACACGGGTTCAAATCCCGTCGGCGACGCCAACTTTTCAACGACTTGCATTGACTTAA
>Ga0207693_10003555_pt1 | contig 13315 bp, 13 predicted proteins | sample LARL81metaG_FD_184347 | JGI IMG/M metagenome (GOLD analysis project Ga0207693, IMG submission 184347) | Corn, switchgrass and miscanthus rhizosphere microbial communities from Kellogg Biological Station, Michigan, USA - LAR L8-1 metaG... | ecosystem: Host-associated > Plants > Roots >...
CTGCGCGGCGGATGGTGATCGGATTGTTCGCTTGCATGTCCATGTTCGTCATCGTGCAGGTGGGAGACCAAGCCGCTGCTCGCATTCGCCGATCCAGCGCCGCAGCGCCTTGTAACGGCTGAGATCGAAGCCGCCTTCATGGGCGACACGCGTATAGGCAAGGAGCGCAATGTCGGCGAGCGAGAAATCGTCACCGATCAGAAACCGTGCCGTCTCCAGCCGGCGCTCCATATGATCAAGCGCGATATAACCGCGCGTCACGAGGTTCGGATCGAGCGCGCTGACGGGCTTGCCGAGATAGACGATCTGAAAGCGGCAGACGGCAACATAGGGCTCGTGACTGTTCTGCTCCCAGAACATCCATGCATCCATCTGAGCCGCCGAAAACGGATCGGACGGAACGAGGCCGCTGCCGCGCGCGAGATATCGGATGATCGCGTTGGATTGCGCAAGCGTGCGGCCGTCGTCGAATTCGACCGTCGGCACCTGTCCCCACGGATTGAGCTGAAGAAACGCGGCCGTGCGGCTGCCGCCGTTCATCGTGTCGATCTCGGCCCACGTATAAGGCAGCGCGAGTGTATCGCACACCCATTTCACTTTCAGGCAATTGCCCGAATTGCTGTCGCCGTGGATTTTCAGCATCGCGCCGCCTTATGGGGAGAAAGCGGCATCGGACCAGCCGCTTCCCTTCCTGTCAAGCCGGGCGCTTCAAAGCTTAGAACTTGTAGCCCAGGCCGGCGCGGACGGTGTTGATGTTGGTGTCGACGCTGCTGGTGAAGCGGACATATTCCCACTCCGCGCGTGCGAAGAGGCCGCCGACCAGGTTGATATCGATGCCGAGGCCGGCCGTGTAGCCATAGATCAGGTGATTGTGCACGGCGTCCGTGGCGGAGAGCGGCATCAGGGGCGCGAAGGGCCCGTTCACAGAGTTGCTCACGGAGTCGTTGACGGTGGCCGTGTGCGCGATATCGGCGTTGCCCAGCGCGAAGCCGCCGAACACATATGGCAGGAAGCAATCGAAAGCGTAGGCGGCGCGGCCGCGGAACGTTGCCATGTCCGAGATCTTGATCGAGGCCGACGAGGTGACGGCGACATCGTGGAAGCGCCCGTCGGAGAGCGGAGCGCCGCTCACAAGCTCCTTGCTGGCGATCGACATGCCACCGAAATCGCCATGCATATAGCTCGCTTCCAGGCTGAGCACGGCCTCATCCCATTGCCAGTTGTATCCGAGGAACGCACCGAAAGCGGACGTCCGCGATGATTGCTTTCCGAACCCGAGATTCCATTGCGGGACGCCCATTTCCTGGACGACATTGTTGGCCAGCAGCGTGGCCAGGAGGTTCGTCGAAGAGCCGGTGAAATTCTCGTCCGACGATCCGTAGCCGCCCTGTCCGCCAAAGTAGACACCTTGCCAGTTGACCCGCGAGGTGGTCAGCCCGTCGGTGAAACTTCCGCGCAGGATCGGAAGGTCCGGCATGTCGGCCGCCTGCGCGACCGTCACCGCCCCCAGCATCATCGCCGCTGCCACCACAACCCCACGCATTGCAACGCTCCAATCAGGCCCCTGAACTCGCTGTGATCATCGCGCGTTAACCTTAATCAATCGTTCCCGCGCGCACGCGATCGCGACTTTCAGGCGCGGAAAAAACACAAAAACTCCCCGCCCCATCGCGCAAAGCAGAAACGGCGCGGGATGATCCCGCGCCGTTAACAGCTGTTAAGAGAACCAGACTTCGATCAGCCCTTGCGGATCATCGGCGGCGGGGGCGGCGGCGGCAGCGGCTCTTCGAAATTCCAGCGCAGGCCAAGCTTGACGTCGTTGGAGGTGATGTTCCTGAACGAGAACGGCGCATGCGTCGTGTTGGTCACCTGATCGAACGAGTAGCTCGGGCCCGTCACCCCGCTGCCCATATCGACATAGCTATAGGCGAGCTCCAGCGTCAGGCCAGGGCTGACTCGATAGGCGATGCCGGCGTGCGCGGCCCAGGCGAAATTCCATTTGGAGCCGGTACCGGCATAAACGAGGCTGTGCACCTGACCGCCGTTGATGAAATCACCGGTATCGGTGAAGTTCGAGATCGACACGCGCGCGGTGCCGACGCCGGCGCCGACGAACGGCGTCAGATACCACCAGGTGCCAAGGTCGATATAGCCGTTGGCAAGAAAGAGAACTTCCGATTTCGTGGCGGTGTAGACGTCGGTGCCGACAAAGCCTGCAAACGGTCCCGTTCCGGCCACGACGTCGATGCCCGAGAAGTTGGACTTGCCGCGATACTGGCCGGTGACGTCAGCCCTGAACCAGTTGTTGAACTGATAGCCGACCCCGCCGCCATAGATGCCGGCGCTGCTGAAGCTCCGGGTCTGCGAGACAGCGAGGTTGTTGTAGGCGGCGCTGTTGGTATCGACGACGTTCTTGACGTTCTGATTGCTGAAACCGATGTCGCCACGCAGATACCATCCGCCGAACTCGGCGACCGGCACATAGGCCGGCGGCGCCATGATCGGCATGTCGGCTGCAAACGCTACGGTCGAAAATAATGAAGCCGCCCCGGCGGCAATAAGGTATTTCACGCTACGCATTGGTTTCGTCCTCTGGCCCCGTGAGGCAACAGCGAACGCTACCCCTCACATCGAAACTCACGGACGAACCATCTCATTAAATCTTTAAGTAGCGCTTAACCCTAATTCTTAAGGTTGATATTTCGTGACCAGGCAAAAACGGCAACGTGAACGACGATGCGTTCGCGCCAATTGCTAACGAGTCGTTGATGACGTGGCAGCGCGGCGGAGGCGTCAGCGTAAGTGCTGCGGCATCCTCGGCAGAAATACCGCAAGCAATCCGATCGCCGGCAGGAACGCGCAGACCTGATAGACATAGGCGATCGAGGTCTGATCGGCGAGCTTGCCGAGCACGGCTGCGCCGAGTCCGCCGATGCCGAAGGCGACACCAAAGAACACGCCGGAAATCATGCCGAAGCGATGCGGTACCAATTCCTGCGCGAACACGATGATCGACGATGTCGCCGACGAGAGGATGAGGCCGATGAACACGGTGAGCACGGCGCTTGCGGCAAGCCCTACATGGGGCAGCGCCAGCGTGAACGGCAACGCGCCGAGGATCGAGAACCAGATCACATATTTACGGCCGAACCGATCGCCGATCGGTCCGCCGAAGAAAGCGCCGACGGCATTCGCGGCGAGGAAGACGAAAAGATAGAGCTGCGCCGCCTGCGTCGAGACGCCGAACTTGTCGATCAGATAGAAGATGTAATAGCTCGACAGGCTCGACACATAGAGCTGCTTGGAGAACAGCAGCGCCACCAGTACGATGAGCGCCGTCTTAACGCGCCGAGAGCTTGGTGCATCCGGATGCGGGTCGGCAGGCTTGAACGGCTTCGCCGCGATCTGCGGCTTGTACCACTGTCCGATACGCCACAGGATGACGATCGCGAGAAACGCGATCGACGAGAACCAGGCGAGCGAGGGCTGGCCGAACGGCACGACGATCAGCGCCGCCAGCACCGGGCCCATCGACTGCCCGAAGCTGCCGCCGAGCTGGAACACCGATTGCGCAAAGCCGTAGCGCCCGCCGGACGCCAGCCGCGCGATGCGCGCCGACTCCGGATGAAACACCGCCGACCCAAGTCCGATCAGCGACGCCGCGATCAGGATGACGTGGTAGCTGTGCGCGGCGCTGAGCAGCAGCAGGCCGAAGAAAGTCGACGACATGCCGATCGACAGCGAGAACGGCTTCGGCTTCTTGTCGGTGAAATGCCCGACCACAGGCTGCAGCAGCGACGCCGTGAACTGGAACGCCAGCGTGATTAGCCCGATCTGCGTGAAGTCCAGCGCGTAATTGTCCTTCAGGATCGGATAGACCGATGAGATCAACGACTGCATCGTGTCGTTGAGGAAATGCGAGAAGCTGATGCCGGCAAGCACGATGTAGGCCGGACCTGCCGCCCGCACGGCCGTGCGCTGCGCATCTACGGCAGCAAGCGGCACAGCCGAGTTCTCATCGGGAATGGCGACGGGCTTGTTCAATGACTCGGCCTTGCGGGATTCACGCGACGCGATCTTCCTACGATGGCCCCACCGCGCGGACCACCGTCATGAACCGATGGCTGCGATGCAATCAGGCCGCCGCCTGGCCGAGCGCGGAGACGATGTGATCGACCACTTCCTCGACCAGGATCTTGTCGTCGCCCTCGCCCATCACGCGGATCACGGGCTCGGTGCCCGACGAACGCACCAGCAAACGGCCGTGCCCGTCGAGCCGCTTCTGGCCGTCGACGATGGCGGACTTGACGTCGGCATCGTCGAGCGGCTTGCCGCTGCGATAGCGCACGTTCTTCAGGATCTGCGGCAGCGGATCGAAGCGGTGACAGACTTCCGATACCGGGCGGCGCAGCTTCTGCACCACGGCCAGCACCTGCAGCGCCGCGACGAAGCCGTCACCGGTCGTTGCATAGTCGGAGAGAATGATGTGGCCGGATTGCTCGCCGCCGAGATTGTAGCCGTCGCTGAGCATGCGCTCGAGCACGTAGCGGTCGCCGACCGGCGTGCGCACGAGTTCCATCCCCTGCCCCTGCAGGAAACGTTCGAGTCCGAGATTGGACATCACGGTCGCGACGATGCCGGGCCGTGACAGGCGGCCGTCTTCCTTCCAGCTTTGCGCGATCACTGCGAGCAACTGGTCGCCGTCGACCAGATGACCGCGCTCATCGACGAGGATCACGCGATCGGCGTCGCCGTCGAGTGCGATGCCGATATCGGCGCGCATCTCGCGCACCTTGCGGCACAGGGCCTCCGGCGAGGTCGAGCCGCATTCCTTGTTGATGTTGAAGCCGTCGGGCTCGACACCAATCGAGATCACGTCGGCGCCGAGCTCCCACAACGCTTCCGGCACCACCCTGTAGGCCGCCCCGTGGGCGCAATCGACCACGACGCGCAACCCGTCGAGCGAGAGATCGCGCGGCAGCGTGCGCTTGGCGAATTCGATATAGCGGTCATGTACGCCGTCGATGCGGCGGGCGCGACCGAGGCTCGCACTCTGCGCCAGCTTCCTGTCCAGCGATTCGTCGAGCAACTGCTCGATCTGCTTCTCGACATCGTCGGAGAGCTTGAAGCCCTGCGGACCGAACAGCTTGATGCCGTTATCTTCGAACAGGTTGTGAGAGGCCGAGATCATCACGCCGAGATCGGCGCGCATCGACTTGGTCAGCATCGCGACGGCCGGCGTCGGCATCGGGCCGACCAGCAGCACGTCCATGCCGACCGAGGTGAAGCCCGCGACCATCGCATATTCGATCATGTATCCGGACAGCCGCGTATCCTTGCCGATGACGACCCGATGACGGTGCTCGCCGCGCTGAAACACCAGTCCTGCCGCCTGTCCCACCTTGAGCGCGAGTTCGGGCGTGATCAGACCATTGGCGCGGCCCCGGATCCCGTCCGTACCGAAATAATTGCGGCTCATGTGCCCCCCAGCGTTACCCTGTTCTACTGCCCTTTCGGCTGAGACTCAGGGCGCCCCGAAACGTCCGGCGTTTATAGTACCTTGAGCGCTAAGACGGCTTCAAAAAATGTGATTAATCATTACGACGGAGCAGGCCAGCGGTATCCCGCTAATATCCTGTTATCGCTCGAATTATAGCCTCGCCCCGATCCGTCGGGAACCGTTTTCAGTCGACCCGCCGGACGTGGTGGTCGCCCTTCGAAGGCGGCGGCTGGGTCACACTGACCGGATCGGAGGCCGGAAAGGTCTCCTCCAAACCTTCATCGAGGGCCTGATCGAGCTTCCGCTTCTCGTCGCTCTCGACGTTCGCGGGCTTGCTGCTCGGCTTACTCATGGACGCCCTCCTGGATCGGTTCCGCGACGATTTGGCGAAAGCCTCAACCGTGCTAGATGACCATGAAAACCGTGATCGCAAGAAGGGCCGGGAACGTTCATGAAGCACATCACCTGCATCGAGGATTTGCGCCAACTCCATAAGCGGCGTGTGCCGAAGGCATTTTTCGACTATGCCGATCGCGGCTCCTATGCCGAAGAGACGCTGCGCGCCAATCGCGACGATCTGCGGGACATCAAGTTCCGCCAGCGCGTGCTGGTCGACGTCTCCAAGCGCGATTTGTCGACGACGATCCTCGGCGAGCCGTCGGCCCTGCCCGTCATCCTGGCGCCGGTCGGGCTGCTCGGGATGCAGCATGGCGACGGCGAGATTCATGCCTGCCGCGCCGCGCAGGCCGCCGGCATTCCCTTCACCCAGAGCACGATGTCGATCTGCTCGATCGAGGACATCGCCGCCGCCGTCGACAAGCCGTTCTGGTTCCAGCTCTACGTGATGAAGGATCGCGGCTTCATCAAAGCGCTGATCGAGCGCGCGATCGCCGCCAAATGCAGCGCGCTGGTCCTGACCGTCGACCTGCAGGTGAACGGCCAGCGCCATCAGGATATCAAGAATGGCATGACCGTGCCGCCGGAATGGTCGCTGTCGAAGCTGATCGATTTCGCGACCAAGCCGGCCTGGGTTTCAGGCGTGCTGCGGGGCAAGCGCAAGACCTTCGGCAATCTGATGGGCCATCTGAAGGGCACCGACGACATCACGGCGCTCGCGACCTGGATCGGCTCACAGTTCGACACCACGCTGAACTGGAAGGATCTCGATTGGATCCGCTCGATCTGGCCCGGAAAGCTGGTCCTCAAGGGCATTCTCGACGTCGAGGATGCGGAGATCGCGGCCAAGACCGGCGCTCAGGCGCTGGTGGTCTCCAACCATGGCGGGCGCCAGCTCGACGGCGCGCCGTCCTCGATCGAGGTGCTGCCCGAGATCGTCGACGCGGTCGGCGACAAGATCGAGGTCATGTTCGACGGCGGCATCCGCTCCGGTCAGGACGTGATGCGCGCGCTGGCGCTCGGCGCCAAGTCCTGCATGATCGGCCGCGCCTATGCCTACGGTCTCGGCGCCGGCGGACAGGCCGGCGTTGCGAAGGCGATCGACCTCATCAAGAACGAGCTCAACGTCACCATGGGCCTGTGCGGCATCAACACGATCGCCGAGATCGACGACGACGTGCTGGCGGTGTGACGCGAAGCTAACCGCGTAAGAAGCCGGCTGCGTAAGGAGTAGCTGTCGTCCCGGCCAAGCGAGCACAGCGAGCGCGAGCCGGGACCCATAACCACAGGACTTCGTTGCTTAGCGGGCTGATGCCGCATCGTGCCCAAAACAAAGGCCGGTGGTTATGGGTCCCTGCGTTCGCAGGGACGACATGTTGAGAGATTGCCGGCAAGGCAACTCACGCTGTCATTCCGGAATGGTCAGAAGGACCAGACCCCAGATGCGCAATTGCGCATCTGGGAATCTCGAGATTCCGGGTTCGATGCTTAAGCACCGCCGCGGAATGACGCTCACGCATCACATCGGAGGCGTAATGCCGTCGCGGCCGACATTGACGCGGTTGGCTTCGAGCGTGCCATCTTCCTTCTTCGTCGCGCCGAAGATGATGATGTTGGCGCCCGCCTTCACTTCCGACTTGTCGCTGGCGACGAAGGTAACGATCGGCGTATCCGGCGGCACGACGACCTTCTTCTCGCCGTCCTTGTACTTGACCAGGATGTTCTGACCATCGGTGCCCTTCACCGTCTGCGAAACGGTGGCGTTGGTCATGGTCGAGTTCGGCTGGCGGTCCCAGGGCCGGAAGCCTTCCGCGGCCCCGCGCTGGTTCTCCGGGAAGATGTGCACGGCGATCGCCTTCTGGGTGCCGTCGGACTGCGGCATGCCGGTGACGCCGATATAGGAGCCTTCCTTGATCTCCGACAGCGAGGTCTTGACCACGGCGAACACTGCGACATTGTCCGTCATGCTGACCTTCACGTCCTGGCCTTCGCGCGTCTTGACGGTCAGGACGGGGCCGTCGACAACTTCGATCGTGCCGCGTATCCGCGTCGGTGCGGGCGTCTGTTGCGCCCACGCGACGGAGGTCAGAACGGAAAGCGCAGCAAGCGACGCCACGAACATGCGTGGCATCGGCGATGAGATCTTAGACATGAATAAAGTCCTCCAGCGTTACAAACGACCGCGCACGGTAGACACCACGGAGGAAGGTTTATTCCGTCACGGTCGCGTATTCGCCGAATACGGACCGCGGGCTCCCATCGGGCCGCGGCGGCATTACATCGGCGGCGTCAGGCCATCGCGACCGACGCTCACGCGATTGGTCTCATAGGAGCCGTCGGGCAGCTTCTTCATGAACGCAATCACCTTGGCGCCGGCCTTCAGGTCGGACTTTTCACCGGGAACATACGTAACTACGGGAGTCTCGGGCGGCACCAGCACTTTCTTCTCGCCGTCCTTGTATTTGATCAACAGCGTGCGACCGTCAGTGCCGGCAACGCTTTCGGCGACGGTCGCGTTCGTCATGGACGAGTTCGGCCGCAGATCATAGGGCCGAGATCCCTCGCCCGTACCGCGCATGTCCTCGGGAAACACGTGAACCTCGACGGCGGTCGGCATGCCGTCCGGCCCTGGGACCGTCGTCGTGCCGACGAACGAGCCGACCTTGATGTCGGCCAGCGCGATCTTGATGAGGCCGACCACCCGCATGTCGGAGGTCATGTGCAGCTTGATGTCCTCGCCGCCCCGCGACTTGACCGCGAGCACATCGCCATCGACGGCCTCGATGGTGCCGCGAACCCGCGACGGCGTCGGCGACTGCTGGGCGATGGCGTAAAGCGTCGAGAACGCAACCATCGCAATGGCAGCCAGCGGACGCTTGAAGGTGGAACGGCGAACGGTCATCAGAGGTCTCCGGTCAGCGTGGCCTTTCTACTGAAGAACAACGAACGTCGTATGATATTCCGCGTCAAACCTTCGTGACTTGCCCCGGATGGGTTTGCTATTTCTGATTTAGTCACGCGACAGCTTGGATCGGATTACGTCCGTAACAGGTCGGCTTCGACCAGCGCGCGCAGTTCCGGCGTCACCTGGGGCCGTTGTCCGAACCACAGCTCGAAGCCGCGCACCGCCTGGTGCAAAAGCATGCCCAGCCCGTCGGCAGTCTTCAGCCCGCGCACCCTGGCCGCTGCGAGCAACGGCGTCTCGAGCGGCACGTAGACGAGATCATTCACCACGGCCTCAGGCGGCAGCAGGCCGACATCGATATCAAGCGCGGGCTGGCCATGCATGCCGAGCGAGGTGGTGTTGATCAGAAGTGCCGCGCGCGGCAGCAGATCGCCGAGGCCCTTCCAGGCGCTGGCATCAACGTGATCGCCGAACTGATCCGCCAGCGCGCGGGCGCGCTCCATGGTGCGATTGACAATGTAGATGCATTTGATGCCGCGTTCGATCAGGCCAAACACGACCGCGCGGGCCGCGCCGCCCGCGCCCAGCACCACGACCTCTTCCGCGGAATCCCAACCCGGCGTGGAGGCATCGAGATTGCTGATGAAGCCTTCGACGTCGGTATTGGTCGAACGCAACTCACCGCCCTCGATCCAGAGCGTGTTGGCGGCGCCGACGGCGCGCGCCCGCTCATCCGGCAAGGAGAGCGCCAGCGCGTGCTCCTTGTGCGGGATCGTGACATTGGCGCCGACGAAGCCGTGGGCCGACAGGCGCGCAACAAAATCCGAGAAATGTTCGGGTGGCACGGCCTCGATGCTATAGCCGCCTTCGATGCCGAGCTTGCGCAGCCAGTAATGATGGATCAGCGGCGAGCGTGAATGCGCGGCCGGCCATCCGATCAGGCAAGCGGCGCGGGGTCTGGGCGGACTTGTCATCGTTGTCAAATCGACCAAGCGGGGTTTACTGTCAATCCTTCCGTTGAACCGTCGTGGCCACGACTGCGCCGAGCGTCAGCGCGCACCCCGCGGCGAACCAGATCGCGGCCAGGTTGATCCAGAAATAGGCGAGCGCGCCACAGGTGGAGCCTGCGACCAAAGCGGCCCACAACAGCAGGTTCGGCAGCCAGCCGAAGGGCGGCCCACCGGTGAGCGCGGCGGCCAGGAGCTGGCCAACCTTGACCAGCGCGCCGGTCACGTAAGTGAGGCCGAGGCCGGCGCCGCCCTCGATCTGGAACACCGCGTTCTCCAGCCCCATCGCCAGCACGATCGCGCCGATTGCGGTCGATGCGAAGCCAAAGGCATGACAGAGCGCCGCGGCGGCGAGCAGCGCCGCTTCCACCAGCAATAGCCAGCACTGGCAATAGGCGCTGCGGCCAAGCACGATCAGACTGCCGGCGGCTGCGCCGACGACAAACAGCGCGACCAGGCCGCCTGCTTGCGCCGCCGACTGCCAATCGCTTTCGGCGAGGCTCACGCCCATCCGTGTCGAGTTGCCGCTCATGAAGGAGACGAACAACCCGCCGAGATGCAGAAAGCCGATGCCGTCGACATAACCCGCGAGCGCGCTCAGCGCGCAGGCGAGCGCGATGTTCGCGCGCGAGTCAAGCATGCCGAGCTAGCTCTGTGCGCGCCACTCGTAGACTTCCTTGTCATATGCCTCGACGAAACCGGCGCGCTGCAGATTGCGGTAAGATTGCTCGAGCATATGGAGCGTTTCGGAGATCAGGATCGAAGCGCCCTGCGCTTCGGCCTCCGCCAAGCGTATTGCGATCAGCGCCTGCTGCGCGCCGCGTTTGCGATCGCCTTCGGTGGTCGCCGCAGTGAAGAGATAGCCGATATCCTCGAACAGGCAGAGCGCACCGATCGCAACGGGGCGATCGCGGTCGAACGCCATATAGTGAAAAAAGCCGTCCTTGCCTGCCGAGTTCGCGTAGTTCGGCCACAGCGTTCCGCCCAACTGCACACGGTGGGCCGCGATCTCGTCAGAACCAACCCGGCGGATGTCGAGATCGGTGCTGACATGAAACGGCGCGGGTCCAACGCGGCACATCGTGGGATAGCCGGTCCAGCGGTTGCGCGAAAACCCGCGCTGGTCGAGCAGGCGTCTCGCTCTGTCCACGTCCGGCCCCGGACTGAGCCAGACGAAAAACCGCTGCACGCCGTGGTCTGCGAAGAACTCGATCAGTCGCCCGACGCCCTCAGCGCTCATCCCCTCCTCCGCGCCGCAGAGATGAACGCGGTTGAGATTGGCGGAAGCATAGGGCGTCTGGCGTTCGGGATCGATCGTCAGGTAGGCCTCGCCGAACGGCACACCGTGGAATCGTCGGCCGGCAAGACCATCGGGGTGGACCTGCATATCCAGCCAGGCGGTGAGCCGCTTCATCTTTCGGGACAGATCGAGCGTATCCATGGCGCGCCACATGAGATGCCGCGGCCAGTGTGGATGAAGGCGCGAGAAATTAAAAGCGCTCTGGTTTTTGATTGAGCATGATTTCCGCGCAAACGCGTTCCGCGTTTGTTGGCTAAGGGAAAACCGCCACACACCCCGCATCAAGTACGGGGCAGGCTTTTCCGGATCATGCTCTCTAGCCGGCGGCGAGCCCATCCGAGGTGACGGCGGCCTCTTCCGCATGTCCCTTGATGTCGGCGACGGCGCGCGCGATCGTTTCGCGATAGCGGGCGCGCGGCGGGCTCACGCCATGGGTCAACAGCGCGCGGCGCACGGTCGGCGATGCGCCGGTGATGAACAGCCTCACGCCGTGGCGTTTGGCGCGTGCGGCGACACGGCCCATCGCGTTCGCGGCCGTGGAATCCAGGAACGGCACCGCCGCGAAATCGACCACGAAGGCCTTGCGCCTGTCGGCGATACCGTCGAGCACGGCCCCGATCGCCGAGGCCGCACCGAAGAAGAAGGCGCCGGTGATGCGATAGACCAGCACCTCGGGATCGGAGGCGAGCTTCGGGTCGTAAGGTATGCGATCCCCGTCGTCCATGTCGGCGCGGTCGGCGGTCACCAGCGGCGTGCCGTCCTCGATGCCCGTCATCTCCGCCATCCGGTTGATGAAGATGACCGCGCCGAGCGCGAAGCCGACCAGAATGCCTTCGGTGAGATCGCGAAACACGGTGAGCAGGAAGGTTGCGAGCAGCACCAGCGCATCGCTGCGCGAGGAGCGGATCAACGTCGCAAATTCATGTTTCTCGGCCATATTCCAGGCCACGGTCACCAGCACCGCGGCGAGCGCCGACAGCGGGATGTAGCTCGCCAGCGGGGCCGCGACCAGCATGAAGAGCAGCAGAAAGACCGAATGCAGCATGCCGGAGACCGGCCCGCGCGCGCCGGAGCGCACATTGGTCGCGGTGCGCGCGATCGTGCCGGTGACGCAGATACCGCCGAACAGCGCCGATCCGATATTGGCAAAGCCCTGCGCCACCAGCTCGCAATTGGAGCGATGCCGCCGGCCGGTCATGCCGTCGGCCACCACCGCCGATAACAGCGACTCGATTGCACCGAGCAATGCAAAGGAAATGGCGTCCGGCAGCACGGCCTGCGCCTTCGCAAGCGAAAGGGCGGGCAAGGCCGGCAGCGGCAATTCGCGGGGAATGCCGCCGAAGCGCGTGCCGATGGTTTCGAGCGGAAGCGACAGTGCCCAGGTCGCAACCGCGGCCACCGCGACCGCGATCAGGAGACCCGGCCAAGCCGGCCGCCATCGCCGCAACACGACGATGATGGCGATGCTGACCGCCGCGATTGCGATCGCAGACGCGTTTGCGGTCTGCGCCGCGCCCGCCAGCGCCATCAGTTTCGGGACCAGCTCGCCGGGTTCCTTGCCTGCGAGCGTGATGCCGAACAGATCCTTCAACTGGCTTGCGAAGATGATCACCGCAATGCCGGCGGTGAAGCCGACCGTGACCGGATAGGGAATGAACTTGATATAGGTGCCGAGGCGCAGGAAGCCGGCCGCGATCAGAAAAACGCCGGCCATCATGGTGGCGAGGATCACGCCATCGACGCCGTGGCGGTCGGCGGTCACGGCCACCAGCACGATGAAGGCGCCGGCCGGACCGCCGACCTGGAAACGGCTGCCGCCGAGCGCCGAGACGATGAAGCCGCCGATCACGGCCGTGTAGAGGCCGCGGCCGGGTGTCACGCCCGAGGCAATCGCAATCGCCATCGACAATGGCAGCGCCACGATCGCGACGGTGAGCCCCGACATCACGTCGGCACGGAGATCGGCGAGGCCGTAGCCCTCGCGGAGCACCGTGATCAGTTTTGGCGAATAGAGTTCCGCAAAGCTCGGCGCCTTGATCTGACGCATCATGTCTGGTTGTCGTCCTGGTCGCCGATTTCGATTCCATCATGGACGGGGATGCGGCAGGCCATGTTGATGCAGATCATGGTTTTTGGGGGGTGGGCCGCCTAACCTTGCCGCCGTCATTCCGGGGCGCGCAAAGCACGAACCCGGAATCTCGAGACTC
>Ga0207693_10003557_pt1 | contig 13311 bp, 10 predicted proteins | sample LARL81metaG_FD_184347 | JGI IMG/M metagenome (GOLD analysis project Ga0207693, IMG submission 184347) | Corn, switchgrass and miscanthus rhizosphere microbial communities from Kellogg Biological Station, Michigan, USA - LAR L8-1 metaG... | ecosystem: Host-associated > Plants > Roots >...
AAGGAAATTCTCGTAGCTCGAGCAGATCACGATGACGATCAGATTGGCGGTAAGGGTGAGGTCGACGAGCTTGAGAATGCCGACAATCACGTCCGCCGGTTCCGAGCCTGGGATTTGCATCACGAATTCAGCAAGCTTCAGAACGAACTTGTAGACCAGCGCCGCAAGACCGAAGATGAGGCCTACCAGGAATGGTGCCACCAGCCATCGGCTGGTGAAGATAACCGTTTCGAAGATCGCGTGAATTTGCTTCATTGCGGTATCCAACAGATCCCATTAGTTTCACGAAATCGATCTAATACCGTCCAATCGATCTACTACCGCTCCATCCTTCCGCGCCCCGTTCAAACCTTCACGCGCTCGCCAGGTCGCAGCACGGTCGGAAGCTTGCGCGGCCGGATGCTATCTCCGGCCTCTACGCCGAGCGCGCGACGGCCGAAGGCATCGAGCGGCACTGATCCCAGCGGCACATCCGCGGTCAGCTTCGCCCAGGCTCGCAGCGGCGCCGGGTGTTTGCCGAGGAGCTCGATGAGATCAGCCGTTTCCAAACCCAGCGTGGCCGCGTCATGCGGGTGGAGCTTCACTGTTCGGTGGCGGCCCTTGATGCCTTCGTAGGGAGACGCTTCCTCCGTGGTCACGGTCAGGTGCAGCCTCTCCGTCAGGAGTCGTTCCCTGAGCTTCAAGGATTCCCGCCGAGCCAGCGTTCGGTTGTCCGTGATGATGGCGCCATAATCGGATTTCGCCGCCTCGGCCGAGACGTAGCCGTACCGAACATCTTGCAAGACGCTGTCGAGATCGCGCGAAAGCGGATCGCCATAGCCTCCTCCTCCAGCGGACTGCATGACGACGATATCGTTCTGATGAATGATGTGCCCAGTGGCCTTCCCGGGGGTATCCAACGGCACTTCCTCCCCAGCGGATATGATCGAAACCCGCACCGGCGCCGAGCTGTCTCCACCCAGGACGCCAAAAGGCGGGATTACGGCACGGTCGCTCAGCACCGAATAGACGGCTTCTTGCTCCAGCAGCTTTACTTCTCGGCGCAATCCGAGCCCGCCGCGCGCGCGACCGGGCCCTCCCGAGTTGCGGCGCAGCTCGCTCCGCTCCACCAGGAAGGGCATGTCGCTCTCGAGCGATTCGACGTTGTGGATCGATCGGATGTTACCGAAATCGACATTCACGAAAGCGCTCGAGCCATCTGCGCTATCGAATCCGCCATTACCTCCAGCCGGCACTTCGTAATAGACATACGATCTGTGCTTCTCGCGATCCCATCCGCCGATCGAATTTGGGAATGAGGTGCCGCAGAGATCGCCGGAAACCGCAGTCGGCAGCACCTGCGCAAGACACCCGAGCATGACCGAGACTGCGCGTTTTCTGACTTCGCCATGGGCGCCTGCCGGAGCATCGGGGCCAACGTTCACGATGGTACCTTTCGGCGCCTTAAGCGTGATCGGTCTGAAAGTTCCGGCATTGACTGATCCGGCTGGGTCCAGGGTCGATTTCAATGCGACAAAAACGCCTGCGCCTGCCACAGCGAGCGACGAATTCACCACTCCCGGAACCTGCGCATTGCTTCCAGCAAAGTCCGCAATGATCGCATCTCCATCGACGGTTAGAGCAAGCCGCATCAATACCGGATCGAAAATGCCTTGCTCGTAGTACTCGAGATAATCCTCGCACACGTAAGTGCCGTCCGGAAGCGTGCTGATCCGCTCGCGCATACGCGTCTCGCATCTGTCAAGATTGGCTGAGACACAATCGAGCACGATGCCCAAACCGTATTTCTGGAAGAGACGCCGCAGGCGCCTTTCCGCTATCCGACAGGCCCCGATCATGGCCTGCAGATCGCCACGGCGATGCTCCGGCAGCCGCATGTTGCTCTCGATCAATTTCATTATTCCGGAGTTCAGCTCGCCGCGCTCGTAGAGCTTGATCGGCGGTATGCGCAGCCCTTCCTGGAAGATGCTGGTAGCAAGACCGGAGTAACTGCCCGGAGTCATTCCGCCCACATCCGCCCAATGGGAACGGACACAAGCCAGCATCACAAGCTCCCCGTCTTCGTGCACCGGACAGAGCAGCGTCACGTCGTTAAGGTGAGTACCGCCCCGGTACGGATCGTTGACAATGAGAATATCTCCGGGAGAAATATTTTCAGCGAAATCCTCCATTGCGCTGCGGACGGACCACGGCATGGGCACCACGTGCCCCGGATGGTCCTCCGACTGGGCGATCATTTCGGCCTGGGAGTTGAAAATCGCGCATGAGAAATCATCAAGTTCATAGATGACCGGAGAGTACGACGCGCGAATGATGGAAGCGCGCATCTCGCGTACCACAGCGATCAGGCCTTCGCATACGACCTCGAGAGTGATTGGATCGACATGCCTGTTCATGAATGGTCACGACTAAGATGCAGTTCGCCGAATTTTCCAATCTCGACGGTCCACTGCTGCGGCACAACGGTAACGCTGCCCATTTCCTCGATGAGAGCGGGGCCCGCGATTCGGGCACCCCTCGCCAGCCGATCTCGATCGTAGATCGGCGTCGGCGCGCTCTTGCCGGCAATATAGACCGAGCGCCATTCAACCAGCGCAGCCTGGGCATCCCCCGCAGCAGTCCACTCGGGAAGCCTCGGCTTCTCTATTTCACCGATAGCCGAAATAGACAGGCCAACGATCTCTACGTTGTCGGCAAGCCGATATCCGTAGCGCACCTCGTGCGCCCGGTGGAACAGGTCCTTGAGCTCCCGGCTGTGCTGCGTCGAAGACGGAATGCGTACCGTTAGATCCCACGACTGTCCGACGTATCGCATCCGACAAGCGCGCTCTACCCTGATCTTCTCCGCGGGAATGCCTTCCGCAATCATGGTCGCGCGGGCGGAAGCCTCGAGTTGCTCAAAGTCATCTTTGGTGCTGCAAAGGGCGGCTGTCTCCAGGTTGACACGAACCGACCGCAGATAATCATGACGAATGTTGGAGATCAGGGCTCCGAAAGCCGAGAAGTTTCCAGGTCGCGGCGGGACCACAATCCGCGTGATGTCGAGTTCGTCCGCGATCAAAGCGGCATGCATAGGTCCGGCGCCGCCATACGCGAGAAGCACGAAATCGCGGGGATCATAGCCGCGAGTGATCGAGATCTGCTTGATGGCACTGACCATGCGGGCGATGGCGACGCGAACGATTCCTTCGGCGGCAGCGACCGTGTCGAGGCCGGTGAGCGCGGCAGCGACGCGTCCGACTGCCCGCAGCGCCAGCTGTTCGCTCATCTCGATGCTGCCTGCGAGCTTGCGCCTTGGAGAGAGACGCCGCAGCACAAGGTTGGCGTCGGTCACGGTTGCCTCAGTGCCTCCGGTCCCATAGCAGGCTGGCCCGGGAGTGGCTCCGGCGCTGCGCGGCCCGACATTGAGAATGCGCCCGGTATCCACCCAGGCAATGCTGCCGCCGCCCGCGCCAATGCTGTGAATGTCGATTTGTGGTGTTCGGATCGGATATCCCTCGATGAAATGATCGGAGCCGACGGGAGGATTGAGGTCGTCGATCAGGCACACGTCGGTGCTGGTTCCCCCCATGTCGTAAGTGATGAGATTTCTTAGCTCCAGGAGCTCTCCGAAATGGAGCGCAGCAGCGACGCCGCCCGCCGGACCCGAGAGCACCGTTTGCACCGGAAACCGTGCAGCGCGCCTCGCCGTCACGATGCCGCCGCTCGATACCATCAGAAACAACTCGCCATTGTACCCCTTTGCCCGCAGCAAGCTTTCCAATGCCGTCAGATAGCGCTCCATGACCGGCCCGATATAGCCGTTGATCACCGCCGTGCTGAACCGCTCATACTCGCGCACCTCGGGCAGAACCTCCGCGGAATTGCATATGAACCAGCTCGGCAGCTGAGCTCGCAGCACACATGCGGCCTCCTCCTCGTGCTTCGGATTGGCGTAGCTGTGGAGGAAACAGACGACCAAGGCGGTGGGCGTTTCGGCGCGCAACTGTTGCACTGCTGCGGTGATCTGCGCGACGTCAATCGGGCGCAGAACAGCGCCGCTCGCCAGAATTCGCTCGTCGATTTCGATGATATGCCGGCGGTCGACTAATGGAGGGGTTTTCAGTGTCTTGATGTTGTAAAGGACAGTACGGTTCGTTCGGGCGACTTCGAGCGTATCTTTGAATCCACGCGTGGTGATCAGCCACACCGGCGCTCCTTTCCGCTCGAGTATCGCGTTCGTTCCGATCGTAACTCCATGAACGAACCGATCGACCACGCGAAGATCGATATTGCTTCGCTCGATTGCCGCAAGTACTCCCGCAGCCGGGTTCGCCGGCGACGATGCCGCCTTCGCCCATCTCAGCTCATTGTGTTGCTCATCGTAAAGAACAATGTCGGTAAAGGTGCCGCCGACATCGACCCCGATCATGCGCATTTAAGATGAGGAGGACGGGAGCTCCACGAGCTCAATGAGGACATTTCCTGTCGACTTCGGATCCAGGAATGCGATGCGGGAGTTGGCATGACCTGTCCGCGGCTTTTCGTCGATCAACGCGACGCCCTTCTGCTTGAGCTCGGCGAGAGCATCTTCGATGTGATCGACTTCCAGGCAAATATGGAAGAGCCCCTCGCCATGAGTTGCTATCCATTCTGCCGTCTCGCTCTCCGGACTATCGGCTTCCAGGAGCTCAAGATAGGTCTGCCCGATAGGGTACATGGCCAGTCGCGTATGATATTGGGGCAGGTGTTCTTCATATTCCAGGGAGAGCCCCAGCTTTTCCTCCATTACCTCTCGCATCGTGGCCATGCTTTTCACCGCGATGGCGATATGCTCGATACGCTTGACCTTCATGTGACCTCACGACCTGATTGACACGTTCCTAGAGCATGTCCAGCAAAAGCGGGAACCGGTTTTGCAAAAAGGACATGCTCAAACAAGAGGATAGAGCGGGAGACGATTCGAAGAAAAGTCATCCCGCTCTAGCCGGAAGCGGCGAGACGTCGAAAGTTTCGGTAAAGCATCCTTGCAGCAGCACCGAACGCCTCCATGCATTTGCTCGTGGCGCGCTCCAGGCGATCTTGCCCGTCCGTTCCCAGCATACTTTCGAGCGCGCGACGGTACTCGGGGATTTCGCCCCATTGCGGTACTGTGCGCTCGTCCTGCTCGACATGATACTGAATTCCATAGGCCTTTTCGCCGATCAGGAATGCCTGAATCGCGCACTGTTCACTTTCAGCCAGCTTGATTGCATGGCGTGGAAGCTCCGAGACTTCGGCGCTGTGCCACTGGAGCACCGGGAATGCCGCGGGCATTCCTTCAAACAAGGGTGCCGAGCGGCCGGCATCGGTGAGCTTGACCTCAAGCACACCGATCTCCGGCTCGGACATCAATCTTACTTTTCCACCGAGCGCGGCTGCGAGCAACTGGTGTCCCAGACAGACGCCAAGAAACGGTGCTCTTTTCTCGTTCACCCACTGCCGAATGGCGACTTTTTCGAGAGCGAGCCAAGGATGCCGATCCTCCTGCCAGACATCCATCGGCCCTCCGAGGACTATCAGGGCGTCATAGCCTTCGAGCGGCGGGATGGCAGCACCCTGGTCGAGCTCGATCGCATCCCATGGGATGCAATCGGCACGCAAGAAATCGCGAAGCACGCCGGGATGCTCTACGGCCGCATGCTGGAACACCAGAAATCTCATGGCGTGCCATCCGTCGCCTTCACGGAAGATGCGGCGGCGACAGCAGGGAGTGCGGTCTTTTCGGCTGGATTGGACGAAGCGGCAGCTGCAGGCGGCAACGGTATGCGAGTGGTGGCGTTCTGCCGGATCTTGCCGAGACGACCATGCAGGAGCGGAATGACCTCTCCCACTATCCCCCGGCGAAATACCATCACGACGACCACGAAGATCGCGCCCTGGATCATGGTGACCCAGGCGCCGAGCTCGGCGAAATAGTTCTGGATCCCAACCACAAGCCCCGCTCCCACCACAGGGCCCAGCATGGTTCCCACTCCGCCCAGCATGGTCATGAGCACGACCTCGCCGGAGGCGTGCCAGTAGACATCGGTCAGGGTGGCAAAGCCGACCACCAGGCATTTCAGGCCGCCCGCGAGGCCGGCAAATGCAGCCGAAAGAACGAAGAGAAGAATCTTATAGTGATGGACGTGATATCCGAGTGAAATAGCCCGTTGCTCGTTGTCTCGAATGGCATGAAGGACCTGGCCGAACGGCGAATGCACGATTCGCGAGATGGCGCAGAGGACGAGAAGGAAGACGATCAGCACGAAATAGTACATCGAGACGTTGGATGACAAGTCGAGCAGTCCAAACAAGGCGCGACGCGGCACGGTCTGCAATCCGTCCTCCCCGCCGGTGAAAGGGAGCTGGAGCGCGGCGAAATAGACCATCTGCGCAAGCCCGAACGTGATCATCGCAAAGTAGATGCCCTGGCGGCGTGTTGCGAGCACCGCGAAGACGAAGCCTATTCCCGCGCCGGATGCGGCGCCGGTCAGCAAGCCGAGCTCCGGCGTGAAACCCCAGATCTTCACCACGTGCCCTGTGATATAGGCGGCACCGCCCAAAAACGCGCTGTGCCCAAATGACAGTAGGCCACCGTAGCCGAACAGAAGGTTGAAGGCGCAGGCAAAAATTGCAAAGCACAAGACCTTCATCAACAGCACGGGATAAACAAAGAAAGGCGCCGATAACGCCCCGACGATCAACAAAGCGATGCCGAGTAAACGGGACACGTTTTCAGCTCCGCACGCCGAACAGCCCCTGTGGTCTGATCAGCAAGATGGCAACCATCACGACGAAAATCACGACCGCGGAAGCCTCCGGATAGATGAGCCGGGTGAACGCTTCGATCAGGCCGAGCACAAACCCAGTGATGATCGAGCCCATGATCGAGCCCATGCCGCCGATCACCACGACGGCGAAGATAATCGGGATTATATTCGCGCCCATGATGGAGCTGACCTGATAAATCGGCGCCGCCAACACTCCGGCGAAAGCGGCAAGACCCGCGCCGAGCATGTATGTGAGGGTGATCATCCTGCGGATATTGATGCCGAACGCCTGTACCAGGACCGGATTTTCAGTTCCCGCCCGCAGATAGGAGCCAAGGCGCGTGCGCTCGATCACGTACCAGATCGCTAAGCAAACCCCGAGCGAGGCCGAGATCACCCAGATGCGATAATTCGGCAGGAACATGAAACCGAGGTTGGTGCCGCCGGACAGCGAATCGGGGATCTGAAACGGCTGGCCGGATACCCCGTACTTCTGCCGAAACGCTCCCTCGATCAGCAGCGAGACACCAAATGTCAGGAGAAATCCGTAGAGGTGATCGAGATGATAGAGGTGTCGCAGGAACAGACGTTCCAGCACGAGCCCGCTGAATGCGACGATGATCGGCGCCAGAACGAGTGCAACCCAATAGCTCACGCCGGCGTAGTTCAGCAGCATCCATGCGGCGAAGGCGCCCATCATGTACTGGGCGCCGTGCGTGAAGTTGATGATGTTGAGCATGCCGAAGATGAGCGCCAAGCCGAGACTCATCATCGCATAGAACGAGCCGTTGATCGCGCCGAGCAGCAACAGGCTGAATAGTGCCTGCGACGATATGCCGAAGATCTCGAACACGTATGCGGCGCCTTCGCGGGCCGCCCCCGACGATCGTCCTTCTCGCTAGCGAGTCTTGACCAGCGGGCACTCGCTCTCGGCGAGCGGCCTGAACGCCTCCTGGCCCGGAATCACCTTCAGGATCTTGAGGTAGTCCCAGGCATATTTCGACTCCTCCGGAGTCTTTACCTGGGCAAGGTACATGTCGTGCACCATTCGCCCGTCCTCGCGGACCTGGCCGTCCTTCGCAAAGAAATCGTTGACCGGCATCTCCTTCATTTTCTTCACTGCCGCAAGCGAATCCTTGCTGCCCACAGCCTGCACTGCCTTGAGATAGTGTTGCACGGCTGAATAAACTCCCGCCTGCGCCATGGTGGGCATTGCCTTGCGCCGCTCGAAGAAGCGTTTGGAAAAAGCGCGCGTATCATCGTTGAGATCCCAGTAAAAGCCGGTAGTCATCACGATGCCCTGCGCGGTGGGCAGCCCGAGGCTGTGGATATCGCTGTCGAACAGCAGCAGGCCGGCAAGGCGCTGGCCGCTCCCGGTGCGAGCGACGCCGAACTCTGCTGCTTGCTTGATGGTGTTGATGACGTCGCTGCCGGCATTGGCAAGGCCGATGATCTTCGCCTTGGAAGCCTGTGCCTGCACGAGATAGGTGGAGAAGTCCTGATTGGGGAAGGGATGCCGCAGCGCGCCGAGCACCTTGCCGCCCCCCGCTTTGACGAAGGCTGCTGTGTCGCGCTCGAGCGCATGCCCGAAAGCGTAGTCAGCCGTGATGAAGAACCAGGTATCGCCGCCCTGCTGGACCATCACCTTGCCGGTGCCATAGGCGAGGGCATAGGTGTCGTAGGTCCAATGAATGCCGTACGGCGAGCAGGCCTTACCCGTGAAATCCGAAGTGGCGCCGGTCGAGACGAGCACGAGCTTCTGCGCCTTGCGGGCGATCTCCTGCACGGCAAGCATCGCGGATGAATTCGGCACGTCGAAGACCGCGTCGACATTGTCCGCGTCAAACCACTTGCTGACGATGTTCGTTGCGATGTCGGGTTTATTCTGGTGATCGGCGGTGACGAGCTCGATCGGTTTTCCGAGCGCCTTCCCGCCGAAGTCCTCCACTGCCATCCGGGCTGCTTCGACACCGCCCATCCCGGACAGATCCGCATAGATGCTGGATTGGTCGTTGACCACTCCGATCTTGACGGCGCCTCCTGCAGTTTGCGCCTGGGCAAGACCGGTGAACGTAATTGCGAGAGCGAAGCCCAGGCCAGCTGCCGAGTGTCGCATTGTCCATCCTCTGATCTTGATTGAGCGGCGGATCTGCCGCTGCAGCGCGAGCCTAACAGCGCCAATTGCGGACCGCAAGCTGGTCCAATTTTCAGCATTGGTTGCATGCGGTTTACCAGGATCGATCGTTTGGATAGGATGCCGCCGGTTCAGCAAACGGGAATCGGGAATGAACATCGTCGATCTTTCAGTACCGGTGCGTCACGGAGAAGGCCGCCTTGGTCTCGAGGTCAAATTCGACACGCCGTATTCCTACGAGTCCTGCGGCTGGCAAGGCTCGACGTTCTCCATGTTCGCCCATTACGGAACGCATGTGGACGCCCCCATCCATTTCATTCGTGATGCTGCGACCATCGAGGCAGCCCCGCTCGGCAAATTGATCGGACCCGCTGGCCTCATTGACTTGTCCGATCACTGCAAAGCTGTCGGTATCACGGCCGATACGCTCGAGGAGCGGGGCCGACATCTCCGGCGCGGCGACATAGCGGTGCTCCGCACCGGCTGGAGCGACGAAAGCTGGGGCGAGGACAGGTTCTGGCGTGACGGTCCATGGCTGAAGCCCGATGCCGCCGACTGGCTGGTCGAACGTGGCGTGAAGGCCATCGTGTACGACTTCTCGGAAGAGTATGTCGTTCACCTCGGTCACGATTTCCGCGGCGAGGACTGCATCGTCCATCACAAGATTCTGGGGCGGGAGATCTACAATATCGAGTACGTTCACCACCTCGGCCTGATCGAGCGGCCGCGCTTCGCGATCGTTGCGTTGCCGTTGAAGCTTGTCGGGCTCGACGGAGCGCCGGCGCGCGTGCTGGCTGTCGAGGGTCACGACCTGCCCGGGGAGTTTTCCGTCCGGTAAATTCTCACCCGAACATCAGTTTTCCCCCGACCATCGCGAGCACTCCGCCGCCGAGTGCCGCATAGGGCATCCAGCCGGCGCGGCGGGGTGCCGTCGCAAGGTCTTCCACTTGCAGATCGCTCAGCAGGTCGGCGGGGAAAACTCCTCGATCTACTATGTGATGACGCCATGCGAACACCGGCAGCACCATCCCCGCGGCAACGAGCCCGGTCAAAAGCGCCGCCTTGCCGTAGATATTCGCGCCGGCACCGAGCAGAAATGCATTGAAGAAAGCAAGCACCGCACCGAGAGCAAGGAGGACGTTGGGCGCACGCCAGGGCCGATGCGCGCCTGGACTGTCGAGCCGGTGCATCCATCCGGCATTGAGATTGAGGAAGTTGAAGATCAGATAGCAACAGTTCGATACCGCCAGCACGAAGACGTAGTCCGACATCAGCAGCAGGATCAGATTGAATCCGAGATCTGTCCACATCGCCCGCGTTGGCGCGCCGTGGACGTTCACATGCGACAGGTAACGCGGCAACCAGCCATCGATCGAGCCTTGGTAAAGGGTGCGGGAAGAGCCTGCCATGGCAGTGATGATCGACAGCACCAGAGCCAGCAGCAGAAGCAGCACGATCAGTGCGGAGATCAGTGCACCGCCGCCGACCATGTGCGCCATGGCGGCAGCGACGCGGGACCCGTCATAAATGCCGGGGTCGAGCATGGTGTCCAGCCCGAGAGTGCCCTGGAACGCGATGGGCACAACCGTGAACATGAAGATGCAGAGAAGCCCCGCGGACAAAATGGAACGAACGCAATCGCTGCCCGGAGAGCGCAATTCGCTGGTATAGCAGATCGTGGTCTCGAACGCGTAGGTTGACCAGGCCGCGAGAAAAAGGCCGCCGAGAAATAGGCTCCAACCTTGCTGGTCCCAGGCGCCCGCAATGGGGCGGCCATGCTCGATGCCGCCTAATGGAGTGAGCGGAAAGAGATTGGAAAGCTGCATGTTGCCGGACAGCATAGGTGCCAGCGCAATAAGCGTGAGCGGCAGCAGGACAAGGATTCCGATCACCATCTGAAAGCGTGCGGTGCGCAGGACGCCTCGATGCTGGATGGCAAACACCGCGAGCAGCAACGCCGCGCCGATCAGGAACGTGGCGTTAATGCGCAGCGTAAGGCCGTTCTTGAGCCAGGAGAGGTCGAGCAGCTCGATATCGGCGGTTCGCAGCGCCGAATGCGCGGGCGTGAGCGCGGTAAGAATGTATCCTGCTGCGATGCCGCAGCCGATGGACAAGACTGGCGTCCAGGCGAGCCAATTGCACCATACCGAGAGGGGCGCGATCAGCTTGCTGTAACGGATCCATGCCGCCGCGCCATAGACGGAGGCCCCCCCGGACTTGCTCGGGAACATCCCCGCAATCTCGGCATAGGTGAAAGCCTGAACGAAGCCGAGCAACACCGAGAGCGGCCACACGATATACGAAGGAGTTCCGACGGTAGCGGCGATGCCGCCGATCGAGAATAGAACCAGTGCCGGGACGCCGCTGGCCAGCCAGAACGCATCCTGCCAACCGATGGCACGGTGCAGCCCCTGCGCGCCATCCACCGCATCGGTTCGGGTGGCGGCCGCGTCCTCGGATATCGCCATCGTCGGCCCTGTGCTTGCTTCAGGCGTCGGCCGAGAGGCAGACGGTTAGGCAACTATTGCTAACCAACTTTTACGCCCAGCAGATCGCGATGTGCTGCCTGCAGATGCTGCTGGATGATGGCAACGGCGCGCTCGCTGTCGCGCGCGGAGATCGCCTCCACGAGCCTGCGGTGCTCGGCGTTGTAGGCGGCGATGCGTTTCGGAGTGAGGACCTTGTCCTGAACTGCGACCCAATGGCGATGGCTGCGGATGCGGTTGAGCTGATGATAGATCCAGACCAGCAGGGGATTGTGGGTCGCCTGCGCCAAGGCAAGATGAAATTGCTGATCGCAGCGCGAAAACCGGTCCGAATCCGGACCGGCGCGCTCCAGTTCAGCGAGTGCTTCCCATAGCTGGTCAAGGTCCCGCGGCTTGCCGTTGCGGACGGCTAATCGGATCATCGTTGGCTCGATTGCGGTTCGAACTTCGACCAGCTCGAGCGGACTCGTGGTCTCGGCGACATCATCTCCGTCCACTCGCCCGTTCTGGGTCACATAGGTCCCGCTGCCCGCCTTGCGCCTGACGAGTTCGTCATCCTCCAACAACTGCAGCGCGTTGCGGACGGTCGTGCGGGATGCGCCAAGCGCCCGCGCAATATCCCGTTCGGGCGGAAGTCGATCGCCCGCCGAATAGGCTCCACCGAGAATGGCGGCGCGCAACCGCGCGGCTATGATGGCGGCGCTGCGGCCCTGCACCTGGGGGAGCGAGAGGCCCGGATCCGAGGCGAGAGGCGCAGCCGTTTTCATCCTTCACACCAATCCGACCAATCAAACCAATTGTCTACCAATTGTGAAATTCGGTTTGAAATTGGTTGCCGCTGGTGCCAATATAGCTCGTGCCAAGGAATTCCGCCATCGCGCTGGTCGGCGCGGCGCGACGTGGCGGCTGGTGGCGCGCTGGAGAGGGCGCCTGGACGGACGGCAGGATGAAAGCAATGACCGATCTGGAAGCCTATGTGCAGCAGGAGGGACGGGCCGAGATGGTGCGCCAGGTGCGTGCCAAGATCGATGAGCTTGGGGTCAGCTACATCTATTATCAGTTCATATCCGTCACCGGCCGGATCGTCGGCAAGGGGGTGCCGGCTGATCACTGGGAATCCGTCTGCGAACGCGGCTTCCAGCTCGTGTACGGCGCCACCGCCAATCTGTTTCTGGATCGTCACAGCCAATACATCGGGTACAGTCCGGAAGCGTCAGAGCTCATTGGCATTCCCGATCCTGAGACGTTCTGCCAGCTCCCTTGGGACAAACGCGTCGCGCGCGTCTTCTGTACGTTGTTTCGCAACCGCGAGGAGCCGAAGGATCCGGGTGGTGTTCTCACATCGGATTGTCGCGGCAATCTGCGGCGCATTCATGCAGAATTTGAACGCAAGCATGGGCTGCACCTGCGGCTAGGCTGCGAGCCGGAGATGATGTGGCTCAAGCGCGACCCCAATGGCGCGCCTGCCGGCGGTTATACGCGCGCGTACTGCTATCACATCGATCAGTTCGAGGCGCTTCGGCCGATCGTGCTCAAGGTCATCGATTATGCCCGAGCCATGGGTCTCGACATGATACAGGGCGACCACGAGGATGCTCCGGGCCAGCTTGAGCTGAACTTCATGTTCGACGAGGCGCTGCGCACCTGCGACCGTCTCTCAACCTACCGGCAGATCTGTGCGCAGGTCGCGCGCGAGCACGACCTGATCGCGTGTTTCATGTGCAAGCCGTTCATGGGCGTCTCCGCCAACGGCTGCCATCATAACCTCTCGCTCTGGCGGGGCGGCGAGGACCGGGTCAACGGGCTGCGGCAGGATCCACGGCCCGGGATGGAAGGCGTGTTTCAGTATCGCAAGGGCGGCGAGAACAGTTTCCTTCCCCCCGGTAAGGATGCACTCGGCAAGCCGGGCGAGATTGGATTG
>Ga0207693_10003558_pt1 | contig 13309 bp, 11 predicted proteins | sample LARL81metaG_FD_184347 | JGI IMG/M metagenome (GOLD analysis project Ga0207693, IMG submission 184347) | Corn, switchgrass and miscanthus rhizosphere microbial communities from Kellogg Biological Station, Michigan, USA - LAR L8-1 metaG... | ecosystem: Host-associated > Plants > Roots >...
GTCGGCGGCGGCTCGAACGCGATCGGGATGTTCACGGCCTTCGTCGGCGCACCGGGGGTCGAGCTGATCGGCGTCGAGGCCGGCGGCACGGGCTCGGAGCTCGGGCGGCATTGCTCGTCCCTCACGCAGGGCCAGCCCGGCGTCCTGCACGGCGCGCTCAGCTACCTCTTGCAAGACGCGGACGGACAGGTCGTCGAGACCCATTCGATCTCGGCCGGCCTCGACTACCCGGGCGTGGGGCCCGAGCACGCCTACCTGCAGGACGCCGGGCTCGCGCGGTACGTGAGCGCGACCGATGACGAGGCGCTGGCGGGGTTCCAGCTGTTGGCTCGCACCGAAGGGATCTTGCCCGCGCTCGAGCCCGCGCACGTGCTGGGCTGGCTCGCCCGCAAGGAGCTTCCGGCGGGCGCTCGGATCCTCGTATGCCTGTCGGGGCGCGGCGACAAGGACCTCGACACCGTACGCGCGGCGCTCGGGGTCGCGTAGTGGGAGAGCTCGAGGCCGCCCTGCGCGCCGTCCGCGACGGCGGGGGCCGCGCGTTCGTTCCGTACGTCACCGGGGGGTATCCGGGCGTCGACGCCGAGTTGCTTCGCGCGCTCGCAGACGCCGGCGCGGACGCGATCGAGGTCGGGATCCCGCACTCGGATCCGATCATGGACGGCGCCGTCGTCCAGGAGGCGTCGCGCGTTGCGCTGGAGCGTGGCACGCATCCGAAGGATGTCCTGGCGACGATCGCGGAGGCCGACATCCGCGTGCCGGTCGCGGTGATGACCTACGCCAACATCGTGACGCACCCCGGTCTCGAGACGTTCTGCACGGAGCTCGCGGATGCGGGCGTCCGGGGCGCGATCGTGCCCGACCTGCCGGTCGACGAGTCGGCGGGCCTCGCCGCGGCGGCGCAGGCGCACGGAGTCGACATGGTCCTGCTGGCCGCGCCGGGAACCGCGTCCGAGCGCTATACGGCGATCGGCGCGGCCGCCCACGGGTTCGTGTACTGCGTCGCGACCTACGGGGTGACGGGCGCCCGGAGCGAACTCGCCACCACCGCGCGCGAGGTGGTCGGTGCGATGCGCCCGAACACCGACCTGCCGCTGCTCGTCGGGGTCGGCATCGCGACGCCCGAACTGGCTGCGGAAGCGTGTGCGTTCGCCGACGGCGCGATCGTCGGCTCGGCCCTGATGGCCCGGTTGCTGGAGGACGACCGCGACGGAGCCGTGACGCTCGCGGCGGCGTTCCGCGAGGCGGTGCGCGCGCCCTGATGCGGGTCGTCGGGAAGGACGAGCTCCGAGCGGCCTTGTCGATGAACGCGGCGATCGACGCGCTCGACGCCGCGTTCGGACGTGAGGACCCCTCGCTCACCACGCCGCTCCGTACGACGCTCGCCACGCCTTCCGGAACGTTGTTGAGCATGCCAACAGCGGGGGAGGCCGGTGTCGGCGTCAAGCTCGTCACGCTGTCCGAGTTCAACCCACAGCGCGGCCTGCCGTTCACCCAGGCGACCTACGTGCTGTTCGACGGCACGACCCAGGCGCCCGAGGCGGTGATCGACGGGACCGAGCTCACGGCGATCCGAACCGCGGCGGTGAGTGGGCTCGCCACGCGGCGGCTCGCGAACCCGGAGGCGTCCCGGCTCGTGGTGTTCGGCGCGGGCGTTCAGGGCACCGCGCACGTCGAGGCGATGCACGCGGTTCGGCCACTCAGCGAGGTGGTCGTGGTCGGCCGTGACCCCGTGCGCGTCGATGCGCTCGTGGCGTTCGCCGCCGGGCTCGGCATCGAGGCGCGCACGGGCTCGCCTGCGGACGTTGCACACGCCGATCTCGTCTGCACGTGCACGACGTCTGCGGTGTCGGTCTTCGACGGGCACGATCTCGCCGACGGCACCCACGTGAACGCGATCGGCGCCTACCTCGCCGATCAGCGTGAGCTCGACACCGAGACGATGCGGCGCGCCAAGGTCGTCGTCGAGACGCGCGAGGTCGCGCTCCGCGAGGCCGGTGACGTCGTGATCGCGATCGACGAGGGCGCGATCGACGCCGATGCGCTCGTCGACCTCGCCGAGGTCGTGCGCGGCCGGGCGGTGCGCACGGCGCCCGGCGACATCACGGTCTTCGTGTCGGTGGGCTTCGCGTTCGAGGACTTGATCGTCGCGCGAGCGGCCCTGCGAGCCCTCGGAGGCTGACCTCGGGGCGGATGGGTGCCGGGAGAGGGGGTCGAACCCTCACGCCCTTTCGGACACAGGATTTTGAGTCCTGCGCGTCTGCCAATTCCGCCATCCCGGCCTGCGGCCCAGAGCGTACAAGCAAGGGGAGGTGGCGCCGGGCTGCCTGTCGCGTTGCCCGGGCCGAACCGCGGGCGTAGAGTCCGCGCGAACGAGGGTCTGCACCGCAGGCCGCGTGAAGGAGGGAATCGATGCGGAACGTGCGAACACGGGTCCTGGTTGGACTCGCGGTCCTCGGGATGATCGGAGCGGCGTGCGCGAGCAACAGCACGTCGTCGGCAGCTTCGGGAGCGGCGACGGGCGTCTGCGCCTCGGTCGACAAGTCCGGCACGGACGCGCTCTCAGAAATATGCGCGAGCGGCAAGCTCCAGATCGCGACCGACCCGAAGTACCCGCCGCAGTCGTCGTTCAACGTCCAGACCCAGACCTGGCAAGGGTTCGACGTCGACGTGGCCACGGAGATCGCGCAGCGCCTTGGCGTCACCCCGGTGCTGCAGGCACAGAAGTGGGACGTCATCACCGCCGGGTCGTGGAACAGCCGGTGGGACGTGAGCGTCGGATCGATGACCGACACCCTCGACCGGGAGAAGCTCTTCTACTTCACCCCGGCGTACTACTACACGCCGGCGTCGATGGCGGTCTTCCAGGACAACACCACCATCACGGGGCCCTCCGACCTCGCGGGCAAGACGGTGTGCGTCGGTGTGTCGACCACGTATCAGGACTACGTCGAGGGCACGCTGAAGCTGGGGGCGGGCGCGCCACCGTTCGACTTCCAGGTCCCTGCTCCGCCGGCGACGAACCTGCAGACCTACACCACCGACACGGACGCTCTGGACAACCTGGCGCTCGGGGACGGGGTGCGCTGCGATGCGGCGATCAGCGCCCAGCAGACGATCCAGGCCTACATCGATGACGGCGGCAAGATCAAGATCGTCGGCGACCCGCTCTACTACGAGCCGCTCTCGGTCGCGTTCGACAGGAACGACCCGCGCGACTCACAGAGCCTGAGCCAGGCCGTGGGCAACATCATCGACGACATGCACGCCGACGGAACGCTCTCGACGCTGTCGAAGAAGTGGTACAACGGCGTCGACTGGACGGTGACGTCCGCATCGAAGGGTTCACCATCCGCATCACCGTCCGCCTGAGCGAACGGAGCATGCGCGCGTGAGCGCTTTCGCGAGCACGACGACGGGGACCGAGGAAGACCCTCGGTCCCCGTCGGCACATCTGCAGGAGCCGCCCCGAGCGGTGGCCCTCCTTCTGGCCGCCTGGGTGATCATGCTCCAGGGAGCCCTGATCCTGATCTTCCTGCCGGTCCTCGTCTTCACGACGAAGGACATCGTTCCACCGAGCAACATCGCGACCTTCGCGCTCGCGGGCGTGGTGGCGCTCGTCGGCGGCGGCCTCGTCTACGTCCCCCGGCGGTGGACGTGGTGGACGGCGCTCGCGTCGACCATCGCCTGTGCGGCCTACCTGGTAGCGGTCGGCGGGCTCTCCTCGGCCAGGGAGGGCTACGTCGCGGCGGCGCTGACCGCGATCGCCGTCATCCTGCTGCTCCTTGGATTCCCCGCGGCAGGCAACACCGACGCGTTGTCCATGGCGAGCGCCCGGATCCCGTTCCGGATCAAGGTGACGGCGGTGTGGATAGCGATCTTCTTCATGCTCGGGCTGTTCCTGGCCCTGTCGCAGCTGGACACCGCCTTCATGCGAGACGTCGGCTGGTACATCACGAAGGGCCTCGAGTGGACGATCATCCTGTCGATCTGCTCGATCGTGCTGGCGACCATCCTGGCGCTGTTCGGGGCCCTTGGACGCCTCTCCCGCAACCCGGTGGCCTACGGCGTGTCCGGGTTCTACACGTCGTTCTTCCGGGGCACGCCGCTCATCGTGCAGCTCTTCCTGATCTACCTCGCGTTGCCCGAGATCGGCTCCAACCTCGATCGGACGTCGCTGACGGAATTCCTGAGCCTCACGGTGTTCGTCGCCGGCGTGATCGGGCTGGGCTTGAACTATGGCGCCTACATGACCGAGATCTTCCGGGCGGGCATCCAGTCGGTCGGGCACGGCCAGGCGGAGGCGGCCGACGCACTCGGGATGACCTACGCGCAGCGGATGCGACGCGTGGTGTTGCCACAAGCGATCCGCGTGGTCATCCCGCCGATCGGCAACGAGTTCATCGCGATGATGAAGGATACGGCGCTGGTCAGCTTCCTCGGTGTCCAGATCACGCGCACGGAGCTCTTCGGCAGAGCGCAACTCGCGTTCAGCGCCAACCTGACGAAGCGGCTTGAGACCCTGCTCATCGCTGCGGCGCTGTACTGGTTGCTGACGTCGATCTTCACGTTCTTCCAAAGCAGGTTGGAGCGGAGGATCTCGAAGGGTTACGTGCGCACGGTCGTGCAGACCGGGACCGGCATGAAGCGAACGCAGTTCCTTCCGGTCGGAGGCGGCGGGGGCGGTGGCGGTGGAGCCGGCGTCGTTGCGGTCGAGATGCCTGAGGATGAGCCGCCTCGATGAGCATGACCGAGCCTGTCGTTCGCGTGGAGGCGCTGCACAAGTACTTCGGCCCGCTTGAAGTGTTGAAGGGCATCGACATGGTCGTCGATCGCGGCGAGGTCGTCGTGATCTTCGGCCGGTCGGGCTCCGGCAAGTCGACGCTGCTTCGATGCGTCAACTTCCTCGAGGATCCGACGTACGGCACGATCGAAGTCGCGGGGGTTCGGCTCGAGGGTGGCCACCGCACGCGGCACAAGCGCGAGCAGATCCGCCAGCTTCGGCTGCACGCTGGCATGGTCTTCCAGCAGTTCAACCTGTTCCCCAACATGACGGCCCTGCAGAACGTCATGGAAGGGCCGGTGACGGTGAAGGGGCAGAAGCCAGATGCGGTGCGCCCCATGGCATCGGAGCTGCTCCACCGGGTGGGTTTGGCGGACAAGGCAGACGAGTATCCGATCCGTCTGTCCGGAGGCCAGCAGCAGCGCGTCGCGATCGCCCGTGCGCTCGCGATGCAGCCCGACGTGATGCTGTTCGACGAGCCGACGTCGGCGCTCGACCCGGAGTTGATCGGCGAAGTGCTGTCGGTGATGCGATCGCTCGCGACGGAGTTCCACATGACGATGATGGTCGTCACGCACGAGATGGGGTTCGCGCGCGAAGTGGCGAACCGCATGTGCTTCTTCCACGACGGCGTGATCTTGGAACAGGGAACGCCCGACGACGTCTTCGATCACACGCGCGAGCCGGAAACGAAGAAGTTCCTCGACGCGGTGTTGTGATCGTCGGCGCCGCGAACGCGTCGGCACATAAGCGACGGGCCGCAGCTCTCCTCGGTGTCGGTCGCGCCTTCCCCATACGCGATCGTCACCTATCGAGGGCCACGGCCCGTGACGCTTCGACCCCTCTCAGGGCCGGAGCGGAATCTAGACGCAAGGTTGAGGCATGTCAACCTGAGCATGAGCGCGTGTCGCGCAACGTATGCGCACGCACAACAAGGCGATCTCGACGTCGTTCCGCGCACGGATGTGCTGCTCTGATCGAGGGTTTGCGTGAACCCTCAAGCGATGCGCGAACGTTGCGGCGCGCGTGTCAGACCGCCGTCGGCGATGGCTCGACGTTGGCTGCACGTCGCTGTTGCGGCGCGCGACCGTGCGGCCACAACACGTACAGACCCATCGCGATCGCGTAGACGAGCCAGAGCGAAACCTCGATCACCGTCGGCGACGGTTGCAGCCCGAGCATCCCGGTGATGAGCGACGCGCGGATGGTGCCGGGCGCGATCAGCCACGTGAGGTTCAAGGCGCTCGCTTGTCCGACGGTGAGGAACCCCGCCTCCGCCGCGGCGTGCGCAGCGGATGCGAGGAGACCCGCCGCGACGAGCACCAGGATGAACCCGGTGACCCGGAAGAACCGGGACAGGTTGATCCGGACACCGCCCTTGTAGATCCCGTACCCCAGCACGGCCGCCAGCAGGATGCCGAGGACCGCCCCGGTCCCGGTCGCCCGGGGGTTGAGGGAGTTCTGGAAGGCCGCGATCAGGAACACGGAGGTCTCCAGCCCCTCCCGGATCACCGCGAAGAACGCCAACCCGACCAAGGCCCAGGTCGAGCCCTGGACGAGGGCCGTTTCGGCGTGGGATTCCAGGACGTGCTTGAGGCCGCGGGAGTGCCGGCGCATCCAGATGATCATGTAGGTAACGCCGCCCACGGCGAGCAGGGCCATCAGCGCTTCCAGCGTCTCCTGTTGCTTGTGGGGCAGCGACTGGTTGATCGCGCGGAACGTCGCGGCGATGCCGAGGCACAGACCGATCGCGAGCCCGACGCCGACCCACATCCACCGCAGGGCGCTTCGCTCGTCCCGCTGGATCAGGAACGCGGCGATGATCCCGATGATCAACGCCGCCTCGACGCCCTCACGGAGCCCGATCACGAAGGTGGGGAGCACGGTCGAATCCTACCGACGGGGTCGGATTCACGACAAACCGTCAGGCGTCCGTTGGTCGCAACTGGCTCGTCGGCGGCGACAACTAGGATGGCCGCGTGAGCGAACCTCCTCGTCGGCTCTTCCTGCTCGACGGGCACAGCCTGGCGTACCGCGCGTTCTTCGCCCTTCCGCAGACGCTCGCGACGAGCTCGGGCACCGTGACCAACGCGGTCTACGGGTTCACCTCGATGCTGATCAAGCTCTTCGGCGACGAGCACCCCGATCTGATCGCGGTCGCGTTCGACATGGGCGCGCCGACCGTGCGGCTCGAGATGGATGCCGACTACAAGGCCGGCCGAGCCGAGTCGCCCGCGGACTTCCGGCCGCAGCTCGGGCTGATCGAAGAGGTGCTCGACGTCCTGCGGATCCCTGTGATCCGGATGGCGGGCCACGAGGCCGACGACGCGATCGGCACGCTGGCCATCCAGGCGAGCGAGGCGGGGCTGGACGCGGTCATCGTGACCGCCGACCGGGATTTCTTCCAGCTGGTGCGCGACCGCGAGAAGACACGCGGGGCGATCAGCGTGCTGTTCAACCGGCGGGGCATCTCCGAGATCGACCTGATGGACCCGGCGGCGGTCGAGGGGCGCTACGGGATCACGCCTGCGCAGTACCTCGACTTCGTGGCGCTCAAGGGCGACACGTCGGACAACATCCCGGGTGTGCCGGGGATCGGCGACAAGACGGCCTCGAAGCTCGTGAACCAGTTCGGGACGATCGAGGAACTGCTCGCGCGGACCGACGAGCTCAAGGGCAAGCAGAAGGAGAACATCGAGGCGGCCGCCGACCGGCTCGCGTTGAACAAGCAGCTCGCGCGGATCGTCACCGACCTGGAGCTGGAGTACACGCCCGAAGACTGCGTGATGGGGGCCTCGGACCCCGAGCAGGTCCGGTCGCTGTTCGTGTCGCTCGAGTTCCGGTCGCTGCTGGACCGGCTGGCCGAGGCGCTCGGGACCGCCAAACCGGTGGCCGAGATCGCCGAGCTCGACCTCCGGCAGGTGGACGAGGCGGAGCTGCTCGCGGCGATGAAGGGCGGCGCGGCCGCCGTCGCCGTTCGGGTCGAGGATGGAGAGATCCATGGCGCGGCGGCTTCGGCGGGCGGCGCGCAGGCCTCGTACGCCTCGGTGACGGCGCCCGCGTCCCTGCTGGATGCGCTGCGAGACGTGGCCGTCGCGAAGCAGACCCACGATGCGAAGGTGCTCGAGCGTGTCGCGGCCGCGCTCGGCGGCGGTCTGGACGGCGTGACGTTCGACACGTTGATCGGCGGCTACCTGCTCGACCCGGGTACGACGGCCTACGGGCTCGACCAGCTGACCGAGCGCTACCTCGGCACCGACCTGCTCGCCGGCATCGAGGAAGGCGACGACGCGCAGCTCTTCGCGGAGGACCCGTGGCGGCGAACCGCGGCCGAGGCAGCGGCCGTCGGGCTGCTCGCCCCCGTGATGGAAGAGCAGATCGACAAGCAGGGCCTGCGGTCGTTGCTGATGGACGTCGAGTTGCCGCTGTCGTCGGTGCTCGCGCGGATGGAGGCGCACGGCATCCGGCTCGACGTCGCCTACCTCGACGAGATCGGCGAGGGCGTGCGCGACCGCATGACGACGCTCATGCACCAGATCTATGAGATCGCCGGGCGAGAGTTCAACCTGAACTCGCCGCCGCAGCTGCGCGAGGTGCTCTACGGCGAGCTCGGCCTGCAACCCGGCAAGAAGACGCCGAAGGGCGAGCTGTCGACCGACGCGAGTGTGCTCGAGAAGCTTCGCGACGAGCACCCGATCGTCGACGCGCTGTTGTCGTGGCGTGAGCTGGACAAGCTCAACTCGACCTACCTCGAGGCGCTGCCGAAGCTCGCCGGCCCCGACGGCCGCGTGCACACCACGTTCAATCAGGCGGCGGCCGCGACGGGGCGGCTCAGCAGCACCAACCCGAACCTGCAGAACATCCCCGTCCGTTCCGAGGTGGGACGGCAGATCCGGCGCGCGTTCATCCCCGGGGCCGACGACCAGGTCCTGCTCGTCGCCGACTACAGTCAGATCGAACTCCGCGTGCTCGCGCATCTGTCGGGCGATGAAGGGCTCCACGAGGCGTTCGCGGCCGGCGCCGACATCCACGCCGCCACCGCCGCCAAGGTGTTCGACCTGCCGATGGAGCACGTCGACAGCGAGCTCCGCCGCCGCGCGAAGGCGGTCAACTTCGGGCTCGCGTACGGGATGAATGCGTGGGGACTCTCACAGCGTCTCGACATCGCGCCCGACGAGGCGCAGGAAATCATCGACGGCTACTTCGAGGGGTTCCCGAAGATCAAGACGTACCTGACCGCGCAGGTGGAGCGTGCGCGGCTCGACGGGTACACCGAGACGCTGCTCGGGCGCCGCCGCTACATCCCTGAGCTCACCAGCGACAACCGGCGTCTCCGCGAGCTGGGGGAGCGTCAGGCACTGAACGCACCGATCCAGGGTGGCGCCTCCGACGTGTTCAAGCTCGCGATGATCAAGGTCGACCGCGCGCTGCAGGATCACCCGAAGCTCGGATGCCACATGCTGCTCACCGTCCACGACGAGCTCGTCTTCGAGGTCCCGAACAAGCACCTCAAGGCGGCCTCGGAGCTGGTGCGCGAGGGGATGGAGGACGCGATCGAGCTCGATGTGCCGCTGGTCGCCTCGATCGCCTCGGGCCCGAACTGGGCCGACGCCGCGCCCGAGGGACACTGACGCCCGAACGTTGACGGCGTTTCCGCTGGTCACCTACCATCCCCCCTGGTCGCAGGGCTCCTGCGCCGCTCGCAAATCCAAAGCCGCGAGCGGTGAGCCCCGCGTGCCAGCGAGGAGAACCACCGCATGAGTGATGAGACGTCGGTCGCCGAGGCGACCACGACAACCGCTGCCCAGCCGGACCTGACCCCCGAAGAGCTGATCGCGGCGATGGAGTCGTCGTTCCGCGACTTCAAGGACGGCGACATCGTCGAGGGGGACGTGGTCAAGATCGACCGCGACGAGGTCCTGCTCGACATCGGCTACAAGTCCGAAGGCGTGATCCCGGCCAAGGAGCTGTCGATCCGCCACGACGTGAAGCCGGCCGAGGTTGTCCAGGTAGGCGAGCACATGGAGGCGCTCGTCCTGCAGAAGGAGGACAAGGAAGGCCGGTTGATCCTGTCCAAGAAGCGTGCGCAGTACGAGCGTGCCTGGGGCAAGATCGAAGAGACGATGCAGTCGGGCCAGACGATCAAGGGCCCGGTGATCGAGGTCGTCAAGGGCGGCTTGATCCTGGACATCGGGTTGCGCGGGTTCCTGCCCGCGTCGCTCGTCGACCTGCGACGGGTGCGCGACCTGCAGCCGTTCGTCGGCCAGGAGCTGGAGGCGAAGATCATCGAGCTCGACCGCAACCGCAACAACGTGGTGCTGAGCCGGCGCGCCTTCCTCGAGGAGTCGCAGTCGGAGGGCCGCAAGACCTTCCTGCAGAACCTGCAGAAGGGCGAGCGGCGCAAGGGCACGGTCAGCTCGATCGTGAACTTCGGTGCGTTCGTGGACCTCGGTGGGGTCGACGGCCTGGTCCACGTGAGCGAGCTCTCGTGGAAGCACGTCGATCACCCGCAGGAGGTCGTCACCGTCGGCCAGGAGGTCGAGGTCGAAGTGCTCGACGTCGACCTCGAACGCGAGCGCGTGTCGCTGTCGCTCAAGGCCACGCAGGAGGACCCCTGGAAGGAGTTCGAGCGCACGTCGCAGGCCGGCGCGATCATCGACGGCCAGGTGACGAAGCTCGTGCCCTTCGGTGCGTTCGTCCGCGTCGCGCAAGGGATCGAGGGCCTGGTCCACATCTCCGAGATCAGCCACGAGCACGTCGACGCGCCGGAGTCGGTGCTTTCGGTCGGGCAAGAGGTCCAGGTCAAGGTGATCGACGTGGACGTGTCGCGCCGGCGGGTGAGCCTGTCGATGCGGCAGGTGACGGCGGCGCCGCCCAAGCCGAAGGAGATCGAGGTCGAGCCCGAGGTCGAGCGTGACGCCGGGCCCGAGATGACGACCACGATCGAGGTTCCGGCGGAGATCCTCGCGGCGGTCGCGGCAGCGGAGGAAGCTGCGCCTGCCGCATCGGCCGCCGCAGTGACGCCGGCCGCCGCAGCGACGCCGGAAGCGGTCGCGGAACCGGAAGCGGCTTCTCCCGAGCCTGAGCCGGCACCTGAGCCGGTGCCGGCACCCGAGCCAGTCGCGGCTGCTGAGCCGGAGCCCGTGGTGGTTGCCGAGCCCGAGCCTGTCGCGGCCGCCCCGGAGCCCGAAGCCGAGATGGCTCCCGAGGCCCCGAAGGCCGAGGAGCCGGCTGCCGAGGAGGAGGTCTCCCTCGAGGCGATCCTCCAGGACCTGAAGCGGCGCGAGGGCCGCGACGAGTGACACGTGGTCAGGGGCGGCCGCCTTCGGCGGCCGCCCCACCGCGTGACGCTCACCCTGCATGCTGCTCGTCGGGCTGACCGGCGGGATCGGCGCGGGCAAGTCGACCGTTGCGGACCTGCTCGCGCGTCACGGCGCGGTGATCCTCGACGCCGACGCGTTCGCGCGCGATGCGGTTCGCAAAGGCACGGACCCGCTCGAAGCGGTCGTGCGGCGCTTCGGTGACACGATCGTCGGGGCGGACGGTGAGCTCGACCGAGCCCGGCTCGCCTCCATCGTGTTCGCGGACCGCGAGGCGCTCGACGACCTCGAGGCGATCATCCACCCTGAGGTGCGTCGGATGATCGCCGACGGGATCCAATCCCATCTGGACACCGACGACGTCGTCGTACTGGTGAACCCACTCTTGATCGAGATGGGCACGCATCGCGACTGCGACGTGGTGGTGGTCGTCTCGGCTTCTCCGGAGACCCAGGTCGCGCGTTCGGTCGCTCGGGGCATGGAGGAGGCCGACGTGCGCTCCCGGCTCCACGCGCAGCTCCCACTGGACGCACGTGCTCGTGCGGCCGACGTCCTTCTGGACAACGAAGGCACGCGGGAGGAACTGGAAGCCGAGGTCGAGGTGCTCTGGCACGATCTCGCCGCGCGAGCCGCCGCCGGTCGGTAGCATCCCCGCGATGCCCTTGCGTGCCGTCCTGTTCGACGTCGGCGAGACACTCGTCCACCCCGCGCCGTCGTTCCCGGAGCTGTTCAGCGCCGTGGTCGCCGCCGAGGGACACACGCGCTCGCCAGACGCGGTGATCGATGCGTCGCGGGCGGTGTTCCATCGATTCTCGGAGGCGGCAAGAGACGTCGAGCTGTGGACGACCTCGCCGGAGCGATCCGCTCGGTTCTGGAAGAGCGTCTATGAACGGATGCTCATCGAGCTCGGCATCCCCGACGACGCACACCTCGCTGATGTCTTGTACGCGAAGTTCACCGACCCCGCGAACTACGCCCTCTTCGACGATGTTCTCCCGACACTCGACGAGCTCGAGGCCGCCGGCCTGGTCCTCGCGATCGTGTCGAACTTCGAGGCATGGCTCGAAGACCTTCTCGGAACGCTCGGTGTGCGTGATCGGTTCGCGGTTCGGGTGATCAGTGGACGCGAGGGCGTGGAGAAGCCGGACCTCCGCATCTTCGAGCTCGCGCTGGAGCGCTTGTCGCTCGATCCCGTCGACGCCATGTACGTCGGTGACAACCCTGAGTTCGACGTCGCGCCGGCGTCGACGCTGGGGATGACGCCGGTGCTGATCGATCGTCGCGACCGGTTCCCGGACGCCGACACGGCCCGGATCACCGATCTCCGTGAGTTGCCGAGCCTGGTGCGAGCCGTCGTATGACGACCGACCGCACGTTCACGGTGGATGACGCCAACGCGGAGCTTGTCGAGCTCCGTGAACGGCTCCCGCGACTTCGTGAGGCCCGGCTCGGGCTGATCGCTTCGACGGAGCGCATCACCGAAGCGGTCGCATCCGACGGTGGCGGTATCGCGGGATCGGACTGGTTCCAACATCAAGAGACGCTGAAGGCTGAGGTCGAGTATCTGGCCGATCGAGGCATCCTGCTCCGCGATCCCGATTCGGGCTTGATCGACTTCCCCGCGGAGCGAGACGGGGAGCAGGTGTTCCTCTGTTGGCGCTTGGGGGAGGGCGACGTCGCCTACTACCACGGCGTGCATAGCGGCTTCAGCGGGCGGAAGCCGCTGTGAGCGAGCGGCCGATCGTCGCGGTGCTCGGCGCGACCGCGGACGAGCCGCCGCCCGGGATCGAGCCCGCGTTCGACCTTGCGGATGTGCGATACGCGCGCACGAGCGACGACGTACCGGCCGTGATCCCCGACGCAGACGCGATCTTCTCGTGGGGAGCACGCCGCTCCTGGCTCGAGGATGTGTTCGCCGATGCCACGCGCCTGCGTTGGATCCAGTCGGCGAGCGACGGCGTTGACGGACTGCTCTTCCCGGCGCTCGTTGAGAGCGACGTCGTGGTGACGAACGCACGCGGGATCTTCGACGACCCGATCGCCGAGTGGGCGATCGCTGCGATCGTCGCATTCACCACAGGGCTGCACACCTCCGTCGTGGACCAGACCAAGAACGTCTGGACCGATGGCCGGCGTCGCGACCGTGTCGCGGGCCAACACCTCGTGGTCGTTGGACCCGGGCCTATCGGTCGTGCGACCGCGAGCCGAG
>Ga0207693_10003559_pt1 | contig 13306 bp, 14 predicted proteins | sample LARL81metaG_FD_184347 | JGI IMG/M metagenome (GOLD analysis project Ga0207693, IMG submission 184347) | Corn, switchgrass and miscanthus rhizosphere microbial communities from Kellogg Biological Station, Michigan, USA - LAR L8-1 metaG... | ecosystem: Host-associated > Plants > Roots >...
CGACGGCTATCTCACCGAAATCAACGTGACTTCGCCTACCGGAATTCGGGCCATCAAGAACCTGGGTGGGCCTGATGTCGCTGCAATGATTTGGGACAAGATCGAAGCCAAACGGCGCGCATGATGCCGCGCATCATCCCATGAGCGTTGCTCTCACCATCGCAACCACCGATTACGACCACTTCCGTGACTTCCGGCTGGGATTGGTGCGTGCCGAAGGCATCGATGCGAACTGGCTCACGCTTGGGCATCACGAAATCTTTTCGCGTTTCACTTTCAACCGCGAATGGGATATATCGGAGCTCTCCTTTGCCAAGTTCATGGCGCAGGTGACCCGCAAGGATTCCGATATCATCGGCCTGCCGGTCTACGCCTCACGGCTGTTCCGTTTCGCTTCGTTCTATGTGAATCGCAAAGCCGGCATCAAGACTGCGAAGGACTTGCGTGGAAAGCGCATCGGCGTTCCGGAATGGGCCCACACCGCCGCGGTCTACATGCGCGGCTGGATGATGCATGAAGAGGGTATCGCTCTCTCTGATGTCGACTGGGTCCAGGCCGGGACCAACGAGGCCGGACGCATCGAGAAAGTCGAGTTGTCTCTGCCGGGCGGCGTCCGGCTGACGCGTATGCCTGAGAAGACGCTGAGCGGTATGATTGCTTCGGGTGAGGTCGATTGCGTCATCATCGCCCGGCCGCCCAATTCGTTCCGCGAAAAGCATCCGGAGGTCGTCCGCCTGTTTCCCGATTACGAAGCTCTCGAGCAGCGATACTACGAACAAACACGCGTTTACCCGATCATGCATATTATTGCTGTCCGCAAGGCTGTCCTCGATGGCAAGCCCTGGGTTGCACGCAATCTCTACAATGCGTTCGAGGAATCAAAACGTCACAGTCTCGATCGGGTTCTCGATCCCGCGGTCTCCCGCTATCCGATCCCCTGGCTGACCAGCTACGCGCTACGCATGCAGCAAATGTTTGATGGCGATCTTTTTCCGTATGGCATCGAGGCGAACCGGCCGACACTGGAATTGTTTCTGCGCTACGCCTACGAGCAAGGCATAGCTCATCGGCTTGCAAAGCCCGAAGAGATTTTCCCGGCGGGAATCATGGCCTCGGCGAAGGTCTAGCTATTTGGCGGTACGCTTCATCGCTTCTGTTCGGATTTCCGCATCGACAATTTTTCCGAGATCGATCGGAGCCTTCATGTTGCCCGCTCTTACAAGTTCGCTTTGCAACCAGTTCAGCTTGTCGAGCGGCAAGGAAGCTTCTGGATCTATGGCTTTCTGTCTGATCGTGTCATCAAAAGCGTAAGCCGGGCGCGGATCGTCCGGCTTTGCGTTTATCGTTTCCTGCGTGAGTTTTATCGTTTCATCACGATGGCTGACTGCGAATTTAAGCGCGTCCAGCTCCGCGGCTACAAAGTTGATCGCGTCGTCGCGCCGTGCAGCGATTGTCTTGCCGGTCATGGTCAGACACAGGCGGACGTAGTTAGGCAGCGCTTCGTGCCCCGTGACGAGCATCTTCACGTCCTTCGGTGCAACTGCCATGAACTCGGCGGCGACGACGCCGCCTTCGGCAACCCCTGCAATCACAGCCTTGAAGCGATCGAGGTCGCCGCCGAGATTTGCGAACCGGACTTCGCTCGCCGGGATCTTGTGTTGCTCGAGAATGGCGTTGATCAGGAGGTTTGGCAGCGACCCGGGTGCCGCGACCGCGACCGTCTTGCCTCTGAGATCCTCAACCTTGTTGATGGTCGATTTCACCATCAGACCATGCGGCACACCGGGCCAGTCACACCCGAGAATCTTGATATCGGCACCATGGGCGCCCGCAAGAATTGTCGCACCGGGACTGGACTCGATACTGTCGAGTTCGCCGGCCAGCAGCGCCTTGTGCGCGGTCGCGCCGTTCTTTAGCGGCACGATTTCAATCTTCAGCTTGTGCTTTGCTCCGAAGTCCCGCTGGCCAACCATCAACATGAAGCCGGCATCGCCTTTCGGCTCGATCACGCCGTGTTTCCAGGTTTTGAATTCCTGTGCGGACGCGGACGTGCAGAGCGCCACCAGCAAACATGCGCTCACAAAACAGCGTCCTGTCATCGTGGATACTCCTGGTTCAGTTGGTTCATGATCGTTGGCGGAAAGTCCGAGATCAATCAGGTCGTTGCAGGCATAGCCCTGAAATTTTGTTCGCCTACTGTTCTTGTACATGCCGCCGGGTTCGGATACTACTTTTACGAGTATCGAGCGAGGTCAGGTTGTATGGTTCAGCGGGTCGCCACGGTGGCATTTGAGGGCATCGAAGCGCGTGTCGTCGACGTGCAGGTTCAGGTCGCACCGGGTTTGCCTGCTTTTTCGATCGTAGGGCTTCCCGACAAGGCGGTGTCAGAAGCGAAGGAACGTGTGCGCGCCGCGCTAATTGCCTGTGGCCTCGCGTTGCCTGCCCGACGTATCACCGTCAACCTCGCACCTGCCGATTTGCCGAAGGAAGGGAGCCACTACGATCTCCCGATTGCTCTTGGACTTATGGCGGCGATTGGCGCCATTCCACATGACGCGCTGACGAGCTTCACCGTTTTAGGTGAGCTGGGACTAGATGGTTCAATCGCAGCAGTTGCAGGCGTATTGCCCGCAGCAATATCCGCGAATGGGCGCGGTCATGGATTGATTTGTCCATACGCGTGTGGATCCGAAGCCGCATGGGCCAGTCCTGAAATCGAGATCGTCGCAGCACAATCGCTTATCCAGATCGCCAACCACTTCAAGGGCACTCAGGTTCTGGCACGCCCGCATCCAAAGATCCGTGAGCGAAACAATGTCTCGCTCGATCTTGCTGACATCAAAGGACAGGAAAGTGCGAAACGCGCACTCGAGGTTGCTGCCGCCGGCGGACATAACCTGCTGATGATCGGGCCTCCGGGTGCCGGAAAGTCGATGCTCGCCGCGCGGTTGCCGACGATCTTGCCACCTCTTTCCCCCACCGAATTGCTTGAAGTGTCGATGATTGCTTCCATCGCTGGCGAAATCGATGACGGCGCATTGACCAATTCTCGTCCGTTCCGTTCACCACATCACTCGGCATCAATGCCGGCTTTGGTCGGAGGCGGTCTGCGCGCGCGACCTGGTGAGATCTCGCTTGCACACAACGGAGTTCTGTTTCTCGACGAGTTGCCGGAGTTTACGGGCCAGGTCCTCGATTCATTGCGTCAACCGCTGGAAACCGGGGAAGTCGCGATATCGCGCGCGAACCACAGAATTACCTATCCGGCGCGGTTCATGCTGGTCGCGGCGATGAACCCATGTCGCTGCGGAAATGCAACCGATCCTGGTTTCAGCTGCAAGCGTGGCCAGAATGCGCATTGCGCCGCCGAGTACCAGGCTCGCTTGTCTGGTCCTTTGCTCGACCGGATCGATTTGCATATCGATGTGCCGGCCGTGACCGCGGCCGATCTCATTCTTCCGCCGCCAGGAGAAGGCAGCCGTGAGGTTGCCGCACGCGTCGCGCGGGCGCGCGACATCCAGACTGCACGTTATGCAGCAATGGATTTGGGAAACTTGCGCACGAATGCACAAGTGAGTGGACCTGTGCTGGAAGAGGTCGCGCGAGCCGATGCAGCCGGCATGGCGTTGCTCCGCGACGCTGCCGACTCGATGCGTCTGTCGGCCCGTGGCTATCATCGGGTCCTGCGGGTTGCCCGCACGCTGGCTGATCTTGACGGCGCCGAACGGGTCAACCGCGTGCATCTCGCGGAAGCACTTTCATACCGCGCGCTTGCCGATGAAGCGCGCCGCGCCGCATGAGCCGCGCAGTGCTGGCCGCAGGCTTTACCTCTCCTTAACCACGTTCGCGCGAACGGCCGCCGCGCGGTTAACGTGGAATAAAATCGCAAGACTCAAGGCGCCAAATTGGCTCTCGCAGGTACGCCGCGATCCAGCCGTACCAGGCTTTCGACGGTGCCGAGGTCATGCGATTCCAGGCGAAACTCACGACTCGCCCAACCGGAGTGGAGACGCCGGAACGCACCGCCATGCCGCTGCTTGCGGCTTTTGCGACCTGGACAATGGTGACGGCTGCGGTCGGATTTCTCGCCGGTATGTTCTACCGAAGCCCGAGCGACGAACTCGCGTTCTACGCGATCGGCGTTGGCACGTTGTTCGTTGCAGTATCGGTCCTGATCGCATTTCTGATGCTGAAACAGCGCGAGCGCGCCTCAGCTATGCGCGTGCTGGAGACGAAGACCGAAGAGCTGAGCGATCGGATTTGGGAACTGCGCGAGGCGGAAGAACGCGCCCGCAGTTTTCTCGAAGCACAAGGCGACGTCATCGTCCGTCGGGATAGCGCCGGGCGTATCAGCTATGCAAATGATGCGTTTTGCGCGCTTGCGAACAGGTCGCGTGAGGACCTGATTGGCGGTGCCATCCAGTTGTCCATCCTCGAGCAAGGCGTCGCCGCGGTTCAACCCGACAGCACGCGCGTGTACGACCAGAAGATCGATTGCGGCGGGTCAACGCGCTGGATCGCTTGGCGAGAGGCGACCGTACGCGGTGAAACGGGCACCGAGGTTCAAAGCGTTGGTCGCGACGTCACAACGCGAGTTGAGGCCGAACGCGCACTCAGCCTGGCGCGCGATCAGGCGGAAACCGCCAATCGGGCAAAATCGCGTTTCCTTGCGACCGTCAGCCATGAGATCCGCACACCACTGAACGGCATGCTCGGCATGGCAGGTTTGCTACTCGACACTCCTCTTTCACCGGAACAGCTTACCTACACAAACGCCGCCAAGACGTCCGGCGAAACGTTGTTGTCATTGATCGAGGAAATTCTCGACTTCTCCAAGATCGAAGCTGGAAAGCTTGATCTTGAAGCACGGCCGTTCACGATAACAACGCTGGTTGAAGAAGCCGTGGAGCTCATGGCGCCACGTGCGCAGATGAAGGGAATAGAGATCGCGTCATATGTCGACGAACGATTGCCGATTCAGGTGGTTGGCGATGTCGCACGCCTGCGACAGGTTTTGCTCAACCTTGTCGGCAACGCGATCAAGTTTACCGAAAAGGGCGGGGTTGCTGTCGTCGCCGAACAGGGCGATGACGAGAATGAAGTCCGTTTTGAAGTACGCGACACGGGCATCGGTCTGAAGGATGAAGACATCGCGCGCATATTTCTCGACTTCGAGCAAGCTGACGACTCTGCCACCCGGAAATTCAGCGGCACGGGACTCGGACTCGCGATCTCCAAGCGCATCATAGCGCGTATGGAGGGACGGATTGCCGTGACCAGCAAGGAAACTGCTGGGTCGACTTTTACCGTCAGTGTCCCGCTGCCGGCCGCGCCCGACGCACCGCAAGAAAGTTTCACACCGCCGCATCTTGGCGATAGCTCGGTGATGATCGTCGCTGCGGCAGAAATCGAGGCGTCATTGCTCGCTCGCCGTCTTGGACGGTGGGGCGCCAGGACCTGCGCTGTCACGCAGGAGGACATTGCCTTTGCACTGTTGCCGGAGCGGGCGTGGGACACGTTGGTGGTTGATTATCCGATCGCATCGGCATTCGTCGCGGGCGGGCAACTTTCCAGACTTGGTGTACAAAAACGCATCGTGCTCATTCGTCCAACTGAGCGCCACGAGTTGCCGGCGTTGAAGTCGGCCGGATTCACAGGATACCTCGTGAAGCCGGTGCGCGCCGCCTCCCTCGCGGCAAGGTTCGGTACCGAGGACGCCTTCGAACATTCAACGACTGAATTGGCGGTTGAGGCGGCAGAGGCTCTTCCGGCCGCCGGCAACAAAGGTCTTTCCATCCTGGTCGCGGAGGACAACGACATCAACGCGCTTCTGGCGCGCGCCCTGCTCACCCGGCTCGGTCATCGGCCGACGATTGCAAGCAATGGAGCTGCCGCCTTCGAATCCTGGCTGGCTGCGCGTGCGGCAGGTGCTCCGTACGATCTGGTGCTTATGGATGTGCGGATGCCGGAAATGGACGGCCTCGAAGCGGCCCGACAAATCCGTGCGGCCGAAGCGCTTGCGGACAACGCGAGAACCTACATGCTTGCGCTCACAGCGAACGCACAGACCGATGACCGCGAGGCGGTGCTTTCTGCGGGTCTGGATGGCCTTCTGATCAAGCCGCTCGATCGCGAGCGCCTGCGTGAGGCGCTGAGCATCGCGTCGACGCGTGCTTTCAACCCGCTTGCGGCGTGACACGACTTTCCCCACACTGTCATAATTCCGTGGTCGGCCCGTGGTGTACGGGACAACGGCCAATCAATCGCTGATTCGCCAGTTCGGAACGAAGCAGACGCAGGGTTTTCGCGCATTTCGTCGAAGAGGACCCAGATGCCCATCGGCACCCGCGGCAATTTTCTTCCCCAACGCGGCCTATTCGACCGTTTTCGTCCGACTCCCGGCGGTCTTGGCGTTCCAGGCATTATACCGGCGCTGCAAGCATATGGTGGGTTGCAGGCTTGGGCCGCCCGCGCGCATCGGCCATCGCAGAGCCTCGGCCGCGTAGGCGCACTGGAAGTCAGGCTGGCACAAACGGCCGCCGAAGTTCGGCAGGCGCAAAAATTGCGCTATCGCGTCTTTTACGAGGAAGGCGCCGCCATCCCAAATCCAGCAAGGCTTTTTGCCCGCCGGGATATCGATGGCTATGACGCCATTTGCGACCACCTGCTGGTTATCGACCACGCCGCACACGATCGCGGCGCGTTGAATCGTCCGGTCGTCGTTGGGACGTATCGCCTTTTGCGGCAGACACTTGCCGAAGACTATGGCGGTTTCTACACCGCGGGAGAATTCGATATCGGCGCATTGCTGGCGCGCCACAATAAACTTCAGTTTCTTGAGCTTGGCCGTTCCTGCGTCCTCGCGCCCTATCGCAACAAGCGTACGGTCGAGCTCCTTTGGCACGGCATTCACGCGTACTTCTTGCAGAACCACTGCGATGTGATGTTCGGATGCGCGAGCCTTGACGGTACCGACCCCGGACGTCTCGCACTGCCTTTGTCATTTTTGCATCACTACGCATCAGCGCCGGAGCCCTGGCGTGCGCGCGCATTGCCGCAGCGCTATGTCGAAATGAATCGAACTTCAAAAGAAGCAATCGATCCAAAGGATGCTCTGCGGGTCCTCCCGCCGCTGATCAAAGGTTATCTAAGGCTGGGCGCTTATATTGGCGACGGGGCGGTCGTCGACTACGAGTTCGGAACGACCGACGTATTGATCGTTCTCCCGATCGCGGCGATCAAGAAACGCTACTTCGAACATTTTGACCTGAGCCGTCGCGCGGCGTGACTACAGTCGCCGAAGTGAAGCGCTTTCCACCAGGTGACTTTCATTTTTATTCAATATGAGATCGGCGCGCTGCCGCGTCGGCAGAATATTCTCGTGCAGGTTGACAAGATTGATGCGCGACCAGATCGACGAGGCGGTTTCGACGGCTTCCTTGTCCGACAGTCTCGAATAACGATGAAAGTATGATTTCGGATCGCGGAACGCGGTCCCACGCAGCGTCAAGAACCGGTCCACGTACCAGGACTTGAGCACGTCTTCATCGGCATCGAGATAGACCGAGAAATCGAAAAAATCCGAAACGAACGGGATCGCCTTGCCGTCTTTCGGCAAGCGGCCGGTCTGCAGAACATTCAAACCTTCGACAATGAGAATGTCCGGCCGGTCGACCTCGACCCACTGGTTCGGCATCACGTCGTAGATCAAGTGCGAGTAGATCGGCGCGCGCGCGGGGCGGCGGCCCGCCTTTACATCAGAAAGAAAACGCAGCAACGCCGACAGATCATAGCTCTCGGGAAAGCCCTTCTTTTCCATAAGGCCTTCACGTTCCAGCACAGCGTTTGGATAGAGAAAGCCGTCAGTCGTTATCAGATCGACCTTCGGCACGTTCGGCCAACGCGCGAGCAAGGCTTGCAGAACGCGCGCGGTCGTTGACTTGCCGACTGCAACTGAACCCGCCACCCCGATGATGTAGGGCATTTTCGCGTCTTCGGTTCCGAGAAAGCGTTGTTCCGCGCGAAACAACCGCTGCGTCGCAGCCACATACATCGAGAGCAAACGCGATAACGGCAGATAAATCTCTTCGACTTCGGCCATGTCCAACCGATCGTGCAGCGAGCGCAGCCGCGTGACCTCTTCCGAGGTCAATGTCATGGGCGTGTCTTCGCGCAGCATGGCCCATTCCGCACGGGAGAACGTGCGGTAGGGAGAGAGATTCTCTTCGGTGCGCTGTTCCATCATTCAAGTGAACCGGGACGTGAGGCTTTTTCCTCATGGCCAGTTTGCGCCGTGCGTTTCTCCAGCGCTGCCTCAACCTCGGCCAGCGAAACACCGCGTGCTTCCAGCAGTACCAGCAGATGATAGAGAAGATCCGCGGCCTCCGCGATCAGCCGTCCCTTGTCCTCCTGGATGGCCGCAAAGCCTGTCTCGATCGCCTCCTCGCCCAGTTTCTTGGCGCAGTGAGCGACACCTTTGTCGATCAAAGTTCGGGTATACGATTCCGCCGCGCTCGCCTGGGCACGCTCGTGCACCCGCTTTTCCAGATCCGCCAGCGTGAACTTGCTCATGACTGCCTCTTCGGCCGCTAAATAGCACCGTTGCGGTCAGGGATCGAGCCGCATCGGCAGGCCTGCCTTGGCCATGTAGGCCTTGGCCTCGCGAACGCTATGCTCGCCGAAGTGGAAAATAGAGGCCGCCAGCACCGCAGTGGCGTGTCCGTCGCGAATGCCCTCAACGAGGTGGTCGAGAGTACCGACCCCTCCGGAGGCGATGACCGGGACGGTGACTGCGTCCGCGATCGCGCGCGTGAGAGGAAGGTCGTAGCCTTTCCTGGTGCCGTCGCGATCCATCGATGTCAGCAAAATCTCTCCTGCCCCTAGCGCCACAACTTCCCTCGCGTACGCAACGGCATCCAGGCCGGTCGGATTGCGCCCCCCGTGCGTAAAAATTTCCCACCGGTCTTTTTCGCCCGCCTTCGATACTTTCTTGGCATCGATCGCCACGACGATGCATTGGTCGCCGAATTTCTCCGCCGCCTCTTTGACAAAGCCACGCCGATCGACCGCGGCGGTGTTGATCGACACTTTGTCCGCACCGCATGTGAGCAATCTACGAATATCGTCCACCGTGCGTACCCCCCCACCGACTGTAAGGGGCATGAAGCAGGCTTCCGCGGTGCGTGTGACCACGTCGTAGATCGTCTCGCGCTTTTCGTGGCTGGCGGTGATATCGAGAAAGCAGAGCTCATCGGCGCCGGCTGCATCGTATGCGACAGCGGCTTCGACCGGATCGCCTGCGTCGCGCAGATTGACGAAGTTGACGCCCTTGACCACTCGGCCGTCTTTCACGTCGAGACAAGGGATGACGCGGACCTTGAACATCAGACCGACGCTTTCGCTGCACGGATGAGATTGAGCGCTTCAGCGGCGTCAAGGCGTCCATCGTAAAGCGCACGACCCGCGATCGCACCCGCGAGCTTTGCTGCGCGCGGCGAAAGCATTGCCTTGATGTCCTCGATCGACGCGAGTCCGCCGGATGCGATCACGGGAATGCTGATCGAATCGGCGAGTGCGACGGTCGCATCGAGATTGAGACCTTTGAGCATTCCGTCGCGCGCAATGTCGGTGTACACGATCGCCGAAACGCCGGCATCTTCAAAGCGCCGGGCGATGTCGAGCACCGAGAGCTGCGATGTTTCCGCCCAGCCCTCGACGGCAACCTTGCCGTCACGCGCATCGAGACCCACCGCAATGCGACCGGGAAAATCGCGCGCGACCTGCTTGACGAATGGCGGATCGCGCACCGCAGCGGTCCCGATGATGACGCGGTCGATTCCTTTCTCGAGCCAGCTTTCCACTGTCGCCGTATCACGTACGCCGCCGCCGAGTTGCACGGGAATGCTGACCGTTTCAAGGATGCGATCAACGGCCGCGGCGTTCATCGGCTTGCCGGCAAAAGCGCCGTCGAGATCAACCACGTGAAGATACTCGAACCCCTGCTGTTCGAATGCGCGCGCCTGCGCTGCCGGATCGCGGTGGAATATGGTCGCACGCGCCATATCGCCCTGCTCCAGCCGAACGGCGAGGCCTTCCTTGAGATCGATAGCGGGAAAGAGAATCACGGTGTCCACTTCAGAAAATTTGCAATCAAAGCAAGCCCGAGCCGCTGGCTCTTCTCCGGGTGAAACTGCGTGCCAACCATGTTGTCGCGCCCGACAATGGCAGTGAGCGGGCCGCCATAGTCAGCCTGCGCAATCAGGTCATCGCGCTTCGCCGTTTTCAATTCGTACGAGTGCACGAAATATGCATGCAATCCATCAGCACCCACCGGTATTCCGGCGAGGAGCGGATGACCTTTCAGCACATTGAGCGTGTTCCAGCCCATATGCGGAATTTTCAGATCCGGATTTGACGGTGTGATGCGATCGACTTCGCCCGCGATCCAGCCGAGACCTGGTGTTACTTTGTATTCGCGTCCCCGCTCCGCCATCAATTGCATCCCGACGCAGATGCCGAAGAAGGGCTTCCCACTTTTTCGTACGCTCTGCTCAAGCGCATCGACCATACCAGGAATTTCGTCGAGTCCGTGGCGGCAATCGGCAAAGGCACCCACGCCCGGCAGCACAATGCGCTCGGCGCGTGTGATCGCATCCGGATCGCTGGTAACGGCGATCGGTTGCGCGAAGCCGCTTTCACGCGCAGCGCGCTCGAAGGCCTTCGCGGCGGAGTGCAGATTGCCCGACCCGTAGTCGACGATGGCAACGCTCACCGTTGAGCTCCCGGTTCAGGAAACAAACCGATCACATCGGATGGCGATGGAGCCCCGCGCCGCACCGGCGCGGTATACCCGGGCTCGGGCGAACCAGGCGGTGGTGATGGTGGCCCCGTGCGTCTGGTCCATTCGGAAAAGAAACGCTGTTCGGCAATCTCGGTGTCCTCACCGACGACGAAGCCGAGAGTGGTCCAGCCGCGCCGCGCCAAAGTCCAGCGCCAGATGCTCGACGCCTCAAAGCCGATCAAGAAGGCGATCAGCATGCCGACCAGAAACTGCACATTCGCCGAGGCGTGCAGGAAGGCAAGGCCGCCAGTGATAATTCCGTAGCCAACAAGATAGATCACAAGGGCGAGCCAGAGGCCGTGCAGCAACAACCACAGCGGCGCAAGCAGAAAAGCCCAAAAATAGAAACCATCGCGCACAAACACGAAGCGCTCCGGTGCGCTCGTTGTTTCGTCCTGACGCGGCGGTGGCGCATGAACGGTGTAAGTCGGCATCACGCGGGTCCTGTTTCAATCCTCATATATGCCATTGCACCGCCCGAAAGCAGGACATCCATAACGACTGAATCCGGCAATATCGCAGCGTTTACCCGCCGAGCGAGCCCTTCGTAGAGGGTACTTCGTCCTTGGCGCGCGAATCGATGGCCACGGCCGTGCGCAACGCGCGCGCCAGGCCCTTGAAGCACGACTCGGCAATGTGGTGATCATTGCTGCCGTACAATGTCTCCGCGTGCAGGGTGACGCCGGCGTTCATGGCAAAAGCCTGAAACCATTCCTGAACCAGCTCGGTATCGAACTCGCCAACCTTGTCGCGCACAAACTCGGCCTTGAACACGAGAAAAGGACGACCCGAAATGTCGATTGCAACGCGCGTCAGCGCCTCGTCCATCGGCACGTGTACATCCGCGTAGCGCGTGATCCCTTTCATATCGCCGAGTGCCTGCTTCACCGCCTGACCGAGGGCAATGCCGACATCCTCCGTCGTGTGGTGGTGATCAATGTGCAGATCGCCTTTTGCCTTCACGGTGATATCAATGCGCGAATGACGGGCAAGCAAGTCGAGCATGTGATCGAGGAAGCCGATGCCGGTCGCAACGGATGCGCGCCCTGCCCCGTCAAGATCGACCGCGACCTCGACGTCGGTTTCCTTTGTCTTGCGCTTTACGGCGCCCTTGCGCATGGCGAATATCCTTTGTTCGCGCGCCTTTTATCAGGGGTTCGCCGGATTCGCCACAGGCGTCAGGACTGTTTGCAAATGCCCAACGTCATACCTAAATGTCGGCTGATCTCGGGGGTTTTAACCTAATGTCACCGAACGAACTTCCCGCCTGGCATGGGACGACCATATTAACCGTCCGCAAAGGCGACAGCGTAGTGATCGGCGGAGATGGTCAGGTCTCGATCGGCCAGACCATCGTCAAGTCCAACGCCAAAAAAGTGCGCCGCCTCGGTAAGGGCGACGTGATTGGCGGGTTCGCCGGCGCCACCGCGGACGCGTTTACGCTGTTTGAGCGTCTGGAAGGCAAGCTCGAACAGTATCCCGGGCAGCTTACGCGCGCCGCGGTCGAGCTCGCAAAAGATTGGCGCACCGATCGCTATCTGCGGCGCCTCGAGGCGATGATGATTGTCGCCGATGCCAAAGTCTCACTCGTCCTGACCGGCACGGGCGATGTGCTGGAGCCGGAAAATGGTGTCATGGGCATCGGCTCCGGCGGCAATTACGCACTTGCCTCCGCCCGCGCGTTGCTCGATGGGCCGCTCGATGCAGAGGCTATCGTACGCAGGTCACTCGATATCGCGGCCGACATTTGTGTTTTCACCAACCGCAACGTCACCGTCGAGACGTTGAAGAGCGCCTGATACCGTTTGCATGTATGAGTTTCGTCCCATGACCGCCGATGACTTGCCGCTGGTCCGGCAGTGGCTCGGTGAAGCACACGTCGTGAAATGGTGGGGCGCGCCTGACCAGCAATTCGATCTCGTCAAAGGCGATCTCGATGAACCAGCCATGCATCAGTACATCGTGGCGCGCGACGCTCGGCCATTCGGCTATCTGCAGTGCTACGATCCCGCATCCTGGGATAATTGCCTGGGACCGCAGCCCGCGGGCACGCGCGGCATCGATCAATTCATCGGCGAAGCGGACATGCTCGATCGCGGCCACGGCTCGGTTTTCATCCGCTCTTTTGTCGATAGCCTGCTGACAGCAGGAGCTCCACGCGTCGTCACGGATCCCGATCCGGCGAATGCACGCGCGATCCGCGCATATGAAAAGGCCGGCTTTCGAAAAGATCGCCTGGTCGACACTTCCGATGGACCCGCCCTCCTGATGGTACGCAACGCATGACCGACTTCTCCCCGCGCGAAATCGTATCCGAACTTGATCGCTACATCGTCGGCCAGGGCGATGCGAAGCGCGCGGTTGCCATTGCGCTGCGCAACCGCTGGCGGCGCCTGCAGCTCGACGACAGACTGCGCGAGGAAGTCCTACCAAAAAATATCCTGATGATCGGGCCAACGGGCGTCG
>Ga0207693_10003560_pt1 | contig 13304 bp, 11 predicted proteins | sample LARL81metaG_FD_184347 | JGI IMG/M metagenome (GOLD analysis project Ga0207693, IMG submission 184347) | Corn, switchgrass and miscanthus rhizosphere microbial communities from Kellogg Biological Station, Michigan, USA - LAR L8-1 metaG... | ecosystem: Host-associated > Plants > Roots >...
CGGGCACACGGCAGCAGGCGGAGCTCGCGGCCTTGGTGAATCGGACGCTGACTGTTCTCCGACATGACTGAGCGGGTGGGCGGCGGGCGCGGCCGACGCAGGCTGCTTCACCTGAACGCCCGATTGCCGTAACAAGTCGCCGGCCTCCCGGCGAACGACCGGGCGGCGTAACGCTTCCAGGAGTGATCCGTCCATGCCGCTCGCACGCCGTACGCTGCTTACCAGTGCCGCCGCCCTCTCGGCTGTCCCGATCCTGCGCGCCCGTGGGCAGGCCAGGCCGGTCATTAAGCTCGGTGTGCTCACCGATCTCAGCGGCACCTATCGTGACAACACCGGTCCCACCTCGGTGGCCGCGGCGCAGCTCGCGATCGACGAGATGAAGCCGCATCTCAGCTTCGACGTGGAGTTGATCAGCGCGGATCACCAGAACAAGCCGGACGTCGCCGCCTCGATCGCGCGCCAGTGGTACGACCAGGGCATCGATGCCACCATCGACGTGCCGACGTCGTCGGTGGCGCTCGCGGTCGCGCAGGTGGCGAAAGAGAAGGACAAGATCATGCTCAATGCCTCCGCGACCGTGGCGGCGTTGACCTGGGAGCAGTGCAGTCCGAACTCCATCGTGTGGAGCTTCGACACCTGGGAGAACGCGCATTCGACTGGCGGCGCGCTGATGGCGGCTGGCAACAAGTCGTGGTTCTTCATCACCGCCAACTACGCGTTCGGGCAGTCGCTGGCGGACCTCACCAAGGAGGTGGTGACGAAGGGTGGCGGCGATGTGAAGGGCGATCTGCGCTATCCGTTCCCGGACACCACCGACTTCTCATCTTATCTGACGCAGGCGGCCGCAAGTGGGGCGAAGGTGCTGGGTCTGGCGAATGCCGGCGTCGATACGCAGAACTGCATCAAGCAGGCCGCGGAGTTCGGCCTGAACAAGACGATGAAGATCGCGCCGCTGCTGCTGTTCCTGACCGACGTCCATTCGCTCGGGCTTGATGTGTGCGGTGGGCTGACCACGACAGAGACCTTCTATTGGGATCGCGACGACCGCACGCGGGCGTTCACCAAGCGGCTGTTGACCAAGACGCCGAACAACTATCCGAACCAGGCACACGCGAGTTCGTACGCCATCACGCTGCACTACCTGAAGACGGCGCAGCAGATGGGTGCGGCGGAGGCGAAGAAGAGCGGGCGTGCGACGGTGGCGAAACTGAAATCCATCCCGACCGACGATGATGCGTTCGGCGCCGGTCGCGTGCGCGCCGACGGCCGCGGCGAGTTCCCCGCCTACCTGTTCCAGGTGAAGACCAAGGCCGAGAGCAAGGGACCGTGGGACCTCTACCAGCTGATCCACACGTCGCCGCCGTCGGAGGTGCTGCATCCGCTTGGCGACGCCTGCAAGTTCCCGACGGCATGACGTCCTGATGGGTGCCTCTCTCGTATGTGGGAGAGGCGACCTGTCCCGGCGGCTTTACTCTGCGGCGAGCGTGGCTGCGGCGGCCGGCCGCGCTCGGTCCTCAAGGACGTGTCCGTAGCGCCTTACCCATTGCTGCCCGAGGCGCGCGGCCTCGGCGGGTGTCAGCCATGACCATTCGGATCCCCGCGCGCGGACTGCCACCCAGGTGGTGTCTCCGTCGATGACGCGCTCTTCCACCGAGTAGGGGCCGATTGCTTCGGGCATCGGAATAAGTCCCAAGATGGTTCTGCAAGCCGGTGCTACTGACGGCTCAGTCGAACCATAGCAGCGTCCCGGGCTCAGAGGCCACAAAAAAGCCTTAATTGCCGCCCGCATCCCGGCTGCCTGTTGCTCGCGTACCGATTAGGGCCAAAGCCTGCGTCACGCAGCCTGCTTGGAGAATGTCGCGGGGTAGTCGCGACCGAATTCGTCGAGACAGCGCATCACCCTCTCCGACTGGCTGCGCATCTCCCCGACGTAACGTTGGGCCGCACCGCCGTCATCTGCTGCGAGGGCGATGAAAGCCTTGCGGCCAAGTTCATGCACTGCGTCATGCGGCGCCTTGATCGCCTTGAACGAGCCCAAGGACATCGACGCAAGGTCGCTGACGCCGTCGTACCACCGTCCAAATCGACAGTGATGCGGCGACGCCAGGCTGTCGGGCGACGGTTTCTCGCCGGCAGTCACGGCCTCCGCCACGCGCTTGACGAAGGTGACATGATCGTCCTTCGCCACGCGTGTCAGCTCCGCAATCGTTGTCAGGCTGATGCGGTCGGCCTCGGCCGCGGGCAGCCCGTCGCCGAGAACTGCGATGTGGAGCCCATCCTCAGACTGCTCCATCACAGTGCCCTCGAGGTGGGTGTTGAACCGCGGCAGGGTGAGCTCCACCCGCTGGCCGGTCCGCAAGCGCAGCGCCGTGATTGCGTGACAGCCGCGCTCAGAGATGTTGTGAAGCGATGCGGTTTCCGAGCGACCCTGGCAGGTTAGTTTAGCCTCGACGTGGCAGGGTCGCCGGCGATACCGACGCCGATCCACTTCGCTGGTGGAGGTGCGGACGAGGTGGATCACCGACTTGCGCAGATCCTGCATCTCGCCATCCAGCGCCGTGGTGTTCTCAAGCACGTCCGCTGCCTGCTGTCCGGTCTTCTTCGCTTCGTCTAAGACCTCGGTGGCGCGGTTGGTCATTGCGTTCGCCGCTGCGGCTGTCTCGGTGACATTGCGGGCGATCTCCGCGGTTGCTGCTCCCTGCTGCTCCACAGCCGCGGCGATCGATCCAGCGATCGTGTCGATCTCGCCGATGGTTTCGTCGATCCGGCCGACGGCGTCGACCGATGCGCCGGTCGCTGCGCGAACCTCGGCGATATGGCGGCTGATCTCCTCGGTCGACTTCGCCGTCTGGGTGGCCAGTTGCTTCACCTCGCTGGCGACCACGGCGAACCCCTTGCCAGCATCGCCGGCCCTGGCCGCCTCTATAGTGGCGTTCAGCGCAAGCAGGTTTGTGCGGGCCGCGATCTCGCTAATCATGTCGGCAACCGCGCCGATCCGCCCGACCTGTTCGTTCAGTGTGCTGATGGTCTCCCGCGTGCTGCGACCGGCCTCGACGGCGCGGCCGACCACGGCGCTGGACTGGTTCACCTGACCACCAATCTCGCGGATCGAGGCGGTGAGCTGCTCGGCCGCGCTGGCCACTGTCTGTGCGTTGGCCAGAGCCTGTGCCGCTGCGCCTGCGGCGCTTTCGGCTGAGGCGCCGGTGCGCGTTGCCGAGTCGCTCATGCTGTTGGCTGCCTCGGCCATCGCATGTGTGCGCCGACCGATCGCGGTCAGCGCGGCTGTGGCTTCACTCTCTATCGTTTCTGCCATAGCAACCAGTGCAGCGCGCTTGGCCGCGTCGGCCTGCTCGCGCTCCTGCTCATGGTCTGCCGCAAGGCGTTCCTCCTTCACCATGTGTTCCTTGAACACGAGAACCGCGCTGGCCATCTGGCCAATCTCGTCACGCCGCTCGGTGCCTGGAACCTCTGTCGAGAGTAAGCCGTTCGCGAGGTGCGCCATTGCGGCCATCAGGCGCTGCAGCGAGCCGACGATGTCGCGGTTGATCAGCCAGGCGATCGCCAGGCAAACCACGATGATGATGCCGCCAATCGTTGTCAGATCCAGTAATATGGCACGGAACGCAGCGCTTAGGTCGCCGGTGTAGGCACCGGCGGCGAATACCAGGCTCCAGGGAGCAAACCGAGCAACGTAGGCGACCTTCGGCTGCAGCTGTGTCTGTCCTGGTCTGACGAAGTCATAGGATACAACGCCGTGGTCGCCCGTCCCTAAAGCCTCGATGATGAGGCTCGTGAGCGATTTGCCGCTCGCGTCCTTGACCTTGGATGTCGTGTTTTCGAGCTTGGGGTCGGCACCATGAATAACGAAGGTGTTGTCCAGGGTCTGGGCATAGATATAGCCTTCACCTGCATCGAAACGCATGACGTGGGCTGCCTTGCGCAACTGTTCCAACGCCTGCTCGCGAGTGAGCTGATGGACGGCAACCTGGTCCTCGAGCGACTGGGCTAGGCCGAGCGTCGTCTGGACAACGGCGCGTAGCTTATCGACGCGATCATCAAACATGCGCTGGCGTACGATTGAAGCGCTGACCCCGATTGAGGCGACCAGTGCGAGTGCCGACAGCCCCATCAAGATGGTGAGCTTGGTGCGGAGCCGGAGGCGGCTGAGAACGTGCATGGGAATTCCCTGGCGTGGGTTTCCGAGAAATCCCAATCCTGTCGACGTCCTATTAACGCGTGATAAACGCGTCCGCCGCCGCTCGGGCCTTGGTGTGTTTTTCGGCCGGCAGGCGGATGCCCAGCAGCCGTTCTGCCTCGTCGGCGACCGCGGGATCGAGCTGGCGGGGCTGCAGCGAGACCCCCTTGGACAGACGATCGACGATGACCCGGAAAGTGGCCAACCGGCCGAACGGCTTGTTGTTCGCTGGGATCACATGCCAGGGCGCGCGGCGGGTCGAGGTCTTCTCCACCATGTCCTCGATCGCGTCCTCGTACTCGGACCAGCGGCCGCGATTGCGGAAGTCCTCGTACGATAGCTTCCAGCGCTTCACCGGATCGGTCAGGCGGGCGCGAAAACGGCGAAGCTGCTCCTCGGGCGTTATGTGCAGGAACAGCTTCACCAGACGGGTGCCGTCGGCCAGCAGCATGTGCTCGAAATGGTTGATCTCGTCATAGGCGCGGTGCCATTCGGTGGGGCTGGCAAAGGCCTCCACACGTTCGACCAGCACACGGCCATACCAGGAGCGGTCGAACACCACGATCTGGCCGTGTTGCGGCAGTCGCTCCCAGAAGCGCTGCAGGTAGTGCAGGTGCTTCTCCCGCCCGTTCGGCGCCGCGGTCGCATGGACCTTGAAGCTGCGTGGATCGAGCGCCCAGCCGAGCCGGCGCACCACGCCGCCCTTACCGGCAGTGTCCCAGCCTTCCAGCACGATCACTGCGCGATGTGCGGTGCCCAGGTAGGCCTGCTGCACCAGTTGCAAGGTCTCCTGCATGGTGGCGAGGCGGCGCTCATAGTCGGCGAATTCCACCGTCGGAAATCGCTTGATCGAGGCCAGCCTGGGTCTGTCGAGGACAACGAAGTCGGCGGATTTCATAGGATCACTACGCTGCAACGTTCAGCACATCGCCCAGTTTGTCCAGCAGGTAGTCGAGGTCTTCCTGCGGCAGATCCTCGAATTGTGTCAAGATACGAATGATGACGCGGGCGCGGTAGCGCTCCCGGTCGTGTTCGCCACCGTCGAATTCGGTGCCCCGCACCACGTCCACGGCGACCCGGACCGCGGGCAGCAGCCGCGGCGGCATTCCGGCCTGGCCGTACAGTGACGCGAGGCCGCTCGGCCCGGCATCATGGATCAGCGTGCGCGCGTTGATCGGCGGGATACCGGCCATCACCGCCATTGCTACCTCGAAGAACGCGAGGTCGCCCAGGCACAGCGCACGCAGCACCAGCAGCGGCGTGAGGCGGTGGTTGCGATGCATCTGACGCACCAGCCGCAGCAGTTCCTGCTCGCTGGAGCCGAGGCTGAGGTGAAGCGTGGCGCGCTCGCGGCTTTGCAGCACCATGTCGGTGGCGAGCGAGACCGGCAGTTCGTGGTGGCTGACGAGATAGGCCTGGAGCCGGTCGGACACCATCACCACGAGGCGCTCGGCGATGGTCACCGGCAGATCGGCGCGATGCACCATGTTCGTCTTGACGCGGTCGCTGTCGCCGAAACGGTCGATCGCGGTTGCCAGGCTCGCCTCGGCGATCCGCGCGCGAGCGTTACCCATCAGCGCCGCGACTGCGGTCTCGCTGCCCTCTGTCACGAGAATGTCGACGACTCGCTCAGGGACACCGTCGCGACTGGCGATTGTCTCCTGCTTTCGGGACGAGCCGTGGCGCACGAGGTCGATCAGGTCGGCGTCGGTGAGCACCGGCGAGTCGGCGAGGATCGGCAGCGCCACTGCTTCCACATCACTGGCGAGCCGCAGTGCCACGTCGTGCGGCAGATGCCGGGCGCGGCGCAGGCTGTGCGACAGGGAGCGCCGCACCGCCAGCTCGACGTCCTTCGCCATGATGCGGACGATGTCGTGCGCGATCTGCAGTTCTGCTTCTGTCAGCTGGCTGCTGTCCAGTTCCGACGCCAGCTTGTCCGCCAGCTCGGCACGCGCCGAAGTGGACGGCTCTGCCAGTAGACGCGCAACATCGGCCTGCGTGAGCGATGACACCATGACACGGCACGATGGCGGGAATTTATTGCGGCATGGTTAAGTTGGGTGGCTTCATAGCCTCAATGACCCGGCCGCGTCTGCCAGCGCCTGATGGGCCTTGTTCGCGGCCGCCGTTGCCTGCTCGATCGCCTGGCTGAGGCGCTCCAGCTTTGACTCATCGGTATCGAGTGCGCGCGTCAGCCTGGTGTGAAGCGCATCGTTCACCGGAACCGCGGCGAGGTTGCGGCGGATACGGTCCTCATCCTGCAGGACCACCGCCTGCTCCGTCTTGAGCTGGTCCATCGTCGCGCGCTTCGCTGCCTCGTCCTGGCGCAGCGCGGCCAGCCGCAGCAACGCCATGCGCGCCTCGGGCGTCAATGTCTGCTCGTTGAGCAGCCGCACGACAACCTGTGCGTCGTCGGCCAGTATTGCGGTTTGCTCGCGCTCGAGCCGGTCGACGTAGGCGGTCACTTTCCGCACCTCGCCCGGCTTCAACGCTATCGGCACACGCCACGCAGTCGCCGTTTCCTCGGTGCCAGTAATGGCGCCATCCTCCAACGTCAGCTTGCGCTCGCCTTCCTTCGGGATCTCCACCAGCACCTGACGCGGCTCGTTGGCAGGGCCGGTGATCGTCACCCGCATCACCTCGCGCTGCCGGGTGGTGCTGTGCAGCACGCCGTCAGCCGCAGTGAGCGATGCAAGCGTCGTCTCTCCGCGGCTGCTGCGCTCTATCGTGGTGCGCAGATCCTGGGCGAATGACAGCAGCCGCTGCTCCCCGGCCGGCAGCCCGCCGAGCCTGGCGTCGCCCGCGAAGGTGGCGGCGCCCGAAGCGTCGTACAGTGTCAGCACCCCGGCGGGGATCGACACGCCGGTGTCGTTGGTGATGCGGATCGCCGACAGCGGATGCGGGTCGTTGCCTGCCGCCAAGTCCAGCCTCTCGGCGGGGATGGCGTCATCGATGATCGGCACGCTCGCCGTGTGCCCGGCGGCGAGCGAGACCGGTGCGGGAAGCTGGAAGATGGTCTGCTCCGCGGCTTCGGTGGCCTCCGCCTGTTCCGCCGGCGGCGCCATGGGTTCCGCGTCCGCGGGCGCCATCGGCATCGGTGCGGGCGCGGCCATGGCGCCAAGAGACCGGTTCGGTGCCGCAGGAGCGGCCTTCTGCATCGCCGACTCCGAGGGTCGCGCCCGCGTGTCGACGCTCGGCAGGATGCGGCCCAGGATCTCCACAGGCACTTCTGGCCGCTGCACGTAGTAGCTCTGGTAGATCACCTGCCGGAACGTGACGGGGTTGCCGTACTGCAGGGTCAGCGCGACATCGTTCCAGCCGGCGCCTGACTGGTTCTCGAGCACCGCCCAGCCCTGTAGGCGCGCGGGATCGCCGTCCTTCGCCGGCAGCACCAGCCGATACGACGCCTTCCACAGTGGCGCCGCGGCGACGTAGCCGACGCGAACCGTTCGATGACCATCGCCCGTGCTGTGCAGCGTGAGATGGCGTACGCTCTGATTGGCCTCGCGGCGCAGCGAGTCTAACGCCTGGCCGATACGGGCCCGCAGGTCGGGATCGGTGACCTGGATGCTGTCGGCCTCCTCCAGCACGAACTGGCGCAGGCCCTCGAGGCTTAGGACGGTGACGCGGGTATGCTGCACAGTGGGCTTCGGTTGGCCGTCGGTCGCCGGCAGCGTCTCGGCGACATGCTCGGCGTGCATGATCCGGCCGGTCATCGGACGCGGGCCCTGGACGCTAATATCCACGCCCTGCAGGCTGTTCAGGTAATCGACCGCCGATCGCAGCGCCTCGGGGCCGAACGGCACGTTGCCGAAGTTCGCACGCGTGGTGTCGCGACCCGGCAGGTCCACCGTGCCGACCGCGCCTGTGCTGTCGAACACCACGAGCGAGGTGAGCACGTCGTCCACCTGATCGAGCGGCACGTCGAGGCCGAGCGTCGCCGGACCGTCCACCTCAGTCTCGTACTCGAAATAGCCGACGCCGGCGGAAGACAGCATCACCCGTTTGAGCGCGAGATCGGCGGCGGAGGCCGGTGCGGCGCCGAGCAGCAGGAGCGCCAGGATCAGGCGGTGCATCGCATCCCTTCGTGTGTTGCCATAGCGTTAGCGATCGCGACAATAGCCGACACCGGATCGCAAGGTGAGGGGTGTGAGTCTGTTCAGTGCCGTGTCCGGGGATGACATACGGGCCGCTCAGATTCTGACCGGCGTGACCATGGCGGCTTTCATTGGTGTCGGCCTGACGCCGGCACTGCACGCGTACACCCGCCGGATCAGGTTCGGGCTGTTGGTGGCCTACCTGGTGGCCTGCGGCGTGTTCCTCGGCTCCGTGCTGGTGCGATGAAAGCGGTGCCTATTCGACGACCACCAGTGCGACGCGGTTCACGCCGCTTTCGGCCATCGCGATGTTGCCGTCGCGCGTGACCATCATGTTGCGCACCACGCCGCCGCCGGACGGGATCGCCCAGGTCTGGAATGTCTCGGTCGATGGATCGAAGCGCACCAACGTGTTCGGGCGGACGCCGGACTCGCTGTACCAGACCGCGCGCTTCAGCCAGACGATGCCGTAGGGCAGGGAATTGGGCCCGCCAGGTGAGGCGAATTCCTTGGTCTCGCCAGTCTTCGTGTCGAAGCGGCCGAGATGGCCGCGCGAATAATCCGAATACCAGATGACATCGTCGGGCGTGATGGCGATCCGGCGCGGACGGCTAGCGGGGTTCGGCAGCGCGACCTCATGGATCTGCATCGTGTCGGGATCGATGCTTGCCAGTTTGTTGGCGCCGAACTCACAGAACCACGGGATGTCGCGTGAGCTGATCACCATGCCGTAAGGGTTCGACCGCGGCGTCGGTGACTTCACCAGCCGGATATCGCCGGTCTTGGGATCCAGGCGGCCTACCATGTTGGCACCCTGCACGGTGAACCACAGTAAGCCGCGCCGATCGAACAGTGGCGTGTGCGGGTCGCGCGCGCTCGGGTCGGGCAGCGGATAGTCGGTGAACTTGCCGGTCTTCGGATCGAATTTGCCGATGTAGCCGGCGAAGTTGCCGGTGAACCAAATGTTGCCGTCCTTGTCGGCGACGAGGCCGTGCGGGCCCGAAGACGGTATGTCCGGATGGTATTCGGTGATCTTCCCGCTGTGCGGGTCCAGCCGGCCCAGGACGTTGGCCATGTGTCCGGTGTACCAGACCGATCCATCCCGGTAGGCGAGGGGATCGTGCGGTCGCGAACCTGGCGTCGGCACAGCCCACTCCTTGATCTCGACCTGGGCGGTGCCGGCGATCAGCGACGGCGCGGGCTTCAGTTTCTCCGGAAAGTTCGTCACGAGGTAGTCGATGAGCACGCCGACCTGATCCGGCGGCACGGGTGCACCGACGTTCAGCATCATGTGAACGACGTTCTGCCAGTCCTGGCGGTTGTAGGCGCTGGCGATGATGCGGGCCGGCTCGTGGCAGCCGAGGCAGGACTGTTCGATGACGGCTTTGCCGGACCCCTCGGGCAACTGCGGCTGGGCCTGCGCCTCCGGTGCCGCGCATAGAAGTCCCGCTGCGAGACAGGAGAGAAACCTGCTGAGCATCGGTCACCTCGCGCGAATGTCCGTGCCAGGAGTGTGGCGTGGAATTCGGCGCTGGACCAGAAGACCTACGCCGCGATCTCCAGCACGGGATCGCCAACGGTTATCGCCGCAGCGACGGGCCGCTCCGCATAGCGCCGCGCCAGCCAGGCGCACACCACGAGCTGCAACGGGTGGTAGATCATGATCGGCAGCACGACCACGCCCAGGGTCGGGCCGGCGAACAGCACGCTGGCGATCGGAATACCGGCAACCAGCGACTTTTGCGAACCACAGAACACCGCTGCAACCTCATCGGCGTGCGCGAAGCCGAATGCGCGGGCGCCGGCGCTGGTGATCAGCAGTGCGGCGGCCAGCAGGCCCGCGACGACGATCGCGAGTGCGCCGAGCATCGCCGGCGGCAACTGCTGCCAGATGCCGTGAACCACCGCCGCGCTGAACGCCGTATAGACCACCAGCAGGATTGAGCCGCGGTCGGTGATCGCCAGCAGCGACTTGTTGCGCGCCACCCAGGCACCGATCCAGGGTCGCAGTAGATGGCCGGCAACGAATGGCAGCAGGAGTTGGGCGAGCACCTGCCACATGCCTGAGGCATCCATACCGCCGCCGCGCATATGCGCCAGGAAGCCGAACAGCAACGGTGTCAGCAGCAGGCCGATCAGGCTGGATGCGGTCGCCGCACATACGGCGCCGGCCACGTTGCCCTGCGCGATCGAGGTCAGCGCGATGGACGACTGCACGGTGGACGGCAGCGCGCAGAGGAACAGCACGCCCAGCACCAGAGTACCGCCAAGCGCATGCGGCGCCAGAGTGATGAGCGCGGACCCCAGGACGGGGAACAGCACGAACGTCGTGCCGGCGATCGCGGCGTGCAGCTTCCAGTTGGTCATGCCGGCGAGGATCGCCTCGCGCGACAGGCGCGCGCCTTGCAAGAAGAACAGCGCTGCGATGGCGCCGATGCCGGCGGCGTGGAAGATCCGCGCGCTAGTGCCTTGGCACGGCAGCAGGGTTGCGATGGCAACGGTGCCCGTCAGAGCCATGACGAACACGTCCGGACGCAGCCGCCGGATGCGGGCTGGCAGCATGTGCTGGTCTCCCCAGTTGTCGGCGGTCAGCCGCGGCGATCGAGGCTGGTCAGCATCTGCTGCTCTACGGGGCAGATGCGGTCGCTGGCGCGGCTCGGTGCCGGATCGGCGGCGTCGAGCACCAGCGCCTTGGCGAGCGCCGCGGCGCAGGTCCGATCGATGCCGCTCGCGCCGCGGCAGAGGAACATGGCCTTCGACATGGCCGGGGAGGTGGCCTGAGCCGGAGCAGGCTGGGCGGTCAGCGGCAGGATCACCGCCCAGACGGCGACCAGTCCCAATGCGATGGCGGCGGCGATGATGAACTGGCGCATGGCAGGTCTGTCCCCAATTGGGCCGAAGCGTTACGCGGTGCCTTGCCCGTTATCGCCACTTTGGGGGTGCATTTGGGCGCTCGATATGAAACGCATCACAGGTCACGACCAATATCCGGGGACCCAGTAGCTTCCTTGCCAATGCGCGGGGCCGAGCTTGCGGGCGGCCAAGGAAGTCATTGTTGGCTCCGGGTTTGTTGGTTCGACGCCATGACCCTAGGCGTGGCGAGTCGGTGCCCGATACAGGAGACATGGTTCGCCGGTCTTGACTGAAACTGTGGGCGCCTTGTCGCGAATGACCTCAGAGCGGAGCCGGGAAAAATGGTGGGGGTTTATCGAGGAAACGCGCCGCGCCGTTCGCATCCCAGGGCTGGCTCCATCTCCCCGTGATCAGCGGCCGCCAGTGGCGAAGTGCGTCAGAACCGACTCACCACGCCGAGGCTGACGACCGTTGCTCCGATATGATACGTGCCACGAATGGTCCCTGCGGTCGGAGACGCCGAGTCATCGACCGTCCCGGCGCCGGCGATCATCTGAAGGACGGTCTCGTTCCAGTCCAGTCTTGTCAGACCTCCTGGATTGCTCACCGCGGTGCTCGCGTCGTACGCCTTGGCCGTCTCTCCAGCGAAAGCGTTGGCCGTCCAGTCTGCGCTGCCTTCACGTAGCGCGACGCCGGCTGCCAAGACTGGAGATGCGGACAGGCTCATGAAGATCGCGCAGGTGATCGCTTGACGGAGCATGCGGGACAACTCTGCCGGGAAGAGGTTTGTCATGCTGCAATTTGCATGGCTTCCTCGGTTGTCGAGATCAGGGAGTCCAGGCTGAACGGTTTGCTCAGCACATAGGGTTCCGACTCCAGCAATGTCGGCTCAGCGTAACCGGAAATGAAAACGATAGGCACGGCAGAACGCTGTGATCGTGCCTTGGCAGCAAACTGGTCGCCTCGCATATCGGGCATCGCAAAATCCACGATCATAAGGTCGATCCGCTCTGGCCCGCCGACCTCATCGAGAGCCTTGAGCGCCGAATCAAAGGATACGACTGAATATCCCGCGCTGTTCAGAATCTCGGACACTGTCTCAAGTACCTGCCTGTCGTCATCGAGCACAAGTATGCGACGGCCCTCGTGCAAGATGTTGGACAAGGGCATCGCTGGTGGGGGCTTCACAGCAGGTTTTCGTGTCGCTCGCGCAGGAAGCATGTCCTGTGAAACCCGCGGCAGATAGATGCTGACCTTCGTCCCTCTTCCGGGACTCGTTATGATATGGGTCTCACCGCCGGATTGCTCGACCAACCCATAGACCTGGCTGAGACCCAGTCCGGAACCTTTGCCAAAATCCTTTGTCGTGAAGAATGGGTCAAATGCGTGGAGACGCACATTCTCAGACATACCGATGCCGGTATCCTCCACCGCGATCATAACATGTGGGCCCAGCAGACCCGTCGTCACTCTGTCGGTCGCATGCATGTCTAGATTGGTAGTCCTGATCGTTATTGTGCCACCGTCCGGCATGGCGTCTCGCGCATTGATGACAAGGTTGAGGATCGCATTCTCAAGCTGCGCTACGTCGACGAACGCCAACGCTGGAGAGCGATCAAGTTGCAGTAGGAGACCGGCATAACCACCGAGTGTCGTTACCAGCAAAGCTTCCATCCCTTGCAGGACCTCGTTCATATCGGCCGTGCGCGGCGTGAGCGTCTGCTTGCGGCCGACAGTCAGCAATTGCTGCGTCAACGAAGCACCGCGCTTTACGGCGTGCATGATGGTGTCGAAGTAGACTGCGTCAGCCGAGTCTGAGCCGTGGCGCCTCACGACCAGTTCCGTCGAGCCACCGATGGCCAACAGCAGGTTGTTGAAATCATGGGCGACTCCGGCAGTCAGAAGCCCAATGGCTTCCATCTTCTGTGCCTGCTGCAGCTTTGCCTCCGTCGAGCGGCGCTGCGCGATTTCGGCCCTTAGGCGCGCGTTGGCGTCGGCCGCCTCAGAGGTTCGGAGCACGAGGTTAAGTCGCGCCGATGTGGTCTCACGGAACCACGCCCGAAATTTCAGACTGGCGAGACACAACGAGATCGCGAACACACAGGCCATGATCCCCGAGACAATTTGCAATCTGCTGCCCTGCACGAAGAAATCAACGG
>Ga0207693_10003567_pt1 | contig 13297 bp, 10 predicted proteins | sample LARL81metaG_FD_184347 | JGI IMG/M metagenome (GOLD analysis project Ga0207693, IMG submission 184347) | Corn, switchgrass and miscanthus rhizosphere microbial communities from Kellogg Biological Station, Michigan, USA - LAR L8-1 metaG... | ecosystem: Host-associated > Plants > Roots >...
CCAAAATTCCCGGCCGTGCTCCGGTTCGAAGGCGGTGAAGTACAGCTTGTTGTTGAAGCTCGTCAGATCATTCGGCGCGGAACCCGTACTGCCCGGATAGATGTCCCGGACCAGGACGGTGCCGGCCGTGGTCCCGTCGGTCTGCCAGAGTTCGTATTTCCCTCCCAAGTAGGTTCCCAGCAAACGCTGTGCGGCGAGGGTCGCACGCGCTCCCGGATCCACGATGAAGTTTCCGCCGTAACCGACTCGAAATGGCCGGCCGCACAATGACATCTTTCGCGCAATGATGCCGAGAAAGCCAACAACTTCGCCGTTCTTACCCTCATATACAAGCGAAGGATAGGCGCTGTCGACCCACGGATTCTCGAAATAGAGCTGATGGAAAAGGGGGGTAAGCTCCTCTGGAGGCGCCCCTTCCCTGCGTCGCATGAGGCGCCAATACAAGTCCACAACGCGTGGTATGTCGGCCTCAGCGAAGGGTCTTACAGACATATATCTTTATTCTTCCGCAGGTTGTAGCAGATCGTCAGCGGACGCCGCATTCACAGATGGGTACAGGCCCGTTGAAGGAACAGCCTTTTCGGCGCGAAAAGATGCGCTATGCCGGCGAACTTCCCTGCAAACTACGCTTTGCAAATCCTAGTTTTCCTCTCGCTACCACCGTCCCATCCACTGTGGCAACCGCCTCTATTAGAGCAAATCCCTCGATAAATTTTAATACCTGGATGTTCATCTCCAACCGGTTCCCAGGTACGACTGGGACTAGAAAGCGCATTTCATTGATCGTGCCTAGGACCAAGAACTCGCCCGGTTCCATTCCAGATCCGGTGGTCTTCGAGAACAAAATAGAGGCGGATTGGCCAATCGCTTCGACAATGAGCGTTCCCGGCATAACCGCATGTTCCGGGAAGTGCCCCATGAACTGGGGTTCGTTGCCGGTGACATTCTTAATCGTCTGGATGCTTTTTCCAGGTTCTAGCGCGACAACGGCGTCGACCATCAGCATCGGGAAGCGCTGCTTGAGAGAACCGCGCACTTCCTCAAACGTCATCAACGGTGTCGTCATATCCGAGGGATCCTTGGCCACCTCTCAGCGCGCTTTGAGAATCATAGCGGTGGAACGAGGCAGGAAACGTGTTCCCTGCTGCACGGCGCCGGCGTCTGAGACCATCCGACTCACCCGAAGACCTACGTCTTCTGCCATGCGTAACGGCTCGCTCTCGTTGTTGAATTCAAAAACGTGATCGCGTTGCGGCGATTCAAGGGCTGTGCTGAAATAGACGACGCCCTCGGGTGCCATCTGCTGTGAAATCGTGCGGAACAGCGGCTTCGGGTCCATCAAATGCTCAGCCAACATGGCAGAGATCAGTCCCTGGCACCTAGGTTGACTCGCGCCATTCCCGTTCAAGGCGTCTTTCACTATAAACCGCACCCGCCCACTATGTCCTGATGTTGCCAGCAGACGGTTCGCAACTGCGATCGCTGGAGGACTGATATCAGACCCTTCGATTTGAAGGTCGGGTCTATCCTCGGCAGCAAGCAGACTAAGAACGCCGTGTCCGCAGGCTAACTCGAACACCGTCGAACTCTTCGGCAAGCGCCGGATAAAGTCATCGCGAAACATTGCAATGTGGCCGACCACGGATGGCCAGAATGGGTAAATGAGTATGGCGGCCCACATGTAGGGCACCATATAGCTTTCATCTTCGTAAACACCGGATAGGATTTCGGGCATGCTCTCCGGCGTATAGCGGCCGGCGCGTTCGTAGATCTGTTTCGCCTTGGCGACACCGACGCAATACTCAGCATACCCGTGCGCTGCTACGTCGAATACTTCCCTGCCGTAGGCGCCTTCCGCCCAACGAGCCAGCGGATTCAGTAGCCACATGCAGAGTTCGCGGTTGGCAGCAACCGTCGCCCGAGCAGATTTTGCAAAAATCTTCGCTTTGCGATCCAGTGCTTCTAGAAATTGCTCCCCTTGCTCCATCTCGCCCCCAAAAGCGAATCAATCCTGAGACTGCACATGACGAACCAAGCGCACCAGGGGACGAATTAACTCGGTGCCGTCCCAAGGCGAGCTGAAAACGTGCATCCTGCCAAGCTTCACTATTCGATCGACGCCATTCCTGCCCGCTGCTCTGGTGAGAATCTCTTCTCTTTCGGGATCAGAAATTCCTAATCCAAGCGTCTGCAGAGTTCCGTCGAACTTTGAGATTGCTTCGAGGAGATCATCTATGACGAGAACGGTCAACGTTCTTCCCTGCGTTGGATTCGGCATAGTCGCACCCGCACCGAGAAGAATCGTCCAGTCCGGCGACTGTGGGAACACCGCGGACCTTCCGTCGCCGGCCAGAAGCCAAGAGGCACGCACCAGAGAAATAGCCGACGTCAACGACGGATCGATCTGTTGACGAGGATGCGCCCGATTCTCTTCCTCGAACGCTTTTCTAAGGTCTTCAACAAAAGCTTCAGGATCGCAGGCATGCGACCGCTCAAGGAAAAGTGTTTGCGGCGACGAACAGGCCTGCTGATCGAACTGCCACACATCGCGGGCGATGCGACGACACCAAGTTGTGCGTTCCTCCAAGTTACCCCACGTTCTTGCATCCATAGCTGCAGCGGAGACCCGCGGCCCAAAGACTAGCAGGCGCGACCAGTGGGGAAAGGACAACGCACGAACCTGCGACACGGCTTCGGCGCCGCCCCATATCATTGCTCCATCTACTGATTGCGCCATGGCCTGCTGCAGGTCCATGCGCGAATAATCGAAGCTCGCCGCGAAGAAGCGGCGCGTCAGAATGCCGGAGCGATCCACTGCGTGTAGCTTCTCCATCAGGAGGCGATTCACATCGATGAGGCCGGTTGGCACACGGACCAAACAGCAGTTTCCGGCCAGCAGCGCACAGGTCAACGACAGCGCCGGCTGAATATCGATATTCGCGGCGGGCCAATGCCCGATCAACCCTAGAGGAAACGCCCGCAGCCGAGCGCGCCCATCTTCCCACCAACCGCCGTTCGGAGTATTTGGACCAAGTTCACGCAGCAGAATTGGCTCAAGGGTTCCACGCCGCAGCCACAAGCGAAGAAAAGCAACGCCTGGGATTTCCTGTAACTCGCATGCACCAAGCTCTGCTGACCAGTTTTCGAAAATTTCCAATACAGTTTGAGGAGCAATTTCCTCATCACGGACCAGATCACGAAGCCGGGTTGCCGCAGCAGTGATCTCTCGAGTTGAATCAACCACCTGGACAAGCTCGGAGGCAATCATGCGACACCTGCCATTTCAGGTTGCCTTCTCCGCTTGCTTTCCAGGTTGCCGCATCCCCGCACTTCAGCTTTCGGTACCCTACCGGCAAATCGAAAACTCGGGCCTTTCCTTCCGCACGAACATCCGTCGTAACCGATGACTTCGGCCATGTCCTCCGTCAGTAACAAGAAACCAGGAAAACTTGTAGGAAGCACGCTGCATACCTGAATGAGTCCCTTGTCGCCGGCCGCGACGGGCGCAAGCGTCAATGGATCTCGAACAATGACCTCGGCAAACGCGGGCACGTGCTTGTTCCCGTATTCGCAATCGGGGTAAATCACTCCGACATTTTCAACCATGCCGTAATAATCGATGATGTTGCTCACCGGACAACCGAATACTTCAGCAACGTCGCTGTTGAAAGCATCGTGAGTGACAGCCTCTTCTTGCAAGCGTTTCCATCCTCCGCTATGCAGAACGCGCGCGTTTGGCAGATCGAGTTTGATCCCAGCCTGTTTCAGGCGCTGAACAAACTGCGTCCAGATCACATACGTAAAGCCGTAAACGAGAATCTCACTATTTTTCCACTGCGCCGCACACGCAAGAACGCGATCGAGATCGAGGCGAGACTCGCCATCCGACGTCAGTTGCATACTGCAGACAATTTCGGTGGCGAAGGAACGCAGGGCCTGAATGGCGGCTCCGCGAGCTCCTATCTGCCCTTGTGAAGCAAGGTTCTCCGAAGTGTCGATCACGAGATAAGGACGCCGCTCTGATCCGATGAAATTGCGAAATATTGTGAGCGCACCTTTCGCCATTCTCCGAGATGTTGCGGAATCAAGCACAATACGGCTGGGCACTTGTCCGGTCGTCGCGCTTGACGTCAGGGTTCGCTTCACTTCGTCGCTACGAATCAGAGATAACGGGGGGTTCGCTTTGAAAACACCCACGGGAAGATATGGCAGATCGGCAATTGTTTCAGCGCACTGGAAGTGTATGGGCCAGTGCTCTATGTATTTGGCATACGACGCACTTTTCTCACAGGCGTAGCCAATTTCGTTCTTAAGCAATGAAAGAAGGCGTGCCTGCCGCCTCTCGGAATCCATATCGTATGGCGATTCCGAAAAGAGCTGATCAATTCCCTGCTCAATGTCCGTGATTCGACTCATGCTAGCGTTTGCAGGTGTGAGCGGGCGATTTTGCCATTTGCGGTCCGGGGTAAATCGGACACTACCTTCACCGACGAGCAGGTCCACTGTGAAGGGAGCGCTTGCCGAATTCGATCCATGAGAGATGGTGTTCCGTTGGCGCTCGGGTAGTTCTCGTCCGGTACAACAAAGATCGCGAGCGCCTCTCCGGCCTCAGGATGAGGAACCCCGGTTGCCGCACATTCGATAACCCCCGGGGCAGCGGCGATTCTGGCTTCGACGTCTGCAAGTCCTACGCGATAGCCGCGGATCTTGATGAAGTCGCTTGTACGCCCCTGAATCCACAAGTATCCGTCTTTATCCAGAAGGCCCACATCGCCTGTGTGTAACCATCCATCCCGGAACTTTGCTTGCGATACCTCGGGTTCGTCGAAATACCCTTCACAGACCGAGGGCCCAGTGACGAGAATGTGGCCAAGGCTTCCTTTCGGCACTTCGTGTTCCTGGTCATCGACGATTCGAACTTTAAGGTTCTCTAACGGAACACCAGCACAACCGAGTTTGTCGCGTAAGCGTTCTGGAGGGAGGCAGGAAATTCGCGCGGTAGCTTCAGTCTGTCCGTACATCACGAAGAACTCGGCTCCAGGCACAATGGCCTGCATTTCTTCGATGCTTTGAGGCGCAAGTACACCGCCGGCCTGAAGAAAGCGCCGCAAAGTTGGGAACGTCATCGTTCGCACATTCGAGCGCCGCAAGAGAATGTTGTAGACCGTAGGAACGCCGGCAAATGAAGTGCAACCGTAGTCGTTGATCGCACGCAGGACCTTATCCGGAAACATGAATCTTCCGTCGAAAACGACGGAACCGCCCTGATAAAGATGCGTATGCAGCACGCTCGCTCCGAAACAATAGCTGATCGGCATGATCAGCATGGCTTTTTCATCAGCGCCGAGACGCTGGCTTCGGATGATCGCTTCGGTGTTCGCGATCAAGTTGCCATGACTCACTTTCACAAATCGAGGAGCTCCGGTTGAGCCCGAAGTCGGCATCAGAACTGCAAGATCATCCTGGAACGCAGAAAATGGCTGAAGCGAAGCTGGATCTAGTGGCGCGCATCCACCCTCAACAATGGGAACTCCCGCTTGTACCGCCCAATCCCGGGGTATCGGTTTGGCGCTCCACACGGCTTTAGCGCCCACTCTCGCGTTCACTGAATGGCCGGATGCAGCATGCGTGCGCTCATCGAGCAGTACCGGAACCAATCCGGCGTACATTGCGCCGAGATAGGCCAGCGCGCACGCGGAATTAAGTCCACAACTCAGCAGCATCCTGTCACCAGGGCGTAATCCCGTGGAAAGAAACCGCGCTGCAAAGCCTGCAATTTGTGTACGGACTTCCGCGGCGCTAAGACTACTTCCAGAGGCCGCTTCTACTAGCGAAGAGTTTTCGCTTATTCGCTCGAGCAGCTGTGCCGCAAAGTTATGACTAGGAGGGTTGTGCATTTTGCAATCTGCCGAGTTTCGATTCCACGATTCTGCAGATTTCTTTTACGTTTTCCATTTCCATGAGGTCATCGACGTCGAATGTGAGTCCAAACTCTTTTTCCAGGCTGCTAGCAAGCGTCACATGGCCCATCGAATCCCAAGCCGTGATATTGTCCGGCGTTGTGTTCATGTTTATGCTCGCAGGATCAATGTCGAATGCCGACTGAAACGCGATCTGCACTTTGTTGAGGACTTCATTCATACCTTACTTCCCTCTTTCTCGAAACTGGCCCTTCATCTAAGTAGTACCTATCGGCAAGGCCGAAGAAAATGGCCTTTCCGTCTCCAATTTGATGCCTGTCTGGTTCTTTGCACACTCCAGAAAAAGGAGGAGTACTCAGGGGAAGTCACATCCTAAAAGCTTCAGATACGCCCGCCACCGAAAGGGGATTGGAACGATTATAAGCCAAAGTGCTAGACGCAGAAAAGCTATGAAATCGCGTTCCAGTTACCTGTCGATGGACTACAGCGCTTACGCCACCCTGCCTGTAAGTTCTTGATTTTGCGACGGTAAAGCACCTCGCTCTTCCAACAGGAGGCGTCGAAGTGTGCGCAGATCATTCAGAAGACGACCGCTGACCTTGAGATGTTGCTCCAGTTTCTCCAGCTTATAAAGCACTATCCGGAGGGCATCGAGATTCCTCCCCTCCGTCTGTGTGGTGTCACTCGCGGCTGTCAGCTTTGCCTCTTCTACGGCTTCACGTAGTAATGCCAAAAACTCCTGCGCGCTCTCGATAGTGTCAAACGCGGTTGGTGAGGTCATAGCTGCTCCTGCCACGAAGATAAACTGCGTGCCTCTTTAAGGAAGCACGATATCCCTAATTCGTCAAAATGCAAAGTGCATTTTTCCTACCAGTCAATACCGCTGTAAACAACAGAGAATACTACCCTTTCTTGGGCCTGAAAGGCCAGAAAGCTCATAAAAATGCAAAATTCTGCACGGTCGTACACTGTCCAGAAGAAATTCCCTGCCCTGTCCTAAATTCACTCGTAAATGCACTTCCGGGAACGTCGAGTACGAAAAGCCCTGCACTTCTGAAGCAGAACTTTGCTCATGTTCACGTGTTAGATTTCGGAAGAATCCACCACATACTCCCGTTGGGAGAAACGCCCATGTCGATCCGCTCAAATACCGCCTTCGAGAAGGCCGCAACACGATTCGCGCCGATTGTCCTTTTGCTGCTGTTCACGAGCTGCGGAGGAACGTCTTCAAACAGTTCGAAGTCCTCTCCGCCGCCGGCTGGTCCTCCCGCGCAGAGCGCCGAGCTCTTCGCGCAACATATTCAGGGCCTCAGCACACCGTATCCCAGCATCGGCTTCAAGGAAGTGCGGATCTGGTCGAACGTGAGTGACGCGCGCTGGGCGCAGATCAACACTGCCCAGGGGCAATATGATTTCACGATTCTTGATCAGTTCCTCGCCAAGTTCTACCAACACGGTATGATGGATGTGCTGTACACCATCGGCCAGCTTCCACCCTGGGCGTCCTCCAAACCAAGCGACACGACTTGCGACTTCTCAGATGACATCAACGCCACATTCGGCGGATGTGACCTTCCAGCAGACATCGCTCCAGACGGTTCAGGTACGAATGCGACATACATCAACTTTGTCACAGCAATAGCCCAGCATGTAAACGATCCGACATATTTGCAAACGCACGCACCTATCAAATATTGGGAACCATGGAACGAGTGGTATCGGAATCCGACCGTTTACCCTGGCGATAAATTTTGGAATAACTTTGATCATGTCTCGATCTACGCGACCTATGCTCAGATGGTGCGGATGACCGCAGATTTGAGGTGCGTCATCGTTGGAAAGGGATGTGTCAATGGCGTTACCTATCCCGCTAAGGGGATCGATCCAAGCGCCAAGATCGTTTCTCCCTCCGATGGTGCGGACATGAATGAGAGCCTATCGGTGTTCCAGAACTTCCTGTACTGCAATGGCACTGGCGCGAGTGCGCCCATTCAAGGAAGCAATTGCAACGCCAATAACGCAGGTTCCGCACTGGTCGACGTCATTAATTCGCACTGGTATGAGCCCGCCGGTTTAGGGATGCCGCCGGAAAGTGTGATTCCGCAGGTCTCAGCCTACTATCAGGTACTCAGCACAGCCGACCAGAATAAGCCGCTCTGGTCTGGCGAGGGTAGCTGGGGCGATGATTCAAAGATCACAGATCCTGATGCGCAGGTCGCTTGGGTAGCTCGGTACTACCTTGCTGGCTGGACCGCCGGACTGAAGCGAATGTATTGGTACGGTTACGACAGTCCGCACTATGGCACTCTTTGGACGAGCGGCACCGGCATGAATCAGGCAGGCCAAGCTTATGGCACTGTCAGCAAATGGCTCTACCAGGCAAAGCTGAAAACCCCCTGCTCTCCCAGCAACGGGGTCTGGACTTGCAGCGTCACCCTCGGAAATGGAAATGATGCCGAGATCATTTGGGACACGAACCAAACCTGCCAAAGCAGCCCTTGCCCAACAGCATCGCAGAGCATTCCTTCAAATTTCGCAAACGCACAAGATCTCACTGGGACCAACAGTGCAATCTCCGGAACCGTGCAAGTTGGCATCAAGCCAATACTGCTCACGACATCAGCTGCGACAGCCCCGTAAGGGTAGCCCAGTTCTGAGGGATCAAACGGCGTCATAAAGAGAAACCGCCTACGCGGCGGTTTCTTTTCCTTACAGCACAAACCAGGTAGACGGTGCTAGTCGTCATCGCCGTCATCGACGAGTTCCTTGCTCTCGTCCACCGGGGCAGCTAGGACTGGGAGTGCGGACAAGGCAACGCCTGTGCCCACGAGGCGTATTTGATGTGGGCTGCCAGGATCTGTATCGGAAATGTTCACCTGCGCCCACGCTGTTCCAGTCACGGTCGGCGCGAATTGAACCTGAATCGCACACCTGGCACCGGGAGCAAGCGTCGTAATACAGTTTGTACTGCTGATCAAGTAATTTGGTCCCACCTCTGATACCGCTGAGATCGTGATCGGCGTCGTGCCGACATTCTGTACTGGAACTCCGAGCCATGCCTTCTTCCCCAACCTTACGCCTTTGTTGAAAAAGAGCATGTTCTGAAGCGACAGTTCTGATCCAATTCCCGTCACGTTGATGACATGGGGACTGCTTCCAGAATTGTCGGTCATCGTGATCGTCGCGGATCGTCGTCCAGGTTGTGTTGGAACGAATGTTACGTTCACATTGCAAGGAGTTCCGGGATCGATTGTTCCATGCAAGCAACCTACCGCCTTGAAATCTGAAGTGTCGCCGGTCACCTTCTCGCTAAAAACCTTTAGCGGTCGCGTTGTGCTGACGTTAAAGAGCTGTAGCGGCTGTGTGGCCGGATGAAACGACGTGGACAGCGTAGAGCCCACCGTGTGCTCTCCAAACGTCATTGTCTCGTTAACAATGGGACAGCTTCGGGGATTGAGCACCAATGGAGGATTCGGCTTCTGATTGAAATCGAAACTGTCCATCGTGTCATTTGCGGTCAGATCTCGGTTGCCGAGATTGGGCAGCCCGAATGTCTCCTCGATGAAGCGGACAACGCTGGAATGCTCATAAACTGAGTGCGAGATGTAACCAGGTTTAGCGTAAGGCGAAATAATCATCATCGGAACGCGAGGCCCGAGGCCGAAGATATCATCCTTTGGCGGTGCAACGTGATCGTACAAGCCACCGAAGTCGTCCCAGATCAAGAAGATCGCAGTAGAATCCCAATCCGGCCCTTGCATGATCGCGTTGATCTTGCTTACCGTCCAATTCTCGCCAAAGCAAGTTGGGTTGGGCGGATGTTCGTTTGCATATCCGGTCACAATCCAGCTTACGGCCGGCAATTTTCCGGCAAGCGCGTCGCTCTCAAACTGCGTCTCTGGAACTACATCATTCGTCCAGTCGGCACCGTATCGGATGTGACGAATGTTGTTGTAGACCGAGAAGGCATATCCGCGCTGCCCTTCCGACGGCGCGTAGTACTTCCATGACACACTTGCGTCGTCGAGGACATCAGCCAAAGTCACATGATCAAAACACGGAAAAATGTTTCTGATATTTCCACGCGCATCCATCTGCTGCACTGTCATAGCGGGGTTGCTGGTATCGCAACCCCAGGAATTGTTGGTGCTTTTCACTCCGGGCGTACTGATGATTCCCCAGGAAGTCGCAGCGATCGTATAGAAATGGTTGGGCAAACTGGGCCCGTGTAACGACGAAAACGCCGCATCGGCGAGCACGAAGTTCTGCGCATACGTCCAGTAATTTGGGATGTCGCTCGCATATAACTGGCTATACGATGAGTAATCCCCATCTACATTGCCCTGGAATATGAGGTCGAAACGGTCCATCTTGCCACCATCAATGGAAAGATTGGCGGAGTACCAGTCATGCGCCATATCGTGGTTCGGCGCGTCCTGCATGTGATGGAGTGTTACCACGGCACCGTTCGACAAGATACCCTGAGTGGATCCATTCGCTCCTGGATACGTTCCGAAGTAATTATCGAAAGTCCGGTTCTCTTTCACGATGAATACAACATGCTTAATCGGATTCTGTCCCCAAAATGAAACAACTCCTCCGGTGAGGAGCAAAACGCAGCAGAGCAGAGTACGTTTGCCTTTCACTTCAACCTCTACGAATTGGAATTTCGAGAAGAATAACTGAGGTCTGCGACCGCGTGAGTCGTCGTTAGGACTAAAACCCAGGATGAGCAGAGTGGTTTCGTTGCAGCCACAAATTAATTTATCGGTCGCAAAACAACAGTTAGCGCGTCACCTCCTTGGAAATTGAGGGCGAAGGGAGACAGGTCGACGTTCCGGCTTCAGTCGCACTTCCGCCACGGTCACGATGGACTTTAGTGACCTTTGCCTCAGCAAGACTCGATGTGTATAGTGACTCGAACGTCCCAATAGTCCCAGCGGTAGAAAGCACAATCGCTATTTTTGCTCGTTAAGCTGCGTCACCCGTCTATTCCATCTGGCCAATTGAGTAGAGGAGATCCCCCAAATGCGCAGATTTATTGCGTTCATCGCATTCTTTTCGGCTTTGTTCGCAACTACAACCCTTCATTGTTTCGCAGCAGAAAACCCGCCAGCTTCAACCAGTCACCCACTCACAGCCGCAAGCTGGAGCTTCGAATGTATGTATGGGCACGTGTGCGGCACGACGGGTCAGTGGATCAAGACGACTTCCCAGCCCGGAACCGTGCGGCTGTGGGATGCAGGGGTCTCATGGAGCGTTCTGGAAACGAGTTCAGGCGCATACGATTGGAGTAATCTGGATACTTGGCTCGATTTGATCGCACAACACCGGCCCACTGCCGCGATCTATACGTTCGGACATGTTCCGTGCTTTATCACCACCGGCAAGTGTTCGGGCCAAGGGTGGGACAACTGGTCGCCGGGACCGCCAGCAGATCTGACATCCTCCGGAAGTCGCACATTGAATTCCTTCGTCACGCAACTCGTGTACCACTGCTCGCCCGCTGGTCACTGCGTTAAGGACTACATCAAGTATTGGGAGATGTGGAACGAGGCCAATCTCTCGAATTACTGGACGGGCAACGTCAGCCAGTTGTATCAACTGCTCAAGCCAGCTATTTCAATTATCCGCAATGCAGTCCCCGGAGCGGTCGTTTCAACCCCGCCGGTATGCGGCGGTGACACTGCCTGGATGGCCAGTTGGATGCAGCAAGAAAATACCCATGGCAGACTCTCGGACTATTATGGCTTCCACGTCTACCTGCGAGACGGGACACCTGAAGACCGCATTAAAATGGTCGGCCGGATGGTCACTACGAAGAATAGCAACGGATGGACCACGGCCCCGTGGATGAACACGGAGACGAACTTCGTGAACACCGACTACAGCTGCTCAGGCCAGTACACGGCGGCTGATTGTGAAGGCCAATTGGTCCGATGGCACGTGCTGCAGTATGCGTATCAGGGCGGGGCTGGTGGAGCGGTGCACATCGGCTGGTTCAATTGGCCGAGTATCACCAGCGGCATCGACTACGACACATACTATTACACGATGATGCAGTGGCTCAGAGGGGCAACCTTCAGACAGTCTTGCACGCAGAACGGCGACCTCTGGACTTGCGCTTTGAAAGAGGCCAATGGCGCTTCCGGACTCATCGTATGGAATGCATCCGGAAACGTGGGATACACCCCTGCAACTCAGTACAAAAATTATCGGGAATTTAATGGTACCTACGGCGGCAAGACAGTGAGCATCACACCCGGTCAGCGCACTACGGTCGGAGTAATTCCAATCATGTTTCAGACCAGGTAATCGCTCACGGTCCGAAACTTAGAACTGGTTGCCGTAGCGGCCACGGAATATACGCGTTTGCCAGGTATAGCAATTGCTGGCGGGTAGCTGGCAATTGCTAGTACCTGTCTGGTCCTTGTTGTAATACTCTCCCATTCCGTAGAACGTGAGATTGTCGGTTGAATCAACCACTGTCGCGGCGTATTGACCGAACCGGTCTGTGTTTTCCTGATCTCCTGCACCTTGCACGATCAGCGTCGGCGCGTCAAATGTGGAATGTCCCCAAGGAAGGACGGCGAAATTAATCGCCGGGTTCGGTTGAGTTTGGCAACCGGAACATTGCGGTCCCGAAGTCGTGTAGGTGAAACCCAGGTTGCCGTTCATGTCGACTGCCATGCTCGGCATGAGCAACCACAGGAGTCCGTTGGGATCCTGCAAATCAGGAGCACCGGCGGCACTGCCGCTGTTAACCATTACTTGGGGTTTACCGTTCGCCACCTTCAGAACGTAGTATCGGATCCCAGTGCGCTGATTGCTCGAGTCCTCCATGACAACGTGAGATGCCGTCAGGAACTGGCCATTCGGCCCCCTTGCACCAGACGAAAAATTGTTGAACGTCAGCCGATTCGACATCCGGTCGCCTAGAGAGTCCAAACATGGAGTGAGATAATTCCCGCAGTTCGGAGTTCCGTAGGCTCCGATGGCCGCTGGACTAGTACTCGGCTCCGGAACGCAGTATGTATTCGTTTCCTGATTCGCGGCGGCGGTGTTGTAGCAGCCAGGAGTGTACGGTAGGACGCTGACGAACTGTCCTGAAAATCCCTTTGATCCCCAAGTGAAGAATGCCAGTTGGTTCGAGGTGCAGGGCGTCGTTTGACTGGTGCACCACTTGGTGCCATTGCCCCCCTGCTGATAATTACTCGGATTGACGATCGACAGAAAATACTCTGGTTCACCACTGTTGGGAGCGTTCGCGCTGTCGATATCCGCTACATCCACCGAGTGAATCAGACTTGGTCTTTGCGCCACGGGAACTGTGTACGCATAGCAGGTCATCGGATTTGTCGGATTTCCCTTTACGA
>Ga0207693_10003569_pt1 | contig 13295 bp, 10 predicted proteins | sample LARL81metaG_FD_184347 | JGI IMG/M metagenome (GOLD analysis project Ga0207693, IMG submission 184347) | Corn, switchgrass and miscanthus rhizosphere microbial communities from Kellogg Biological Station, Michigan, USA - LAR L8-1 metaG... | ecosystem: Host-associated > Plants > Roots >...
ACTGGACGCGAACCCGGAAGTGGTTCTGGCGCACTCATGGACGGCGGTCATAGACGAGGACAGCAATGTGACGCAGTCCCTGGAGTACCCGCTAGCCACGGACTCGCCGCGGGCGCCTGCCCGGTTCCGCAGCTTCCTGTGGGGCGGCAGCGGACTGTTCGAGAGCCACGATCCGGCGCGCCCGGGCATGATCCGTGTCGCAAACAAGGGCCTCCTGTGGGCCTGCGATGAGTATGGGCTTATCCGCGCCGAGGTCATGCACCGGGTTGCGCCGCTGCGCAGCTTCCATCACTCAGACCGGATTCTTCTGTGCGAACTGATGCTCAACGGCCCGTTCCATCAGACTCCGGCATGGATGTACTTCCGCCGGGACTGGTCAGATCGGGTGTACAACACGCACCCGTCAGTTCACGACCGCTGCGCTCTCATGGACCCAGCCCGGTCCAGCCGGCTCCGCCACCCGACTCCCCGCCTGCTCGCGGAGTACATGCTGGGCTACGTCGGGGCCATCCAGCGAGCGCCGCTGTCGGCTGCTGAGCGCAGGGAGTGCTACCGCGAGCTGATGCGATGGTCATCAGATCGGGCCACCAACAAGCTCCTGCCGGGCTATATGGCTAGCCAGGAGGAGCCGCCCCCAGCGGAACAAATAGCCGATCGGGGCGTTTCCGTCGCGCTGGCCGTGGCTGGCCAGGAGAAGCGAGAGGAACATCCGTGACGGCTGCGGTGGACACGTGGCCAGGCAACGGTGCCGGGCTGGCAACCCAGGCAAAGGGCCCCGCTGGCCGGCCCGGCATCCTGCTCGACCGCGACGGCACCGTCATCGTCGACCACGGCTACGTCGGCTCCGTCGACCGGGTCGAGTTCATCGACGGCGCGGCCGCCGCCATCGCCGGGTTCAACCGGGCCGGGATCCCGGTGGCGGTGGTCACCAACCAGTCCGGCGTGGCCCGGGGCCTGTACGGCATCGACGACGTCGAGGCGGTGCACCGGTACATCGCGGACCAGCTGGCAGAGTACGGCGCGCACGTCGACATGTTCGCGTACTGCCCTTACCACCCCGAGGGCACCGTCGGCGCGTTCGCCCGGTCCAGCGAGGACCGCAAGCCCCGGCCCGGCATGGCGAAGGCGGCGCAGGCGGCTCTGAACCTGGACCTGGCCGCCTCCTGGGTGGTCGGCGACCGGCCGGAAGACATGGGGCTCGCGGAGGTGGTCGGGGCCTCCGCGATCTACCTCGGACCTGACCGCCCGCCACGCCCGGGCGTCTGGTCGTACCCGACCCTGGCCGCCGCAGCCCCGTTCATAGTGGAGCGAATCGCGATATGAGCACCGTGCATGAATTCCATGCCCCGCTGCCGCCCGATCCCGGACCCGGCGCTAAGTTCCCGGCCGCCCCCTACGCCAGCGCCGGGGAGTACTTCGGCGACTACGCCAGCGAGTTCAGCCGGGCTGCCGCGTCGGTCGAGCCGGGCGCGCTTGACCGCGCCGCCGCCGTCCTGCTCGACGCCTACACCCGCGGCGCCCGGGTGTTCTCCTGCGGCAACGGCGGCTCCGCCGCCATCGCCAACCACATGCAGTGCGACCAGGTAAAAGGCCTGCGCACCGGGACCGACCTGAGGCCCCGGTTCGTCAGCCTGAGCTCCAACACGGAGGTACTCACCGCGATCGCCAACGACCTGGCCTTCGAGGACGTATTCGCCTACCAGCTGGAGTCCCAGGCCGGGCCCGGGGACGTGCTGTTCGCGGTGTCATCCTCGGGCCGGTCGGCCAACATCGTCCGCGCCGTGACCTGGGCGCGCGATAACGGCCTGGCCACGGTCGCGCTGACCGGCTTCACCGGCGGCGGCGCGCGGGCCGTCGCGGACGTGTCCGTGCACGTGGACAGCACCAACTACGGCATCATCGAGGATCTGCACCAGACCATCACGCACGCTCTGGCCCAGTATCTCCGGCAGTCCCGGATGAGCGCGGACGCGATCGCGTCCACCGTGTTCTAGGCCCGGCGGCGAAGCGAGCAACGGCAAGAGCGGACATAGACCCATGCGCGTGGCGATCAACCTGCTGACGGACGACCCGGGCCACCCGTCCGGCGCCCACTGGTTCTGGACCCGGGTGATCCCCGAGATGGCCCGGCGGCTGGACCGGGGCGAGGAGCTGCACCTGCTGGTCAGCCCGAAGTCCCGGGCGCTGCACCAGGGCTACGGCCCGGGGGTGCACTACATCAGCTATCCGTGGTCGAACGAGCGCCGCTCCCTGCGCACCCTCAGCGAGCATCTGTACTCCCCGTTCCGGCTGCCGGCCAGCCGCATCGATGTGCTGAACACCCTGATGGCCCCGGTGGTCAACCTGCCCTGGTCACTGGTCCTGCACATGAAGACCATGCACGCCTACACCGAGCCGGAGGCGATCGCCCCGCTGCCCCGGCTGTACCGGCGTCTGCAGTACCCGCGCTCGGCCCGGGCCGCGGACTTCATCATCATCAACTCCCATAGCCTGCGGTCCGAGATCGAGCGGTATCTCGAGGTCGACCCCGGCAAGCTGCGGCTGATCTACGAGGCCGTGGATCACGACCTGTTCTGCCCGGGCGACCCCGCGGAGGCCCGCGCGCAGGTCAAGGCGCACGGCGTGACCAAGCCGTTCGTGCTGTTCGTATCCTCCCTGTGGCCGTACAAGAACTGCGACGGGCTGCTGAAGGCCTGGGCCCAGGCCCGGGCCGGGCTGCCGGACCATCAGCTGGTCATCGTCGGCCCGGGCCGGGACGAGAAATACCTGGCCGAGCTGAACGCGCTGGCCGCCAGCCTGGGCATCGCCGATGACGTGGTGTTCACCGGCGGAGTGCCGCTGGAAGACACGGTCGCCTTCTACCGGGCCGCCGAGGTGTTCGTGTACCCGTCCCTGAACGAGACCTTCGGCCTGCCCATCCTGGAGGCCATGGCCTGCGGCTGCCCGGTGGTCACCTCCGACACCAGCGCGATGCCGGAGACCGCGGGCGGCGCCGCGGTGCTGGCCGGCCCGCGCGACCCGGCCTCCATCGCCCGGGCCATCACTGAGGCGGCCGCAGGCCGGGACCGGCTGCGCGACGCCGGGCTGCGCCGGGCCGCCGGGTTCACCTGGGGCGCCACCGGGGCGGCCACCCTGGACGTGTACCGCGAGGCGTACGCCAAGAGGAAAGGACACCGCGGGTGAGGATCCTGGTCACCGGAGGGGCCGGCTTCATCGGCTCGCACACCTGCGACCGGCTGGTGTCCCTGGGCCACGAGGTCACCGTGCTCGACGCGCTGACCCCGCCGGTGCACCGCGGCACCAAGCCCGCGAACCTGCCGCCCGAGGTGGACTTTTACCACGGCGACGTGCGCAACCGGGACCTGCTGGCCAACCTGCTGCGCCGCACCGACGCGGTTTACCATCTCGCCGCGTACCAGGATTACCTGCCGGAATTCTCCCGGTTCTCCGAGGTAAACGTCGTCTCCACGGCGCTGATCTACGAGATCGCGGTGGCCGAACGGCTGGACCTGGCCCGGGTCGTGGTGGCCTCCTCGCAATCCGCGATGGGCGAGGGACTGTACCGCTGCCCGGACGACGGCGAGCAGACCCCGCCGATCCGGCCGGAGAGCGCCCTCGTCGCCCGACAGTGGGACATCCCCTGCCCGGTCTGCGGCGGCCCGCTGGAGATGCAGGCCACACCGGAACGGGTGGCCAACCCGCAGAACGCGTACGGCATGTCCAAGTACGCGCAGGAGATGGTGGCGGTCAACCTGGGCCGCCGGTACGGCATCCCGACCACCGCGCTGCGCTACAGCATCGTGCAGGGCCCGCGGCAGTCGGTGTACAACGCCTACTCCGGCGCCTGCCGGATCTTCTGCCTGAGCTACCTGATCGGCACACCGCCCACGCTGTACGAGGACGGCCAGGCCATCCGCGACTACGTCAACATCACCGACGTGGTGGACGCCAACGTGCTTGTGCTCACCGACGACCGCGCGGTGGGCCGGGTGTTCAGCGTCGGCGGCGGCAAGCCGGTCACCACGGCCGAGTTCGCCGAGGTGGTCCGCCGCCAGTACGGCTCGGACCAGCCCCCCGTGGTCAGCGGCGAGTACCGGTTCGGCGACACCCGGCACATCCTGTCCGACATCAGTGAGCTGCGCGGGCTGGGCTGGGAGCCGCAGCACACCCCGGCCGACTCGGTCGCCGCCTACGCTGCGTGGCTGAAGGGCATGGACGGGCTGGACGGGGTGCTGGCCGAGGCGAACGCCCGGATGCGCGCGCTCGGCGTGGTCCGCCGGGCCGGCGGCTAGGCGGCCCTGGCGTGAAGGCGTTCCTGCTCGCCGCCGGGCTCGGCACCCGGCTGCGCCCGATCACCGACCACACCCCCAAGTGCATGCTGGAGATCGGCGGGGGGCCACTGCTCGACCTGTGGCTGACCGAACTGGACCGGGCCGGGGTCACCGAGGTGCTGGTCAACCTGCACCACCTCGCCGGCGTGGTGCGCGCGCACCTGGCCGCCCGCTCCGGCCCGCCCGCGGTCCGCTTGTTCGACGAGCCGGAACTGCTGGGCAGCGCCGGGACGCTGGCCGCGAACCGGGACTGGGTGCACGGCGAGGAGTTCTTCCTGGCCGCCAACGCCGACAACCTGACCGACTTCGACCTGCGCCTTCTGGTCGAGGAACACCGGCGCGGCGGCGCGGCCGCCACGCTGGCCGCGTTCCGGTCCGCCAACCCGTCGTCCGGCGGTGTACTGGAGACTGGCAAGGGCGGCTGGGTGACCGCATTCACCGAGAAGCCGGCCCAGCCGGCCTCGGACCTGGTCAACGCCGGGATCTACGCGTTCCACCCGGGCCTGCTCGACGAGATCGGCCCGCCCCCCGCCGACATCGGCTACGACCTGCTGCCCCGGCTGGTCGGCCGGGCCCGGGTGGTGCCGGTGACCGGGTACTTCCGCGATATCGGCACGATGGCGGCGTATCAGCAAGCACGGGAGGAGTGGCCCGCGCGGGCCTCGACATGATCATTACCCAGACACCGCTGCGGATCGGCCTGCTCGGCGGAGGAACCGATCTGCCCGGGTACTACACCCAGCACGGCGGCCGTGTCCTCAACTGCGCCATTGACAAGTACATTTACGTGATCGTCAAGGAACGCTTCGACGACGACATCTACGTCAATTACTCGAAGAAGGAGATCGTCTCCCGGGTCGCCGATCTCGAGCACGAGCTGGTCCGCGAGGCCATGCTGATGACGGGGGTCAGCCAGGGTGTGGAGATCACCACGCTGGCCGACATCCCGTCGGCCGGCTCGGGCCTGGGCTCGTCCTCCGCGGTGACCGTCGGCCTGCTGCACGCCCTGTACGCCTACACCGGCCGGCAGCTACCTGCCGAGGAACTGGCCGAGCAGGCCTGCACGATCGAGATCGAGCGGTGCGGCAAGCCCATCGGCAAGCAGGACCAGTACATCGCGGCCCTGGGCGGGATCCGCGACCTGCGGTTCGGGCCCGGCGACGGCGTGACCGCCGAGGACCTGTGCCTGCCGGCCCGCCAGCGCCTTGCACTGCAGCAGCAGATCATGCTCTTCTACACCGGCGTCACCCGCAGCGCGAACACCATCCTGGCCGAGCAGAGCGCGAACATCGGGGCCGCCCTGACGAACCTGGACAGCCTGCGGGACCTGGCCGCGTTCGGCGCCGAGCAGCTGCGGGCCGGCCAGGTGGACAGTCTGGGCGCGGCGATCAGGGAGAGCTGGGAAGCCAAGCGGAAGCTGGCCTCGGGCGTCTCCAACGAGAAGGTCGACCAGTTGGTCAGCTGCGCGCTGGACGCGGGCGCGGCTGGCGTCAAGCTGACCGGCGCCGGCGGCGGTGGCTTCCTGCTGGTCATCTGCCCGATGGAGCGGCAGCCCGCGGTCCGCGCCGCGCTGGCGCACCTGCGCGAGCTGCCGGTGAAGCTGGACCGGCTGGGCTCGCGGGTGGTGCTGAACGTGACCCGCGACATCTGGTCCTGACCGGGTCAGTCCCGCAGAAACGCCCACAGCCGGGGGGCGATAACCTCGGCGTCGAACTCGCGGCGGAACCGCTCCTGCGCCGCGGCGGCGGCCCGCAGCCGGTCCGGCTCGGAGTCGAGCAGGCCGGACAGCACGGCCGCGGCCTTGGCCGGGTCGTCCAGCGGCCAGAACCTGGCCTCCACCCCCTCCGTGCACAGCTCGGCGATCGGCCCGATGTTGCCCGCCACGATGGGCAGGCCCGCCGCCATCGATTCGATGATGGCCAGCGAGGATGACTCGGAGTAGGAAGCGTGCGCGTAGGCGCGGTAGCGAGGCAGCAGGCTGCGCACGCCGGGGTCGAACCCGCGGAACCTGACCTGCCCGTCCAGGCCCAGCGCGGTGGCCTGCCGCAGCAGGTCCCCGCGCAGCGGGCCCTCGCCGTACACGTCCAGCGAGTACCGCCGCCCGGTCCTGGCCGCCTCGGCCAGGACCTCGAGCATGTACCGGTGGTTCTTGACCGGTTCCAGGTGGCCCATGGTGACCAGGTCGGCCAGCGGCTCGCCGCCGGGCCCGGCGCTGACTGGGGACACGAAGTTGTCGATCACCGTCGACGGCACCGCAGCGGCCTCGGGGAGCCAGCCGACCAGCGCGGTGCGCGCCCAGTTGGACACGTACATCAGTCCGTCCACCCGTGGCAGCACGGTCCGTTCCAGCCGCCGGATCCGCCGGAACACGGTTCCGTCCCGGGCGATCATGCCCTTATCGGCCCATTCGTCGGCCTGCGAGATGCGGAAGTGCACAGCCTGCACGACCCGCTGATGCGGTCCCTGCCGGGCGGCCAGCGCGGCCAGGGACTCCGGCGGGCCCTGCGTGTACACCACGCACGGCCCGGCCGTGGCCAGCACCCGGCGCAGCCCGCGGCGCAGGAACAGCTCGTGCCAGTACCGGTACCAGACCACGCTGGCGGGCTTGCTGAGCCGGTCCACCACCAGCCGGGCCCCGAATACCGGGACGGCGAGCGGCCGGGCCCAGGAAAACGGGGTGACCAGCTCATCGCGGACACCCTGGGCAGCTAGGTGCTGGCGCAGCTGCCGGACGTGGGTGTGCACGCCGGTACGGCCTTCCTCCCGGAGCATGGTCGCAATGACCAGCTCCGGCGGAACGTTACGGCTCATGTCTCATTAGAGCGCCTGCCCGCTTTCGCCGATACATCCCGGCGGAAGGTCATCAGGAACGACGCCGCTCCCCCCGGTGCTTCCCCCGCTGGCGCGGCGGGCGGCCAAGCCAGGACCGGTGACCGTTGGCCAGACGGCCCGATTCCTGCAGCGCGGCCCGCAACTGCCACCAGTACACGCCCGCACCCACCCAGGTTGCCAGGGCGGTGCCGCGCACCGCCCCGATTGCCCCGCCCTGGGCCGCGCCGGCCAGCGAGAACGCCACGAAAATAGCCGAGCTGATGATCGACGCGCGCAGGCTGCGCGAAGCCGCACCGAGGGCGTGCAGACCGGTGCCCGGGCCCGCCGCGCCGCAGAAGCCCACGATCGCCAGGGCGGTCGGCAGGACCAGCGGGTAGGTCGGCTTCCACACCGGGCCGAGCAGCAGGTGGCCGAGCCCGCGGGGCAGCACGACCAGCAGCACCACCCCCCACAGCAGGCCGAGCACCATGCACCCGCCGCTGATCAGCACGCAGTAGGTGGATATCCGGTGCGGCCTATCCCGCCAGACCCGGGTCGCCTCGGGCAGGATGATCAGCCCGGACCCAGTGATGATCACCATGAACGGGCCCATCAGCGTGTTCGCCGCCGTCACCCAGCCGACCGCGGCCAGGCCCAGAATGAACCCGATGCCGTAGTTGCGCAGCTGGGTGGATGAGCTGTTGACGGTGCCCTCGATCGCGTAACGGAGCCCAAGGTCGCGCTGCTCCGTCAGCCATCGCCGGGCACCGAGCAGCCGGGGCACCACCCGGGCCTGGAACGGTCCGGCCAGCGCGGCGACCGTCGCCGCGACGCCCCAGGCGAACACGAACCAGAACACGTTCGCGTGCCCGCTGAGGTTAACCAGCACCAGGGCGGGCACCAGTACCACGGCCCAGATCATGTCGTTCAGGAAGGCCTGGACGCCCCGGCCGTGCGCGAAGAACGAGAACCGCCAGCTGTCCTGGAGCATCAGCCCGGGCAAGGTCAGCCCGAGGCCGAGGAAGGCCAGCCGGGTGGCGCCGCCGAGAACCCCGGTGGCGGCCAGCACGAGCAGCCCGGTAGCCACCCCGACCACCGCAGCGGTCCCGGTGCAGTCAGCCACCGCCCGGCGCCAGGTCGGCTCGTCGGTGTAGCTGAACCTGACCATCAGCGGGTCGGTCGCCAGCCCGCGCGACGCGTTCAGCGCGAACGAGTAGGTGACCCAGGCCAGGCCGAAGGCACCGTACTGCTCGGCGCCCAGGGTCCTGGCCACGTAGAGGTTGACCACGAAGTTGGTCAGGCTGGACACGCCCTGGTCGGCGACGCCCCACCCGAGCCGGCGGCCCAGCTTGCGGGCCCGCGACCAGGACAGGCCGCCGGACCGCGGCTGGCCCGGCTGCTCCCCGCCCGGCTGCGGCCCGGCCGGCGACGCCCGGCCGCGGCGGAATGCGCCAGCAAGCTCTTTCGCCACGGTCATGGCAGCAATTCAGGCAAATGCATTTAGGCCGCCGATGAAGTGCCTGGTGCCTGTGCCCTGGCACTGCCGCGATCGCGCACGAGCAATTCCCTCATTCACCAGCCCACGAGTACTCGGGGATAGTCTGGGTGGGGAGCTGGACCCGTCAATTACAAGACCAGCCACAGCGCGATCCTGATACAACCTGCAACGTCGTTTCATGGTAACTGTCACCTGGTCACCGTCCAGATCAGTGCGCGGCGGCCTGGCATGCGGCCACTCCCGTCCTTACCCCACGGCCGACCCAGCTACCCAGGCGTCGCTCCGATAAGCGCGCCGCGGCGATCATCCAGTCGGCCGGGCTGCAGCCGGTCCGGGCCCGACGGTAACGCATGGTGAAATTTCCGCGAATGCTCGCCCGCCCACCTGGGCATCCCCGCACGGATGCTGCTGCCAGAAACTCCGCACGCACTGTTCGTCCATGGACACGCCCCCGGGCTTACTGCGGCAGACCGTTCTGGCCCGATCTCCCCCCCTCGATCAGGCTCTGGCCAGTTGGCAGGATACGGTCCCCCGGCCCGGCCCGGCTTGTCTGTCTGGCCCGGCGCACCAGCGGCGGCACCAGCAGCGAGGCGGCCAGCGCCAGCTCGAGCAGGTACGGCGTCGCGTCGGTAAAGCCGTCCTCAGTGAAGGACGCGACCAGGCAGTAGACGGTCAGGAACAACGCCATCGCGCGGTGCACGCCGCGCGGCGCGAAGTACGCGCTCACCAGCAGGAACAGCAGCATCAGCGCACACACAGTGACCCCGAAGAGGCCCTGCTCCTGGTACGAGGACAGCCAGTTGCTATCGATTGGCAGCCCCATGAACGAGCTGTTGGACAGGCCGAACCCGAAGATCTCCTGGAACCGGTCGCGGGGGAAGGCCAGCAGCGGCCCCCACACCTTGGTCCGGCCGGTCAGGTTGGTCAGCTGATCGCCGCCCTGGCCGCGGGCCAGGTAGGTGGTGATGACGCTGGACAGCGTGATGATCACGACCACCGCCACCACCCCGGCCCCTGTGAACAGCTTGCGCACCCGGGACCTGGCCACGATCAGGCTCATCCCGGCGACCAGGATGCCCGCGGTCATCCCGACCAGGGCGGTCCGGGTGCGGGTGAGCAGCAGCATGACCACCGCCACGACCACGATGGCCAGGGCCACCCGGCCATTCATATGGCCGCATAGCCACAAAATGGTGACCAGGCCGGCCGTGACCGCCGCGTAATGCGCTGTCTGGGTCGCCGGGATCCCCCACAGCACCCCCTCGAGCCGCCCGGTGCCCAGCGCCTTGCCCGGTGCGATGAGCAAGCCGAGCAGCACCGAACTCAGGATCACCGCCAGGGTCGTCAGGTGGAACCGGACCAGCAGGAAGTCCCGGCGGCCCCACCAGGGGGTGAGCAGCCACAGCACGATCACGAACTCGGCTAGCCGGAAGACTCGGTACTCGCTCCCGAGATACTGCGGCCGCAGCGCGGTCAGCAGGGCCTCGGCAGGCAGCAGTGTGACCAGGCAGAGGAACACGTTCGGGCGGAAGATCACCCGCCGGTTGAGGGTCAGCGCCACGATCAGCGCCACCTGGAGTGAGCCCTGGGTAATGGATTTGCCGATCGCCGACGGGATCGGCACCAGTGTCCCGACGAAGCCCAGCCCGTTGAGGAACAGCAGGCCCCAGGTCAAGCCCACCCGGCGGCGCACCGAGCGCTCCCGCGCGGTGACCGGGTCGACCACCACCGCCCGGCCCGTCCGGAACAGCGCGATGGGCGTGCTCACCGGACGACCCCCCTGCGTCCCGTCACTGCGGCGCGGGCGGCGGGACCTGGCCCGCCCCGGTCCCCGCCGGGCCTGGTGTTGCGCTGCCCGGGCTGGCCGGGGCGGCTGGGCTGGCCGGGGCAGCTTCGCTGGCCGGGGAGGCTGGACTGGCGTGCGGGGCCTTTGCCGGGCGGCCGTTGGCGCTGCTGGCCAGGCCGTTGGCGTACAGGCTGGCGGCCGGCGCGTACGGAGCGCCGTACAGGTCGGCGGGCCCGTGGGTGAGGCCCAGGCTCTCGTCGCCCTTGTCCGCGCCGAGCAGGATCGCGGACACCAGCTGGGCGCCGCCGAGCCGGATCATCTCGCCCACCGCCTGCACCCGGGTCCACGTCGACTGGCCCGCAGTGACCAGCACGGCCGCCCCCGGCGCCCAGCTCACCAGATGGCCCGCGCCGAGCATCGGGTCCAGGTGCACCAGGGTCAGCAGCAGCCCGGAGGACGCCCACGCGGCGCTCAGTTCCGCCGCCGTCTGCTCCCCGGCGGGCCGGAGCGGGCCGGACGGCGGGATCGTGCCAGGTTCAGCCACATACACGGTCAGCTGCTGCCCGTCCGCAGTGGCCTGATGCAGTCCAGGGGCCCTGACCCCGAGCAGCCGGGCGGCCGGTGCCCCGGGCATCAGGTCGGCCAGGATGACCCGCTCGCCCTGCCCGGCCCTGGCCACCGCGAGCGCCACCACGGCCAGCGCGGGGATCTCCGGCCGGTCGGTGGGCACCACCGCCAGCGCGGCCGCGCGATGCCCGGCCGGCTCGGCCGGCTCGGCCGGCTCCGCCGCGTCGTCAGGAAGCAGGCTGGCCAGATGACCAGTGATCCGCAGGATCTCCGGCTGGCTGGCCGCGGCCAGCGTGCGGGCCCTCCGCGGCCGCACCCGGCCGGTGCTGAGCCGGACCGGCACGCCCAGTGCCTGGGCCACGTCGTCACGCCGCCGCAGCTTGTCTGACACCAGGGCGGTGACCGCGACGATAGCGATGCCTATGAACAGGAACCCCAGCATCCCGGTGACGGCGTAGATGATCGCGGCCTTGACCCGGGATTTCACCACCGCCGAGCCGGGGTTGATGATATGGCTGCCGCGGACCGCGGCGTTGGTGGCCGAGGTGACGGATTGCTGGGTGGACCGTGCGTTCTGAACCAGGACGCTCAGCGTCGCCCGGGCGTTGTTGAGCTGCGCGGTCACGCTGGTCAGCTGCTGGGACTGCTCCGGGGTCCGCGAGGTGAGCCCAGTCAGCTGGTCGAACTGGGCCTGCAGCGCGGCCACCCGGGTCTTGTTGGCATTCACCTCCTGCTCCAGCGGGCTGACCGTCAGGTTCTGGTAGGCCAGCAGCTGCTGGTTCCGGAACGCCAGGAACGCCTGGGCCAGTGCGTTGGCCCGGCGGACCGACTCGCTCGGGGATGATGCGCTGACCGCGATCTGCAGCAGCCTGTTGGTCACGCCGGTGGCCGTGTAGCTGTTCAGGAAGGCGCTGGTGCTCTCGTTCAGCCCGAGCTTCTTCAGCGCGGCGTCCGCCACCGGCCGGCTGGTGGCCAGGGCCGCATCGGTCTGGATGGCGGTGTTCAGGTCCTCGCTGGGGCCCAGCTCGAGCAGTATGTCTGTGGTGGCGACGACCTTCGGCGGGTGGACCACGTACAGGCCAGCGCCAAGCAGCAGGCCGAGCACCCCGGCCAGGCACCAGAACCGGGTCCGGCGCCGGATCGCTGCCGCGATGAAGGAGAGGCTGGCCAGGCCGACGGCAGCGTCCACGGCAGGACCGCCGCCCGGATCCGGGTCGCCGAGCCGGCTCTCAGTCCAGGACCCGGCGGCCAGGTCCGTGTCGGACAGCCGCCTTAGCGTGACCGTCTCTTCTGCGTCATCCACTGTCGTGTCTCCGTCGGTATCCCCGTCAGGTGCGAAGGTGCCCGCGCCCCGGCCGTCCGCCCCGGCTGGGGAATGCGGCCGGTGGTGCTATCCGCCGGATCCGGGTCGGCAACCAGGATGCCCACGATCTGCCGTCCGCTGTCGGCGGCGCTCACTGCCACCCGGGCGAGCTCTTCTGCAGTTGCCACGCCGGCCGAAACGGCCAGCACGGCGGCACTGGTCCGCATCCTGTCCGCTACCCGCGGATCTCGCTCGTCAACCACGGCTATCAGTACCGTCAGCGCGACACTGGGGTGATCGCGGGCGTTGTCTTCGTCTCTGACCGTTACTTGCAGGTAGCGTGACCAGCCCGGTTGCGCCGACCCTGCCCCGGCGCAGGCGGCCCTGAGGGTCGCGGTGGAATTCGCGTCCTGCTGCGGGCCGATCATCAGCTCGGTACGTATGCCGAGCGAGGCGGCGAAGACCGCCAGCTGGGGGCCGAGCGACAGCGCACCCGGATCGTTGCGCAGCGATAGCACCGCCAGCGACAGGACCTCACGCCCCTCGCCTTGGCTGCGCCCGCCCAGACCCAGGTAGTGCAGGACACCACGGAGGCGCCAGGCCTCCACCGCGGAGGGCTCGTACTCGGTCAGCAGCCGCACCCACCCGGCCGCGGTGGACGGGTGGCCGACCGGGATCGAGGCCAGCACCGGCAGCCCGATGGAGTCCGCGATCTCGTCTCGCAGCGTGAGGCGCCGGTCGCGGCGGTTGAGCGCGAGCACGCCGATCGCGGCCAGGACGATACCCACCACCAGCCCGATCAGCCCGTAAATGGCGATGGAGAGGGCCAGCGGCCGGCCGGTGGCGGTGGACGCGGGCTGGAGCACCAGGGCCCGCAGCGAGGGGGTCTGGCCCTGCGGTGACCTGATGTACTCGACGAAGCCGTTGGCCACCGCGTTCGCGGTGTCCTCGGCCTGGCCGGCGGTCCGCCCGTTGGCGGTGATCTGGAGGATCCCGGTG
>Ga0207693_10003570_pt1 | contig 13292 bp, 9 predicted proteins | sample LARL81metaG_FD_184347 | JGI IMG/M metagenome (GOLD analysis project Ga0207693, IMG submission 184347) | Corn, switchgrass and miscanthus rhizosphere microbial communities from Kellogg Biological Station, Michigan, USA - LAR L8-1 metaG... | ecosystem: Host-associated > Plants > Roots >...
CGCGCTCCCTCGCGGTGCAATTCGATCCCGACATTGGCTGCGCTTTCGGTATCGAGTTCGGGCGCCTCGCCCTCAAGATAGAGCGGAAGTTTGCCAGGAACCATAAACAGCGTCGCCTCGATATCTCCGGCAAGCATGAATCGTTCGCCCGGATTGATCGCGCGTCGTGACATCGCGCCCATAGCACCGAACATGGCGTTGGCAGCGACGGCCGCATGGCTCGCCGGTGTCGCGTAAAGTGTAAAGGGCGAGCTTTCGCGCAGAGAGAGCAGACCAGCGATCTGGTCGATTTCCGCGCCAGTGAGAACGACGCCATCGACCGGGCTGCCACGCAGCGCTCCCCGCGGATGCAGCGCAGGCGTCGCCCGGATTTGCGACGGGAGATCGGGGGAAGCGTTGATCAACGTCCAGCGCCCATCGCCTGCCGATACGGCAATACCGGTCTGGGTGCGGGGTTGGACGCGCGAATCACCTGCCCACGCCAAGGCGCAAACTGGGCAGCGGCAGTTCCATTGCGGAAAGGCGCCCCCGGCCGCCGACCCAAGCACAATGGCGGTGAGGCGCCCCATCTAGCGGGGTCTTGAAAGAAGGCTCAGAAAATCAGAACTCGGCCGGCAGATAGCCGTTGATCTCGAGTCCAATGCAAATCTCTACAAGAACTGGGGTCGTCCAAGCCATGGCGTTTCCTTTCGACCGCATTCCGACGGGTCTTGACCCACATTACCGCAGCCCCGGGCCGCCGCAAGGGGCTCCCTGTTCATAGAATTCATAGGAGCCATCACGCCTTTGTCATGGTCCCCGCCATATCCATGCCCTAGATAACAGACATGGGTATAACTGCTGAGATGCGCCCGGAAACCTTATACCCAGTCGCCTGTTGACTTACGCTCCGCCTGCCTGTCCAGCTTAAAGCTCCCGATTCGTTCAAACGTTCGCTCGTGCAAAATAGCCACAGTTGACGCCTGTTCTCGCTGGGCCGTTGGGAAATACGTAACTGGGTGCGCGCTATCAGTTACACTGTGGTCGAACATTTATCGGGGCCTATGCCCCTGACAGTCTTGGGAGAATACGTGGTGAAAATTTCACGATTTGACCGTTTGCTGGCCTCCACGGCGCTGGTCTTGGTCCTGGCCTTGTCCAGCCATGCCGGCATCGCGCAGCAGAGCGACAACCCGACCACGGCGTCTGTGCCTGTGCCGGATACGACGCTCCCGCCGCCGCTGACGGCCAAAGACGTCGATTCCCCAGCCAAGCAGGTGGCCCCGGCTCCCGCAGCAAAGGAAGAGCCGAAGCAGAACGCCACGACGGCTCCCGCCGAGCCGGCCAAGGCCGCGACCAACGCTACGCCCGCGGATCCCGTCGGCGAAAAGCTGCGCGAACTGGTCACGGGCCGCCAGCTTGAGCGACTCGTCAACCGAAAGGCCGACCGGGCCGGCATCGAGGCCTATTACAGCTCGCACAACTACGCGCCGATCTGGGTCAGCAACAACGCTGGCAACGACCGCGCCAAGTCGGCGGTCGCCTACCTGGGTGAGGCCGATGCGGTTGGTCTGGACCCGACCGACTATTCGGCACCCGACTTCAAGTCTGCGACGACCCCCGAAGCACTTGCCGAAGCCGAACTCAAGATGACCGCCGCGGCCCTGACGTTCGCGCGGCACGCACAGATCGGGCGCATCCACTACACGCGCGTGAGCCCGGACATCCTGTACGAGCTGAACGCGCCTGAACCGGCCGACGTATTGGCCAAACTCGGCGACAGCAGCGATGCAGGCAAAGTTCTCGACGCCTACAATCCGCAGCAAGCCGAGTTCAAGGCGCTGCGAGCCAAGCTCGCCGAGCTGCGCAAGGGACCGGCGCCATCTGAAACCAAGACCGCGGAAAAGCCCGAGCTCCCGCGCGTGCACGTGCCGGATGGCAAGATTCTCCGTCCGGGCATGAAAGATGCGCGCGTGACCGCGCTGCGCAAGCGCCTCGACGTCGCGGGCGACAAAGAGAACCAGGTCTATGACGACGCGGTTCGCGATGCGGTGAAGGCTTTCCAGACCGAAAACGACATCAACGTCGACGGCAATCTCGGACCGAACACCGTCCGCACGCTTAACGGCGAGCGTCGGGAAGTCCGTCAGAGCTCCGCCGACCCGACTGATCTCATCATTGTCAACATGGAGCGGTTGCGCTGGATCCCGCGCGACCTGGGCAATCCGCATGTTGTCGTCAACATTCCGGATTACAGCCTCACGCTCTACAACAATGACAAGGTCTACTGGCACACGAAAATCGTGGTCGGCAAACCGAATTTGCCGACGCCGATGCTCAGCGCCGAGATGAAGTTCATCACGGTCAATCCGACCTGGAATGTGCCGCCGTCGATCATCGAGAAAGAATACCTGCCGGCCCTTGAGGCCGATCCGCAGGCACTCGACCGCATCGGCCTGAAGCTGACGCAGGACGCCGATGGCACGATCCATATTTCGCAGCCGCCCGGCGCCGGCAACGCGCTCGGCCGCATCCGCTTCAACTTCCCGAACAAGTTCCTCGTCTACCAGCACGACACGCCCGACAAGCACCTGTTCTCGCGTGACAAGCGCGCGTTCAGCCACGGTTGCATGCGTGTGCAGAATCCGCTGACATACGGCGAAAAGCTGCTGTCGCTGGTGCTGCCGAAGGAGCGCTATACCGAAGCGCGCCTGGAATCGATGTTCGGCGGCAGCGAGATCAACATCAACTTCCCGAAATTCATCCCGGTGCATCTGACCTATCAGACTGCATTCGTGGATGATGCGGGCAAGCTGCAGCTGCGTGACGATGTCTACGGACGCGATGCGAAGATGCTCACCATCCTCAAGAGCAGCGAGCGCAAGGTCGCCGATATCGGGGTCGAGCGTGCGTCGCCGAATTCATCATCGAAGCCGGTCCGTATGCCGGTCGGCATGTATGGTAGCGGCGGCGGAAGCTACGGTGGTGGCGGCAACAACTTCTTCGACTGGATGTTCGGGGGCCCACAGGGCGGCGCTCGTCCCTATCCGCCGCGCAATGTCCCGCAGCAACCGCCGCGCAACACCAACGGCCGTTACAGCTGGCGCTAGCCGCTGAACGAACGGGAACAGAAAACGCCGGCGCATCGTCGCCGGCGTTTTTGTTTTGACGATTTGCGAAGATGGTACAGGCGGGTGGACTTGAACCACCGACCTCTGGTTCCACAGACCAGCGCTCTAACCAACTGAGCTACGCCTGCATGCGCGATCCGAGCGGGCGGAACCTAGGTGCCGTCTGCCCTTTTGGCAAGCGCCCACCCGGGTCGCCGACGCATAAACGAAAACCCGGGCATTCGCGCCCGGGCTTCGCACCCTCTAGCTCCAGACGTTAACGCGCCGGGCGCGTCAGGCCGCCTTATTGAATGTGCTGCTGATGCTTTCCTTGATCGGCTCGACCGTATCCGTCGCGACCTTCTGGGCGTGCTCGGAGAGTTCCTTGGTCTGAGCAATCATCGCATCGAACTGCTTGCGCATGAACGCGCTGGTCAGCTCGACCACTTCCGCATACGACTTCGCACCCATGAGTTCGCTCATCAGGTCGAAGGTTGCATCGGTATTGGCGCGCGTGGTCTCGATCACCTTCAGGCCATAGCTCGCACAGCCCTTGGAGGCCGTGGAATAGGTGTCCTCGAGGACATCGGTGGCCTGCTCGGCCGCGCTCTTGCACTTCTCGTAATTTTCCTTGGCCTGCGCGATGCCCTTTTCCGCGAACTCGCGAAACACAGGCGGGACCTCGAATTTCGGCATTTCAAACTTGGGCATATCGAACTTCGGCATCTCGAACTTCGGCATTTCGAAAGCGGGCGCAGCAACGGCGACCGGCTTCGGCTTGGATTTCGTGGCCGAAGAAGCGGCAGTTTCAGGCATGAGAATCGTCCTTTGGCTGGCGGAGGGCGTGATCCGCACGGACCACACACCCTCGGCAAATGGGCCCTAACTTGTGTGAGCCGCAGCGCACCTGCGTTCCGATGTGCCGCGATCTAAGGGTACAACGCTTATACACCCGTTTTTGATGCATTGCAATAAAAAATATTGCATTGCACAAAAATCCCATAGGGCACCGCCCCGGCGGCCGTGCCGGGCTTATGGGAACTCACCGGCTGTCGGGCCGTCAATGCTGCGGTTTTTGTCCCGCCATTTTTGCCGCTCGACTGGTTAGTTCCTTCCCCTGCTCCGTGAGCACCGCGATCTGGCTGTTCACGTACTCCGCGTGCAGTGCCATGACGTCTTTGGGATCTTTGGCCTGCAGCAGTTTTCGCGCGAACTCGAACGATGAGGCGATGTTCCGCTCGGCGAAACCCATCGCAAGCTCTCCGACTTCCTTCGCGCCGGCTTGCGCGGTTGCGGCCTGATTTTCCGCAGTGCTTACAGCGTGCTGCGCCGCTGAAATAAAAACATCAAACGCCTGTTTGGCCTGCTCGACGCTCTTTTCGGCCAACGCAAGCATGTCGGCCGGAATTTCAAAGCCGGCGTTTCCGTCCTTCGGCATGACATTCCTCCTGCATGTCCTCGGCCACCGTTCTGGCAGCCTCACCGGTATCTAGGGTGATCTGCTGACCGCGCCAGTGATCGCATTAACGATATTGCGGGTTCGGACAGGGGGCCACCCGTTGTCCCGTGGACGCCGTCCGTTACCGGCCGTATTAAGACTCTATTAGCCGTGAATTCTGCGACCCCGGAATGACGGAAGCCAACCCGCAGCTTGCATATCTTCGTGATCAGCGGCTGGCGGCGCATGCGCTCAGCCCCGCGCCGGTCTGGCTTTGGAGCACTGACGCCGAGCATATTCTGTGGGCCAATCCCGCGGGCGCGGCAATTTTCGAAGCCGCCTCCCCGGGCGAAGCCTCGGCGCTGCATTTCCAGACAAAGCATCCCGCGTCGGCTCAGGTCGCGCGTCTCGTCGCGACGCTTCCTGGAGGGGATACGCCGCGGCTTGAACGCCTGCGCGGTTTCGGCGCGGCGTTGGGTGGTATGTTGATATGTCTTTGCTCGCGCCTGACGCTTGCCGACAACACCACCGCGATCCTGATCGTTTCGACCGAGCGCGCCGCCCGCGACCTCTCCCTGCCCGATCGCGCGCGCCGTCTGCTCGCCGACTTCAGCAGTCCTGCGGCCATGTTCACCGCCGACGGCGAATTGATCGACGCGCAACCTGCGACGCGAGCGCTGCTTGGCGACCGGCGGGACCTGATCGCACTCGATGCACAGCGGCTCGCGCGTGAGGCAACTCACAACGGAATTGCGGAAGGCGAGATTTCCGTTGGGCAAACCAGTATGCTCAAGCTCGGCGCCGGATCGACATTCACATTGCTCGCCGTTTTCGCAGGATCTGCGGAAACGTCGGCGGTCGATTCAAAGGCGGCTGACATGGCGCCGAAAACTTCGGACTCCACAACATCGGAAACACACCCGCCCCGGCTGCCATTGCGCTTTGTATGGCAGACCGATGCAGAGGGCCGGTTCAGCCTCGCGACCCAGGAATTCACCGAACTCGTCGGGCCGAAGACGTCTGCCGTTCTTGACCGTACTTGGACAGAGATCGCGCAGGCCCTGACGCTTGATCCGCAGGGGCAGGTTGCCGCCGCCATGGCGGCCCGGCAGACTTTCAGCGGTATTGTCCTGCTCTGGCCGATCGATGATTCCGACGATCAGATGGTGGTCGAGATGTCCGGGCTGCCGGTATTCGACCGCGAGCGGGAATTCACGGGCTTCCGCGGCTTCGGCATCTGTCGCGACCGCAAGACCACCGAGAGCACAAAGGATCACCCCGAAATGGCTACCGAATCCTCGCCGCCGTCGGATGATGATCCGGCGGCGATGGTCCTTCCGTTTCCTTTCGAACCGCGCGCGCAGGAACCGAAACCTGACTCACAAGAGCACAGCGCGTTCCGGGAATTGGCGCGTGAGCTCAGCGAAAGGCTGAAGCGATCGCCGGGCGGTCGCGCCGCCGCGGCCTCGGATGATTTCGGCGCCGAGGCGCCTGTTCCCGTGGCTCAGCCGACGCGCGAACCGCCCAAACAGCTTCCGGACATCCAGGACAGCCGGCCGATTCTCGATCGGCTGCCGGTGGGTATCCTGGTCTATCGCCTGAGCACGTTGGTTTACGCCAATCGCGCCTTCCTTGAGTGGACCGGTTACACGACGCTGGATGAACTGAGCGAAGCCGGCGGCCTCGACAGCCTGTTCATCGAGAGCAAGGACAATTCCTCGTCGCCGGACAGCAAGGGCAGTGGCAGATCGCTGACCATCGCCACCGTCAGCGGCACGCAGAAACCGGTCGACGGCCGCCTTCTCAGTGCCGCCTGGAACAACGAGAACGTTCTCGTGCTGATGGTCGATACGCGGTCCGGCAGTGGGGAAAAGACGCCGCCTGCACCGATCACTGATGCCGAGCGGGAAAATCGCGAGCTCAGGGCAATCCTCGATACGGCGACGGATGGCGTGCTGGTGCTCGACGCGACCGGCAGCATCCTGTCGGCGAACCGCAGCGCGCAGGCGCTGTTCGGGTACGACGCCGCCGACTTCGCAAGCCACACATTGGATGACCTGCTGGCCCCGGAAAGCCGCCGCGCCGCGCACGAGCATTTGGAGCGGCTGACGAACAGCCGGGGCGCGGGCATGCTGAACGCTGGCTACGAGGCGATCGGTCGCGTGCGCCAGGGCGGTCTCGTTCCTCTCTACATCACGATGGGGCGCATCGAAGGCAGCGAAAAGCTGTGCGCGGTGTTGCGCGACATCACCGCCTGGAAGCGCAGCGCCGAAGAACTTAACACCGCCAAGCAGGCGGCCGAAAAAGCCTCGGTCGCCAAGTCGGAATTTCTCGCCAAAATGAGCCACGAAATCCGCACACCGCTCAACGCCATCATCGGCTTTTCCGAAGTGATGATGGACGAGCGCTTCGGCCCCATCGGCAATGAACGCTACCGGCAATATTTGAAAGACATCCACGCGTCCGGTGGACACCTCATATCGCTGCTCAACGATCTCGTCGACCTTTCGAAGATCGAGGCGGGAATTCTTGATCTCACCTTCGTCAGCGTCAATCTGAACGATCTGCTGCAGCAATGCGTGGCCATCATGCAGCAACAGGCCAACCGCGAGCGCGTCATTATTCGCACCGCACTCGCGCCCAACCTTCCGCATATCATCGCCGACGCGCGCTCGCTGCGTCAGATCGCGCTCAATCTCTTGTCGAATTCGATCAAGTATACGGGTGCAGGCGGTCAGGTGATCGTCTCAACCGCATTGACCGACGACCAGGAAGTCGTGCTGCGCGTACGCGATACCGGGAACGGAATGAGCAAGGAGGATCTCGAGACCGCACTCGAGCCATTCCGGCGCGCCGATGCCACCGGACAATGGGGTTCAACCGGAAGCGGGCTTGGCCTGCCGATAACAAAGGCGCTGGTCGAGGCCAATCACGCCCGATTTCGTATCGCCAGCGAAGTCGGGGATGGAACACTCGTCGAAGTAGCATTTCCGACCACGCGGCTGCTGGCGCATTGATTTCGAAATCGGCTAGGCTTTGCGGATGAGCCAGATCTCCCGGCGCGCGGCCATCGTGCTGGCGTTTGCGAGCGCACTCTTTGCCGCATCGCCTGCGCGGACAGAACCTGTCGATCTGCTTCTGGTTCTGGCGGCCGATGTCTCGCGCAGCATTGACAGCCAGAAGTTTCAGCTTCAGCGCGAAGGATATGCCGCGGCACTTGCCGATCCGCGCGTCATTGACGCCATCCAATCGGGCCGACGTGGCCGCATCGGCGTGCTCTTCCTCGAATGGTCGGGATTCGGCAACCAGAAGGTCGTGATCGACTGGACGGTCGTTGATGGCCCCAAAACCGCCCAGGCTTTTGGCGACCGGCTCCTTGAATCGCCGCGTTCCTTTGCCGACCGCACCTCGATCAGCGGGGGTATTGACGCCGCCGTGGCCCAACTCGCGCGGGCGCCGTTCGAGGCCCAGCGTCGCACCATCGACGTCTCGGGTGATGGAACCAACAATGCCGGCCGCGACGTTGGTCTGGCCCGCGACGAAGCTCTGGCTCTGGGCATCAGCATCAACGGGCTGGTGATTCTGAGCGAGACCCCGCTGCCGTGGAACCCCGAGCACACCAATCCGCCCGGCGGCCTCACGAAATACTACCGGGACAATGTCATCGGCGGGCCGGGGAGCTTCGTGCTGGAAGCAAAGGACTTCAATTCGTTTGGCGAGGCGATCGTCAAGAAGATGATCGCGGAGATCGCAGAGCTTAGCCAATAGCTGGTGGGTATCTTAACCCTTTGATCTCTCAGCCTTGAAAGGGTCACAGACGCCATCCAAGTTGGCGGCCGTGGGACCGATGCTATAGTCCGCCGGGACCAAACACCGAAACAACCGGATTCTCCCCTTTGACGACGGCTACCGGCTTGAAACGCCTGGGATTTGTCTTGCTCGCGGTCGTCGCGGGCGGCATGGCCGTGCTGACGACCGCGGGCTATCTCATATCCGCCGACACGGTGCGTCAGCGGGTCCTGGCGGAGATTCGCGAAGTTACCGGCCTTGATCCGGTTTTGCGGGGAAAAGCCAGCGTTTCGCTGTTCCCGAGCGGTAGCGTGAATTTCGCCGATGTCGCACTTGGCGACGCCAAGCAGCCGGCGCTTGTCGCCGACCGGCTGACGGCGCGTCTGAGGTTCTTTCCGCTCCTGATCGGTCGCGTCGAGATTGCCGACGTTTCGCTCGACCATCCAAGAATCATGATCGAGTTTCTGCAGAACGGGCAATCCAACTGGTCGGGCCTGATCGAGGCCTTGACGCGCAGCCAGGCGGCCGCGCATCGCGTCGCCGCGTTTTCCGAAATGCGCATCGACGGCGGCACTGTGACAATTCGCGACGAAGCGCGGCAATTCAACGAGACCTTGTACGGAGTGGAATTCTCGCTGGCCTGGCCGTCGATCTCCAAGACCTTCGGCGCCACCGGCCGGCTCATCTGGCGCGATGCGCCTCTGGACGCGAGCCTGACCCTCGCCGACTTTGCCGCCGCGCTTACCGGCAGCCGTAGCGGCGTGAAGCTGCGCATCGCCGGCTCGCCGATGAAGGCCGCCTTTGACGGCGCCGTCAGCTTCAAGCCCGCCCTGAAGATCGAAGGCACCCTTGCCGCGGATGCGCCTTCGTTGCGCAACGCCATGATTTGGTCGGGGCAGAAGCCGTTGCCCGGCGGCGGCTTCGGCCGATTTGCGATCAAGGCAAAAACGAATGTCCTGGGCGGCACCATCAGCCTGTCCAGTGTCAACGTTGAACTCGACGGCAATTCCGCCGAGGGCGTGCTCACCTTTGCCGCCGATGGACGGCAGACGCTGCAGGGGACCCTTGCCTCCGAAGCGCTGGACCTTACGCCCTATATTTCGACTGTGCGTCTGATCGCCGCCAACGAGCGCGCTTGGAACAACGGCCGCATTACCCTTGATGGCCTCGCCGGAATGGACCTCGATCTCCGCCTCTCGGCGGCAAACGTCATCGTCTCGAATGCCAAACTCGGACGCACTGCGATCGCCGCGAACCTGCGTAACGGCCATCTGGTGCTCACCGTCGGCGAGGCGCAGGCCTATGGCGGCGTGATCAAGGGCTCCATGACGTTCGCCAATTTCGAGCAAGGGGTCGACATCAAATCGCAGCTGAATTTCAACGACGTCGATCTTGAAACTTGCCTCGGTCAGTTGTTCGGCCTTCGCCGCCTCGAAGGCAAAGGGAACATCGCGCTTACCGTCGACGGCAGTGGCGACAGCGTGCTTGGGGTGACGCAAACGCTCAACGGAACCGCAGGCCTGACCGCGACAAACGGCGCGCTCGCCGGGCTGAATGTCGAGCAGCTGCTTCGCCGCCTGGAGCGGCGGCCGCTGTCGGGTGGCGGCGAGTTCCGCAGCGGACGCACGCCCTTTGACAAGATGACGGTCGCGCTGAAAATCAACCAGGGCGTTGTGTCGGTCGAGGATGTGAAGATCGAGGGCGCGGCCGTGGTTCTCGGGCTTGTCGGCTCGGCGTCGATCCCGGCGCGCGAGCTCGACCTGAAAGGCACTGCCGCCCTTGTTGCTCCACCCAAACCTGGCGCGGCGCCGTTCGAACTACCTTTCATCGTCCAGGGTTCGTGGGACGACCCAATCATGTTGCCCGATCCGGAGTCCCTGATACGCCGGTCCGGCGCAGCGGCCCCTCTGCTCAACGCGGTTCGCGAGCGCAGTACGCGGGATTCGGTTCGCTCGGCGATCGAACGCCTGACCGGGAGCGCGCCGGCACCAGGTACCGGCCCTGAGGCCACGCCGACGACTCCGGGGAAGACCCAATAAGATCATCAAACCTGGGCGCCGAGCGCTGCCCGCTCGCGTCGCGCGGCGCCGCCTTTGGTGATCAATGATGCGACGATCGTTCCGGCCGCGACCACGGCTATCATGATCGTACACACGGCGTTGATTTCAGGCTTAACCCCCAGTCGCACTTCCGAGTAGATACGGATCGGCAAGGTCGTCGCACCCGGGCCGGTGGTGAAGCTCGCGATCACGAGATCATCGAGCGAGAGCGTGAATGCCAGCATCCAGCCGGCGGCGATGGCCGGAGCAATCAGCGGCAACGTGATTGTCAGGAAGGTCTTCAACGGCGGGCATCCGAGATCCATCGCCGCCTCCTCGAGGCTGCGGTCGAACCCAATAAGCCGCGATTGCACGATGACGGTGACAAAGCACATCGTGAGCGTGGTGTGGGCGATGGTGATGGTCCAGAAGCCACGGTCTACGTTGAGAGCGACAAACAGCAGCAAAAGCGAAAGCCCCGTGATGACTTCCGGCATCACCAGCGGCGCATAGACCATTCCGGAAAACAGCAACCGCCCGCGAAAGCGTCCTAGGCGCACGAGGGCGACAGCCGCCAGCGTCCCGAGAATTGTTGCCGCCGTCGCCGAAAGTACACCGACGCGCAAGCTGATCCAGGCAGACTGCAGGAGCGCCGCGTCGTTCAGCAGTTCGCGATACCAAGCGAGTGACCAGCCGCCCCATACGGTGACCAGCCGCGACGCATTGAACGAATAGATGACGAGGATCGTGATCGGCAGATAGAGGAACGCAAGGCCAAGCGCGACCGAGACGATATTGAAGGGCGAAGCACCGCGTTGCATCATCGCCCGCCTTCCAACGATCGCTTTTGGAGACGCTCGTAGAAAAGCATCGGCACGAGCAGCAGCACCAGCAATGTAACGGCAATCGCGGAAGCGACCGGCCAGTCGCGGTTGGAAAAGAATTCGCTCCACAGCGTCTGGCCGATCATCTGCGTTTCCGAACCGCCGAGCAGGTCGGGGATGACGAACTCGCCGACGATCGGAATGAAACAAAGCAGCGCGCCGGCAGCGGCTCCCGGCAGTGACAACGGCACAACCACGAGCCAGAACGTTTTCCAGCGCGGACAACCAAGGTCGGCGGCAGCCTCCAGCAGAGTCTCGTCCATTTTTTCCAGGACCGCGTAGAGCGGCAGCACCATGAACGGCAGATACGAATAAACCATGCCGATGTAGATCGCGGTGTCGGAGGACAGCCAACTAACCGGCGCACCGACGATGTGCAATTTCATCAGCACGTCATTGAGCAGGCCGTCACGCTGCAGGATGTTGATCCACGCATAGACCCGGATCAGAAACGACGTCCAGAACGGCAGCACGACTGCCATCACCAGGAGCGGTTGCCAGCCTCGCGGCGCGCGGGCGATGCCGTAGGCGAAGGGGTAGCCGATCAAGAGCAGGACGAGCGTCGAAATTGCCGCAACCTGCAGGCTCTTGAGATAGGACAACAGATAGATCAGGTCGGTGAACAGCAGCTGGAATGAATCGAATGAAAGTTCCCCCACGAACTCTCGAAGACCAGCCAATCCGGCCGAGAGATCAAAGACCGGCGTGTAGGGCGGCTGCGCCATCGCTGTTTGCGACAGGCTGATCTTGAGGACGATGACGAACGGTGTGAGGAAAAAGACAACGAGCCACAGATAGGGCAGAAGCACGATAGCGCGTCCGCTCCAATTCCGTTTCTGCATGCCACCGTGCATCGCTACTCCGTCAAAACCACACCGGCTTCGGACGGCCATGACAGCCAGACAATGTCGTTCGGCGAAAAAGGCGCCCCGCCCCGCGTGCTGACATTGGTGAGCGCGACTTTCATCACAGAGCGATCACTAAGCAGGACTTTGTAGATCGACATGTCACCGCGGTAGCCGATCTCCGCCACGGTGCCTGAGACAGCATTGACATCGCCCTTGGGTCGCTCGGCGGACATGGCGACTTTTTCCGGACGCAACGCCAGCCAGACTGTGTCTCCGGGTCGGGCCTTTCCCGTTTCGACTGTACGCATGCGGCCGAACGCGCTGTCGATAGTGCCATCGGGACCGAGCCGACCTTCGATCATGGTCGCCTCCCCGATGAAGCCCGCAACCCAACGCGAATTCGGTCGCTCATAAATTTCCGCCGGCGACGCAACTTGCATAAGGTGGCCGCGATCCATGACCGCGATGCGATCGGCAACAATCATCGCCTCTTCCTGGTCGTGCGTGACGATCACGAACGTCGTCCCGAGCTTGCGCTGCAGCTGCATCAGCTCGAACTGGGTTTCGCCACGTAACTTCTTGTCGAGCGCGGCCAGCGGTTCGTCGAGCAAAAGCACGCGCGGGCGCTTGATCAGCGAGCGTGCGAGCGCCACCCGTTGGCGTTGCCCGCCGGACAGCTGATCGATCCGCCGCCCGCCGAACCCCTGCAGACGCACGAGGGCCAGCATTTGGCCAACGCGATCGGAAATCTCCGCCCGCGCGACATTCTCCTGGCGCAGACCGAAGCCGATATTTCCCTCGACCGTCAAATGCGGGAACAGCGCATAGCTCTGGAACATCATGTTCACAGGTCGTCGGTGCGGCTGAACGGGCACGATGTCCTCACCGTCGAGGATGATGCGGCCTTCGGTCGGCGTTTCGAAGCCGGCGAGCATTCGCAACAACGTGGTCTTGCCGCAGCCCGAGGGACCAAGCAGCGCGAAAAATTCGTCATGTCCGATGTCGAGCGAAAGTGCTTCGACCGCCACGACCGAGCCGAACCGCTTGGTGACGGCCTCGAAGCGCACCAGTGGCTGCTTGTCGTTCGTTGCAGGTCCTTGCGCTGCCTTGCCGCCGTCCGCCATCGAATCCCCGTTTCGTGGCATCACGCTACCGGTGCGCGAGAACGCACTCAACCCGGCCTCAATTCAGTTCTGCTCCGTCAG
>Ga0207693_10003571_pt1 | contig 13291 bp, 13 predicted proteins | sample LARL81metaG_FD_184347 | JGI IMG/M metagenome (GOLD analysis project Ga0207693, IMG submission 184347) | Corn, switchgrass and miscanthus rhizosphere microbial communities from Kellogg Biological Station, Michigan, USA - LAR L8-1 metaG... | ecosystem: Host-associated > Plants > Roots >...
CCATCGTCGCCGGGAATTACCTGCGGCGTGGAGACGAAGGGAGCCAACCACTCAGCGAGGATTACGTCGACGCCGCCGGTTATTACGGCGCCAAGACACGAGAGACCTTCCAGCAGTTCGGCGACGCCTTCAGTCGCGCGCGCGACGCCTTCAACAACGCCTGGAAATCGAATAAGTGAAAGTTCTGATTGTCGGGGGCGGCGGCCGCGAGCACGCCCTGGCGTGGAGATTCAAGCAAGACGATCCCTCACTCACGCTCTACGCCGCCCCAGGCAATCCGGGCATCGCCGAGCTCGCGACTTGCCTCCCGATTCCCGTCACCGAGTTCGACGACCTCACGACCTTCGCGCTCCGTGAGCGGATCGGCCTCACCGTTGTCGGTCCGGAAGGGCCCCTCGCTGGCGGCATCGTTGATCGATTCCGCGCCGAGGGGCTCGCCATTTTCGGCCCCACTCGCCACGCGGCCGAGATCGAGACATCGAAGGCCTTCGCGAAGCAGCTCATGCTCGACGCGGGCATTCCGACAGCACGTGCGTTGACCTGCACTGACGTCGAGCGCGCGCGCGGCGCGGCCCGTGAGCTCGGCCCTCCAGTGGTCATCAAGGCCTCGGGTCTGGCCGCGGGCAAGGGTGTGATAGTTTGTGAAACAATCGACGATGCCGACCGCGCGATCGATTCGATGCTCGTCGAGCGGAGCTTTGGCGTCGCCGGTAGCGAGCTCCTCGTCGAGGAGTTCATGGAAGGCGAGGAGATTTCCGTCTTCGCGCTCACGAACGGTCATTGGCTCGTTTGCCTGCCGCCATCGCAGGACCATAAACGTCTTCTCGCTGGCGATCGCGGACCCAACACGGGTGGTATGGGAGCGTACGCTCCCGTGTCGGCGATCCAGGCAGAGACCGAAGCCGAGATTACCCGGACGATACTCCAGCCGGCACTCGAGGCGATGCGTTCGCGCGGCATTCCGTTCACTGGTCTGCTCTACGCCGGTTTGATGCTCACGCGCGACGGACCAAAGGTCGTCGAGTTCAATTGTCGTTTCGGAGATCCCGAAACAGAAGCTCTTCTCCCGATATTCCGCTCGACGCCAACGCTCCTCGAGATAATGCTCGCTGTCGCTCGCAACGAGCCGCTGAAGGCGGACGATGTCGCTCAAAGCCGCGAGCACGGATTCGCTGTCACGACGGTGCTCGCGAGCGCTGCCTACCCCGAATCGCCGCGGACGGGTGACGTCATCACGATTCCGCGGCCGCCAGACGGCATTCTCGTCTTTCATGCGGGAACCAGGCGTCGCGAAGACGGCGCGCTGGTTACGAACGGCGGTCGGGTTCTGGCAATCACCGGCTACGGGGCGACCTTCGAGGAGGCTCAGCGATACAGCCGCGATTTCGCCTCGCGAGTGTCCTTTGCCGGAAAGCAGTTTCGTGACGACATCGGCTGGCGAGAAATCGCCCGGGACGCAGCGCGCCATGCCGGAGCTCCCTGAGACCGAAACGATCGCCCGCGACCTACACCGAGAAGTGAGCGGCGCGCGAATCTCGGCAGTTCACGTCACCAAGGCCGACGTGCTCCGCGAGGTGTCGCCGCGTGAGTTGGGCAAGCGCATCACTGGCGCCGAAATCACACGTGGTTGGCGTCGCGCGAAGCTCGTCATACTGGATCTCTCCACCGGCGACCATCTCGTCGTGCAGCCTCGCTTCACTGGCGCACTGCTGATTGACGATGGGAATCTGCCCGAGCGTGAGCGCGACTACTCGACGGTCAAAATCCAGCTTCACGACGGCCGGTCGATCCATTACCGGGACATCCGGCGACTCGGCACGCTCACACTGATGCGCGCCGAGCGATTCGCGCGCTACTCGTCCGCGCTCGGCATCGAGCCACTTGACCCCGCGTTCACGGCGGAGCATCTATCGGTACTTCTTCGGGGTTCGCGACAGGCAGTCAAAAAGGTGCTGATGGATCAGCGCGTCGTAGCGGGAATTGGAAACATCTATGCGAACGAGGCACTTTTTCGTGCGCGGATCGACCCGTCTCGCGCCTCGCATCGTGTCACTGCCGAGCAAGCCGCCGCGCTGCACTCGGCGATCGTGGACGTACTGAGCGAATCGATCGAAGCGCGCGGCACGAGCTTTCGCGATTACCGAGATGCGACCGGAGCGCGCGGCGGATTTGTCGACCATCTCGCCGTATATGGCCGAGCCGGCGCGCCCTGTCACCGCTGCGGTGCCCGGTTGATCGGCACGCATGCCATTGATGGCCGGATGACCGTGCTGTGCGCGCACTGTCAAAGCTAGAGCTGCTCCGCCAGCCAACCTCGGACGCCCAGCTTGGCGTCATGCATGACGAGGTGAAGATCCGCGCCGAGAACCGGCCCGGAGTTTATCGAATGCTCACCGCAGATGGCGAGGTCGTATACGTCGGAAAATCGAAACGCCTCCGCAGTCGTTTGCTCAGTTACTTCCGGTGCGCGTTCCCCGAGGAAAAGGGAGCGCGGATCCTCCGCGAAGCGGATCGCATCGAGTGGGAGTACACGCCGAGTGAGTTCGCCGCACTGCTCGAGGAGCTGCGCCAGATCAAGCGTCTGCGTCCGCGATTCAACGTCGCGATGAAGCGCGACGGAAGAAACTTCTGCTTTCTCAAGCTCACACGAGCCGCGGCACCCAAGTTTCTCGTCGTTCGCGGACCGAGCCAGGATGACGCGTCCGTTTACTATGGTCCATTTCAAGGTGCCCAGCGCGTCGGCGAAGCCGTGCGGGAGTTGAACGACGCCCTGGGACTCCGCGATTGCTCGAACGACCAGGGAATGCATTTCGCCGATCAGCCCGAGCTCTTCAGCATCTTCCCTCGCACACCGGGGTGTATCCGCTTCGAGGTCAAGAAATGTCTTGGACCATGTGTGGGCGGTTGCACGGCGCGTCAGTACGCGGATCGCGTCAAACTCGCCCGCGCTTTCCTCGACGGGACTGACGATGGTCCGATCGCATTGCTCAAAACGGACATGGAGCGCGCGAGCGAACGACTCGAATTCGAGCGCGCCGCCTCGTTACGCGATAAGCTCCTGCGTCTCGAGTCGCTCAAGGCGCAGTTCTTTCGACTGAGATTTGCCGTCGAGACCCTCTCGTTCGTCTATCCTGTGCCAGGGCATGAGGGCGCGGACCGTCTGTACTTGATTCGGCGCGGTCGTGTGCGGGCAGAATCGGATTTGCCACGGTCCGCGGAGGATCAATCACACTTGACATCGCTCATCGAGCAAGTGTTCTCGGCCGAGGAGCGCGTGACGTCGCAGATTCCGACGCATGAGATCGACGAGTTGTTGTTGCTGTCGAGTTGGTTTCGACGATTTCCGGCGGAACTGAAGCGAACACGCGCTCCGTCCCCTGGCCTGTCTTCTGCATTGCGTCGTCTCGTACGTATCGCCGCACGTAGCGGCCGCAAACCTCGGAGCGACGATGGCAACGACGTGGCAGCCGATCACCCTCGTGCAGTGCATCAGCCTGCGCCCGTGGCTGGTTTACCCAGGCTCTGACGAGTCTGGCGGTTGCCATGATCTGACTCTGGGCAAGATCTACGAGATGATCGGCATCGAAGCGGACGGTGCCTTCTATCGGATCATCGACGACTCGGGCGGCGACTACCTATACCCCGTCTCGCATTTCCGCGTCGTCTAACGCCGACGACGAAGTGCGCGGTCCATCAGCTGCGCAGTTCGATGATCTCCACACTCGCAACTCTCGCAGAGATCGAGAGTCGACCCACGCTCGGCCGCAGGTTGAACCGTCGCGGGCCGGCCGCGCCCGGATTGACCGCGAGTCGTCCGTCCGAAGCGACAACCTTCTGCTGGTGTGTGTGCCCGTAGACGATCACGTCGGCGTCATACTTGGCCAGTAATCGCTCCGGCGTCGGGCTTCCGATCTCGTGCCCATGGCTCACATGGATACGCAGCCCGCCAATCGCTCGCTCGATCAATGGCTTGAGGAGCGGATTGTCGGTCGGATCTGTATTGCCGAACACCGCGTCGATGGGTGCGATCGCTGCGAGCTCCTCGAGCACGCCGTCGCCAACGTCGCCCGCATGCAGGATGAGCTCGACGCCCGCGAGTGCGGAAAAGACGTCCGGCCTAACGAGGCCGTGCGTATCCGAGATGAGGCCGATGAGATGCGACGGCTCCGCCATCAGCGACGTCGCGGCGGCGGCTCGTCGCCACCCCAGCGCCGCATCAGCTTGTGCTCGATGCCCAAGTGATCGAGCACGCGTGCCACGACAAAGTCGATTAGGTCGTCGATCGAGCTCGGGCGACGGTAGAAGCCCGGCGCGGCGGGCAATACGACCGCCCCTGCCCTGGTGACGCGTAGCATGTTCTCGAGGTGAATCGCACTCAACGGCGATTCACGCGGTACGAGCACGAGCGGACGGCGCTCCTTGAGCGCGACGTCCGCCGCGCGCTCAACGAGCGAGCGCGACGCGCCGATGCTGATGGCTGACAACGTACCCATCGAGCAGGGACAGATGACCATGCCCGCATTGAGCGCCGAGCCGGACGCGGGCGGGGCGCCGCGATCCGCATCGTCGAACACAGTGACGTACTCATTCCATTTCGAAACGCCAACGCGCTCCCGGAGCTCCGCCTCGCTGCCCACACCCGACTCCGTCTCCAGCAATCGCAGGCCGTGGCTCGAGATCACCAGCTGCACCTGCCGTTTGGCGGTGAGCAACTGCTCGAGCAGCCGGATCGCGTAGGGGGCTCCTGAGGCGCCCGTGATCGCAAAGACGATTGGCCGCCCGGCGGCCACGATCAACGACTCCAGCCCAGGAGCAGCAGCGGGCGAATGCGTTCGGCGAGAACGAAGAAGAGCAGCGTTATGCTGAGCATGCCATTCATCATGAAGAACGCAGCGTCGAGCTTCGTCAGGTTTCCAGGGTGCACGAGGGAATGCTCGTACATCAATATCCCCGCGGCGATGGCGAGACCGCACCAATAGAACACACCGAGGTGGGCGCCGACGCCGGTGAGCGCAAGAGCCGCGACCGTGACAACATGCAGGCCGCGTGCGACGTAGATCGCACTCCGCTCGCCGAGTGCCGCGGGTATCGAGTGCAACGAATGCGCGCGGTCGAAGCCCTCGTCAGGCAGTGCATAGAGAATGTCGAAACCGCCAACCCACGTCGTTACGGCCGTCGCCAGCGCGACGAGCAGCCACCAGGGACGACTCCAGCTTCCCGCGACTGCGAGATAGCCACCAACCGGTGCAATGCCGAGTCCTGCGCCGAGCACCAGATGCGACCATCTCGTGAATCGCTTCGTGAAGCTGTACCCAAGTACCCAGGCCACGGCGAGTGGGGACAAATAAAGGCAGAGTGGATTGAGTGCCGCCGCGCAAACGATGAAAACGGCAGCCGAAACGACGACCGACAGCCATGCCTCCTGTACCGACAGCACGCCGCGTGGCAGCTCGCGCATTGCCGTGCGTGGGTTCTCGGCGTCGATGTGGCGATCGACGATACGATTGAACGCCATCGCCGCGAAGCGCGCCGCGGTGAAAGCCAGCACGACCCAACCAATATCGGCGAGCCGTAAGCGATACCGATACGATGCCAGCACCACACCGATGAGCGCGAACGGCAGCGCGAACACGGTATGCGGCAACCTAACGAGATTCACGAATGCAATAAATCGTGACGTGCCGCTGAACGTCTGGCTTTCCTGCGCGCGTCCGGTCATCGCCGCTCTCCCAGCCCTAAATCGTTCCACATCGCGTCGACGCGCCGTTTCGTTTCGGCGTCCATCGTGATCACACCAGGCCACTCGCGCACAAATCCTTCCTCGGGCAACTTCCGTGTGGCGTCCAGACCCATCTTCGAGCCGTAGGTAAACGCGCGACTCGAGTGATCGAGCACGTCCATCGGTCCCATCGTGAATCGCGCGTCGCGCTGCGGGTCGATGTTGTTGAGTGCCACCCACCACGCCTCATGCGAATCGCGCACGTTCACCCATTCATCGACGATGATCAAAACCTTTGCCAGCGACATCAGCCCCTGCCCCCAAAGCGCGTTCATCACTTTGTACGCTTGCCCCGGATACTCTTTCTTGATCGAGACGAATACCAAGTTGTGAAAAATTCCCTCGGCCGGCATGTGGTAGTCGACGATCTCGGGGATCGTGAGCTTCAGTAGCGGAAGGAAGATTCTCTCCGTCGCGTGCCCGAGATAAAAATCTTCCATTGGCGGTCGACCGACAATCGTCGACGGAAATATCGGATGCTTACGCATCGTGATCGCGGTGACGTGCACCTGCGGGTACAGATCGGCGAGCGAGTAGAAGCCGGTATGGTCACCGAACGGCCCCTCGGTAACGAGCGATTCCGCCGGGTCGATGTAGCCCTCCAGCACGAAGTCCGCCTCGGCGGGTACTTCCAGGTCACACGTCACGGCTTTGGCGAGCGATACGGGTTTGCTGCGGAGAAAACCGGCGAAGAGAAACTCGTCGACAGTTGGTGGCAGTGGCGCGCTCGCCGAGTACATGGATGGCGGATCAGCGCCGAGTGCAATGCACACGGGCATGCGCTCGCCGCGGTCCGCCATCTGCCTCCAATGCGCCGCGCCGACTTTATGGCGCTGCCAATGCATCGCGAGGGTGTTCCGTCCTGTCTGCATGATGCGATACATCCCGACGTTCCGGATGCCGCGCTTCGGATCGCGCGTGATCACCATCGGAAACGTGATGTAGGCGCCGCCGTCGTCCGGCCAGCATTTCATCAGCGGCAACCGATCTATGTCCACGTCGCCATCACGCCAAACGACCTCCTGGCAGGGCGGCGTGCCCGAACGAAGCCGCGGCGGAAAGCGCCCGATCTCCAGCAACCGCGGCAGCAGCGCCAGCTTCGCGATGAATCCCCCCGGAACCTTCATCTCGAGGAGGCTCGTTATGCGAGCGCCAATCTCGTCCAGGTCGCGTACGCCGAGGCTCGTGGCCATGCGCCGCATCGACCCAAAAAGATTGATCGCGACAGGAAAGGCCGAGCGCGCGCCGTTCATCAACATCGGCTGCTCGAACAGGAGAGCGCAGCCGCCACCCGACTGCTTCATCACGCGATCCGCGATCTCGCACAACTCGCGATCGAGAGAGACTGGCCTCGTGATGCGCACGAGGTCTCCCGCGGCATCGAGCGCGTCGACGAACGCCCGCAACGTATCGAGGGTCACTTGCGATTCACTTTCGACCGATGTGGATCGCCGCGATGCCAAACGAGAGCGAAATCCACCGCACATCGACAAAGCCGGCGGTAGTCATTCGCGCGGCGAGCTCCTCTTCGGCAGGGAATTGGGCAACCGACTCCGGCAGATATCGATATGCGTTCCGGTGGCCGCTCACGACGCCGCCAATGAACGGAAGCACGTGATGAAAGTAGACATGATAGAATGCGCGCATCACGGGGTTCCGCGGCGTCGTGAACTCGAGGATCACGAAACGCGCTCCGCGATTGAGCACGCGATATACTTCGCGCAGGGCAGCATCGAGATCGTTTACGTTTCGAATGCCGAAAGCGACGATCGCGCCGCCAGCGCTATTCGCAGCAAGGGGGAGGTCCAAGGCATCGGCGACGACAGGGGAAACGGACTCCGAGACCTTTTCGCGGCCGGCCCGAAGCATTGGCTCGGCGAAATCGGCGCCCAGTACGCGCCCGCTGAAGCTTGGCTGTTTGGCGAGCAACGCGGCGACGTCGAGTGTCCCCGCACAGAGATCGAGGTACGTTGCCGATGGTGCAACTTGCCAGTTCAACGCGGCAATCGCACGCCGCCGCCACAACCGGTCGACGTTGAAGCTCAGGAGGTGGTTGAGAAGATCGTATCGCGGTGCGATGGCCGAGAACATCCCGCGGACGAAGTTGCGCTTCGTCGCCGGGTCGGCCGGCATCACAGGGGCATGCTCGGTCGCCACTTCGTTGATCGGCATCGACCAAAGTTCACCCCTGCCTCAGATGCAAGCAAGCGCGCGGACTCCCTCGCGCTGGTAGTGGGGTCATCGCGCTCTTACTTTCACCTCGCATGCCTACGGCGCTCGATCTCACCAACCTGCCGGACGCGGACGTTGTTGCCCTCGCGCAAGCAGGGCGCGAGGCCGCGTTTCGCGAGTTGATTCGTCGTTATGAGCGCCCGGTGTTCTCGCTGATCTATCGCATGATTCGAGATCGCGAGCTCGCCGAGGATCTCGCGCAAGACACCTTCATCAAGGTGCTCAACCACATCGATCGGTACCGGCCAGAGTTCAAGCTCTCGAGCTGGTTGTTCAAGATCGCGAACAACGTCGCCATCGATCATCTCCGGCGCCGCCAGCTCGATACGATCAGCATGGATGGCTCGCCCCACGCCTCGACGTCAGACGCGATCGAGTCGACGTCGTTCGAGGTCGCCGTCCCCCAGGAGTCCGCGCTCGATGAGCTGGAAGCGAAAGAGCTCGGCGCTGCCATCGAGCAGGCGATCGGGCAGCTCCGCCCTGAGTACCGATCCTGCATTCTGCTCCGTCACGTCGAAGGTCGATCGTATGAGGAGATCGCGACGACCCTCGACCTCCCTTTGGGTACCGTGAAGACCTACATCCATCGCGCGCGGCACGAGCTCAGGCGAGCTCTCGAGCATCTAAAGACCGAGGGCTAGGACAACATGCCATCCTCGGAAAGGTTCCATCGAAATCGGCTCAATGTGAGTGGCCTCACCATTGGTTCAGCGGTCCTTTTTTTGTCGAGCTTTTCGTCTTCATTTCCTGAAACCCATTCCTGCGCCAACGCGTAGACTTCTCCGTGAATCACCGTCACCTTCTCCCGACTGAGATTGACCTCCTCCTCGATGACGAGGAGGGTTTTGGCGTTGCCCCCCTCAAGGCGCACGTTCGGGCCTGCCCCGATTGCCTTGCGCGGCTCGAGGACGCCCGTCTCGTCACCGATTCGATCGAGGAGCTGGCGCAATTCGCGCCCTCCTTCAGCTTTGCTGATTCCATCATGGCGCAGGTCCCGGTCTTCGTGCCTTGGCATGTCGCGGCGCGGGATAGCGTCAAAGCCTGGATACCAGCATCGCGACCGGCACGTGTGGCTGCTCTTGGAGTGGCCGCATCCGTCGCCTCCGTCCTCACCGTTGCTATTCTCTGGATCGCGAGCCAAGCCGATCTCCTCGTGTTCGCCACGGGCATCGCTGGCAGCCGCGTCCGCGAGATGCTCGTGGACGGTGGGCGGAATGCAATGCTCACGCTCTTCGGCTCGCAGACCGTTGCGCTTGCGAGCCAGGCTGGCGCGATCGGGATGGTCCTGTTGTTCGGGGGCTTCCTCGCCATAGCTGCGAGCGCCACATTCGGCCTACGCAGCATCGCCGTCGCTTCGAGCAGAAGGCGGGCATAAGCAATGGCACGACGCATCAGCGCGGCAGCGACAATTCCTGTTGTCGCGCTCACGCTCATTAGCTCATTCAGTACTGTCGCGGCGGCTCAGGCCGCCGCGACTTCGCGTTCCGCCCGTCCCGCTGCGACCACGACGCAGCTTCAAAACCAGCGGACGATGAGCGACCGGCTGCGGCGTCAGATCGAGCAGATGCGTGCCAGACCGGAGGGCAGTCGCCTTCCCCCCGCTGACAGCTTCACGGTCGGCCCGCGCGCTATCACACCCACGACACCAGTAACTGGATCCGTCGCTATTGCCGAGGGATCGCTCGACGTGTCTGGTCACCTCGATGGAAGCGCTTATGTGATCGATGGTGACATCGTCGTTCACAGCGGCGGGGTGATTTCTGGCGACGCTGTATCGATCGGCGGCCGCGTGCTGCTGGACGGCGGTCGCATCGACGGTGAGCGGCTTACGCTCAGCGCACCGGCAACGGAGGCCATACGCCCGGAAGCAATCCCTCCGCTCACGACCTGGCAATCGATCAAGCTGGTCCTTGGATGGTTCGCGGTGCTCGCCATCATCGGTCTCGGTGTTTTGATTTTCGCCGAACCCAATATGGATGGGGTCGTAGAAGCGATGGAGGAAAGCTTCTCGCGAGCGTTCTGGTTCGGCTTGCTTGGCGAGATCATGGCGCTCCCCGTTCTGGCTTTGCTCGTCGTTGGACTCGTCCTCACGCTCCTTGGAATTCTGCTTGTCCCGTTTGCTGTCGTCGCCTATTGCATCGCCCTCGCCGGCCTGCTGGCGTTAGGCTTTCTTGCGGTCGCAAGGCTCACCGGAAGCTTCTGGTCGCGACGTGACGCCGGGTCCACAACAACACCACGCAGCGCGAATCTTCGTGCGCTGTTCGTCGGCCTCGTTCTGTACATGGGGCTGTGGATGCTTGCCGCGATATTCACCTGGCAACCGATGGCCGGTGCGATCCTGCGTGGTGTCGCCCTCGCGGTGAGCTGGGTTGCAGTGACCGTCGGACTCGGTGCAGCGATGCTGTCTCGCGCCGGTACCAGGAGGCTCGCTGCGCGGTCGCGCGGCACCGGCCCGGCGCGACGTCCGGCCCCGGAAGATCTGGCGTGGCAGACGCCGACTCCCGTGACTGGCGTGACGGCAGCTCGTCGCCCAGCGGCGACCGCGGTAAAAGAGATACCGTGACACAACGCGTACGGCTGATCTCCCTTCTCATCGTTATGGTCGCCCCTTGCCGCGGCGTCACCGCCCAGTCGTGGCGGACGGTCGAATCAGCGCGACAACTGCACGACTCGGCCGAACATCGCGTGCATGTGCGGTACGGTGCCGGTCGAATCGATGTCGGTGGGACGAATGCACCCTTGCTCTATTCGATGACGCTTCGATACGACGAAGCGACGACGACTCCGATTCACCAATATGACGCTGGCGCGCGGACGCTCACGCTCGGTGTCGAAGGCGAATCACCGAAGTTCAGCCGCAACATGGGTGACAAATCGAGGGGCGAGATGCGCCTCGCTCTATCTCGCAGCGTCCCGATCGATCTCGATTTCGAGCTGGGAGCGACCAAAGCGCAGCTCGATCTCGGTGGGTTGAGCCTTCTCGGATTACACCTCGCCTCTGGCGCGAGTGAAACGGTGCTCGATTTCTCGACGCCCAATCAGTCGCGCATGCGTAGTCTCGATGTCGATGTCGGCGCCGCGAGCTTCGAGGCGCGCAATCTGGGGAACGCCAACGTCTCGGCAGTGCATGTCCACGGCGGCGTCGGGAGTGTGGAGCTCGATTTCGCAGGTCAATGGTCGCAGGACATGACCGTCGACGCCGACCTTGCTCTCGGCAAGCTCACTCTTCACCTCCCGCGCGACGTCGGCATTCGCGTCGAAGTGCAGAAATTCCTTGCGTCCTTCGACCAGCAAGGACTGCAGAAGCGCGGCGACGCCTATTACAGCGACAACTGGGATAGCGCGAAATATCACCTTCGTCTCCGCGCCCAAACCACTTTCGGCGGCATCGAGCTGGATCGCGTCGACTGAGGGTCTTCAGGACCTCGCGCGGAAAACGACGGGACTTCCCCTCGTTAGGCCCAGCAAGCGTGCGGCGCTGCCGTCGCGGACCGCGATCTCGATCAGTCCCGACGACCCAATGATAGCGAGCGGCTTGCCCGGTGCGACGTCTCCATAGGTCCTGTACATTGGCAGCGTCTTGCCCGCCGCCTCGATCACTCCCGCCCGCAGCCCGACAAGGTTCGTGACCGCATTCCCGAAGCGATCGATTAGGATCACCACCCCCGCGAGCACGCCGTCCTCGATGCGATGTGGCTCCGGCGTCCGCCGAATCACGGGGTGCGTCACGGCGCCGCCAAGCGAGGCGAGGGAGCTGCCTAACGCGAGCGCGGCCGCCGCCGGTGCGAATACGTCGCGACCGTGAAAGCTCGCCGATGCACCCGGCGGCACGGCGAGCGCCACTGCCGACGCGCCGGAAGCGAGAAGCGCCGGCGACAGCACCCCGTTGTCGGGGCCGACGAGCCACCGGCCGTTACTGTCGACGGCCAGTGCCGACCGCTCCGTGCCGACACCGGGATCGACAACGACGAGATGGACTGTGCCCGGCGGGAAACGACGCCAGACGCGAGCGACAGTCAAACGCGCCGCTTCTACATCCTGTGGCGAGATCTCGTGCGTGATATCGACGAGCATCGCGTCGGGAACGCGCGAGAGCAATACGCCCTTCATTTCACCCACGTAGCCGTCGGCGGTGCCGAAGTCCGTGAGCAGAGTGATCACCGGCCGCATGATCACAGGGATTTGTGCTTCCAGCGACCCAATCGCCAGAGTCCGATCATACTCAGTGCGCGGCCGATCGCGGTGAGTGAGATCGCCCACCAGATGCCCGTGCTGCCCCAGCGATTCGCCATCAGCGGAACGAGTGGTACGCGCGACGCCGTGAATGCGGACGACGCTACCATCGGCGGTAACGTCTCACCCGCGCCCCCCAACGCCCCCTCGAGAACGATCTCGGCGCAGATCCCGAGCTGTGATATCGCCGCGATCTTCAGGTATCGCGCGGCTTCGACGATCACAGCCGGGTCGTCGGTGAAAAGCCGGGCAAGGGTTGGAGCGTAGAGGAGATCGACGATGCAGGCGGCGAGACCGAGCCCAGAGCACAGCGCCACGGCAAGCCAACCCGCTCGCTCGGCGCGCTTGACGTGGCCGGCGCCGAGGTTCTGCCCAACGATCGCTGCTGTCGCCGCGCCGAAACCGACGCCGATCATGAAGAGCCAGCTCTCGACGCGATGGCCGATGCCGAGGGCTGCCAGCGCGGGTGTGCCGAAGCGCGTTGCCGTTCGCGTCACCGCGATGTAAATAATGCTGAACACGATCCCGGTGACCGCCGTTGGCAATCCGACGCGACAGACTCCCGCGATCGCAGCCCACTCGGGACGTCGCAACCGCAACAGTCCGCGTCTCATTGCGATGATCGTTCCCATGGCGAACGCTGCTCCACGCGTGCACACGTTGGCGATCGCCGCGCCGGCGATGCCTAACCGTGGCAAGCCACCCCAGCCGAGCATCAGCGCCGGATCGAGAACGAGCGTCACCGCGACGGAGACGACGAGCAGGATGAACGGCGTCCGCGTGTCGCCCGACGCGCGGAAGGTCGCGTCGATCGCGAAGAAGCCGTAGATGAGTGGAATGCCGATGAGATACGTACCGAGATAGCGAACGCCGAGCGCCGTGACTTCGGGTGGCGTGTGCATCGTCGCGAAGAGCGCACGGAGCGCGACAAGACCAACAACAGTTACGAGAATCCCGAGCGTCAGCGTGAACAGCAGCGCGTCGCCGCAAACGCCGGCCGCCACCATCATTCGACCTTCGCCATGACGTCGCGCCGCGACGGCCGTT
>Ga0207693_10003572_pt1 | contig 13290 bp, 18 predicted proteins | sample LARL81metaG_FD_184347 | JGI IMG/M metagenome (GOLD analysis project Ga0207693, IMG submission 184347) | Corn, switchgrass and miscanthus rhizosphere microbial communities from Kellogg Biological Station, Michigan, USA - LAR L8-1 metaG... | ecosystem: Host-associated > Plants > Roots >...
GTTGATCAGTTCGGTGTAGATCAACAAGGGCAGCGATGCCATGTTGCCGTCGAACGGGTCGTAGTTGATCGACCTCGCGTAACCGACGAGCACCAGCACCGGGGCCGTCTCGCCGATCACCCGGGCCAGCGCCAGCAGGATGCCGCTGATGATTCCGGGCAGTGCGGTCGGCACGACGATTCGCGCGATGGTCTTCCACTTGGGCACACCCAGCGCGTACGACGCTTCGCGCAGCTCATCGGGGACGAGCTTGAGCATCTCCTCGGTGTTGCGCACCACGACGGGAAGCATCAGCAACACCAACGCCAACGACACCGCCAAGGCGCTCTGGGGGAAGCCCATGGTGGCGATCCACAGCGCGAAGATGAACAGCGCAGCCACGATCGAAGGCACCCCGGCAAGGATGTCGACCATGAACGTCGTCGTCCTCGCAAACCACCCGCGACCGTATTCCACCAGATAGACGGCCGCCATCACACCGAGTGGCACCGCCAGCACCGCTGCGACCCCGGCCTGGATGATCGTGCCGTAGATCGCGTGATAAACGCCACCGGCGAACTCCTCAGGTAGCACCCCGGCGAGGGACTTGTTCCACCAGGTCGACGAGATGACCGCCTGGTACCCCCGCGAAATGACGGTGTACAGCACCCAGACCAGCGGCACCATCGCGATGATGAACGCCGACGCGAACAGCCCTTCCGCGACGCGGTTCTTGATCTTGCGGCTGGTGCTGATCGAGTGAAAGGTCGGCGCTTTCACCGGCATATCGAGCATCGCGTCGGTCATCCTCCGCTCACCCTTCCTCCGGCTGCGAATCGGGCAACCGCATTGACGACGAATGTCAGGGCGAACAGCACGAAGCCCGCCGCGATGTAGGCACCGGTAGGCAGCGGTGCACTGAATTCCGCTGCGGCCGAAGCGATCTTGGACGCGAACGTATAGCCGCCGTCGAACAACGACCAGTGGCCGGCCTGCGCAGCAGTGCGCAGAATGATCAGGACTGCGACCGTCTCACCGAGTGCGCGACCCAACGCCAGCATCGAGCCGGCAATCATCCCGCTGCGGCCGTACGGGTAGACGGTCATCCGGATGACTTCCCACTTCGTGGCACCGAGCGCCTGGGCAGCCTCGACGTGACCCTTGGGGGTCAGAGTGAAGACTTCCCGGGAAACCGAGGTGATGATCGGCAAGATCATCACGGCCAGCACGACTCCCGCGGTGAAAATGGTGCCGCCACCCGCGAGCGACACGTTGCCGTCGCCGAAGAGGAAGAGCCACTTCAGGTTCTCGTTGAGGAACCGTTGGACCGGCTCGAGCTTGGGAGCCAGAACGAAGATGCCCCACAGGCCGAAGACGATTGACGGCACCGCGGCCAGCAGGTCGACCAAGATCGCAAACGGCCGGGCGAACCGGCGCGGTACGTAGTTGGTCAGGAACGTCGCGATGCCGATCGCGATCGGCACCGCGATCGCGAGGGCGAAGATCGAACTGAGGACCGTGACCCGGAAGAGATCGGCGATACCGAAGCGCAGGTTGTTCTCGTCGGTAGTGACGAATTCCGAACTGGTGATGAAGTTGGCGTTGTCGGCCGCGAGCGATGGAACAGCGCGGATCAGCAGGAAGAGGCCCATCAGCGCGATGGCGCCGATGATCGTCGCGCCCGCGGCGAGCGCGATCGAGTAGAAGATGGTGTCGCCCCACCGGCGCGTGCCCTTCAGCGCCGAAGTCTGCGTCGGCTTGGTCGACATGTCAGGAGTATCCCCGATCTGCGGTGGGCTCGCCCCGCTTGTGGACGAGCCCATCGCAGCCGGTTCAGGCTTCAAAGTCATTGCAGCCTTTGACTAGGAGTGTGACTACGAGATGGCATTGATGGCTTCGGTCAGCTTGGCCTTGAACGTGTCGGGGACCGGGATGTAGCCGGCCTCCTCCAAGCCCTTTTGGCCGTCGGTCGTCGCCACCGTCAGGAACGCCTTGACCGCGGGTGCCACCTCGGCATCCGGATACTTCGAGCAGACGACGTTATAGGTCGGCAGGATGATCGGGTACGCGCCTGCCGCAGTCGGCTTGTAGAACGAGGACGTGTCGAGCACGAGGTCGTTGCCCTGGCCCTTGATCGTGACCGCATCGATCGACTTGCCTGCGCTCTCCGCCGTCAGCTTCACCGGATCAGGACCGGCCGACGTGATGACGTCGGCGATCTGCAGGCCCTGCTTGGTGGCGTAGGACCACTCGTTGTAGGTGATCGATCCGGCGGTGGACTTGATCGCCGCCGAGGTGCCCTCGTTGCCCTTGGCTCCTTCGCCGACGCCGCCGTTGAAGGTCTTGCCGGAGCCCTTGCCCCATGCGCCGTCGGATGCCGCGTCGAGGTACTTCTGGAAGTTGTCCGTGGTGCCGGATTCATCGCTGCGGAAGACCACGTTGATCTTGTCGCCCGGCAGGGTCTTGCCCGAGTTGAGCGCCGTGATCTCAGGCGCGTTCCAGGTGGTCACCGTGCCGTTGAAGATCTTGGCGAGGGTCGGTCCGTCCAGGGCCACGCTGTCGACGCCAGGAAGGTTGTAGGTAACCGCGATCGGTCCGAACACCGTTGGCAGATTCCAGGCGTCGGCGCCGCCGCAGCGCGCCTTGGCCTTGTCGACCTCACCCTTCTCGGCGTTCAGGGGCGAGTCAGTACCTCCGAAATCGGTTTGCCCGCCGACGAATTCGGACACGCCCGCACCGGAGCCGCTGGACGTGTAGTTCAGGGTGAAACCCGGGCACGCCGACTCATAGGCGGTCACGAACCGGGTGATGGCGTTGGCCTGCGCGGACGAGCCACTCGCTTTGAGTGCTTTTTGGCCACTGCAGTTGACCTTGGCCGCGCTGTCCCCGGCAGTTCCACCGCCAGACGTCGTTGCACCGGAGCTGGTCTTGTTCTCGTCGCTGCCGCAGGCCGAAAGCAGAAGGGCACCCGCGGCGAGAATGCTCACCGCAGCACCGAATCGATTGGGCTTCACGTAGCTCCTTATGAATGTGAGGGGCGGCGGACGACGCCTCCACCCGGGTAACCAGGCAAGCGACGGAAACGTCGTTCCGTCAAGCAGGTTCCATCGCTGCTCGGCTCACGAACCTAGGGGGCCATAGTGAACGCGTACCCACACAATGGTGAATGAGAGATGAACCGGACGCGGGCGTATTTCGCCGAATGCCCTGATAGGGTTGACCGACTTCAATACCTCAGCCACCATTGACTCAATGAATATTGAGGCAACTTCAGCTTTGGCACGACGCGCGTCGATCCACGCCGCGCTCGCAGATCCCAGTCGCTTGGCGATCATCGACCGCCTCCTGGTGGGCGACGTGTCGCCTTCGGAACTTCAGTTGCTGCTGTCGATGCCGTCAAATCTCATCGCGCACCACATCAAAGTTCTGGAAAGCGCCGACGTCGTGCGACGAACGCGCTCGGAAGGTGATCGCCGACGTACCTACTTATGCCTCAACACCGAAGCGCTGGAAGTGATGGTGCCGCTGACGCATCAGCGCGCGACGCGTGTCCTCTTCGTCTGCACGCAAAACAGCGCCCGGAGCCAACTGGCCGTCGCAATCTGGAACCGCCACAGCGAAATACCAGCTACCTCAGCGGGTACGCACCCTGTTGCCGAAGTCCATCCCGGTGCCGTGTCCGCCGCACGTCGACACGATCTGCAGATGCATCCGCAGACTCCTGCGCACATCGAACATGTCTTGTCGCCAGGAGATCTCGTCGTGGCGGTGTGCGACAACGCCCATGAAGAACTGGGCCATCATTTGCCGCGGCTCCACTGGTCGATTCCTGACCCTGGTCGGACCGCGACCATATCCGCGTTCGACCTCACCGTCGATGCCCTCACCACGCGTATCGATCGTCTCGTTCCGATCCTCCAACCCATCCTGTAACGGAGAAACCATGGCCGACAACGCCGTCACCGCGCACCATCTTCGCGACGACCTTTCCATCGACCAGCGCCTCGCGCTCAAGACGGCTGCCACTCGCCTGCAGACGGAGTTCGGCGACATGTTCGGGGTGGAAACGATCGAGAGATTTCTACACTCCTCGTACGAGCAGTTCGCCAACCACGCCACGATCGCGAACTTTCTGCCGCTGCTCGCCGAACGATTTGCCCGCCAACGGCTTCGCGCCCTGGCCAAAGTCGAAGGCACCTCCAACGACGGCAAACCCATCGTGTTGTTCCTCTGCACCCACAACGCGGGCCGTTCGCAGATGGCGATGGGATTCTTCACTCACTTGGCAGGAGATGCGGCCGTTGCATGGTCGGGTGGCTCCGAACCCGGCAATGAAGTCAACCCCGCGGCGGCGCAAGCGATGGCCGAGGTTGGCATCGACATCTCCGGTGAGTACCCCAAACCCTGGACTGACGAGATCGTGCAGGCCGCCGACGTCGTGATCACCATGGGCTGTGGTGATGCCTGCCCGGTATTCCCCGGCCGCCGCTACCAGGAATGGGTTCTGGACGATCCCGCCGGACAAGACGTCGACGGCGTTCGCCCGATCCGCGACGACATCGAGGAACGGGTCCGGCGGCTACTGACCGACCTACACGTCCCCATCCATGCGTAACCACACCCGCACCGTGTCGCCGGCCGTTGGTTCTGCCCCCGTACCCGGCGGGCAACGCCCAACCGCACGCGCACGTATCGGCCGCATGCTCGGGGCGATCATCGAGTGGCTGCGCGCCGGCTATCCCGACGACGCGCCCAGCACGGGGTATTCGCCGCTGCTGGCCCTTAACGGACCACTGTCGTTGTCGGCGCGACAAACCGCCCAGATCGTCGCCAAGCTGGGCGAGGGGCCCACCGACTCGATCGACATCGAAGTCACCATCACCAAAGTCACCAACCAACTGCCCACCGAAACCCAAACGCGCACAGTCACTCGCGCATTACACCCGAATACGCAATCCCCGCAATAGCGCGTCACCGAGGACCGGGGGAAACAACTGTGAGTATTTTCCTGAACCGATCTGTGGCCCTGATCGCCTGACCTGCAACGGATTTCACACACATCACCCACTCAGGCGGCGCAGCGGCGCACCGCCAACGACCCATCGACCATCGGCAGCCTGCAATGGCAGAGCGTCAAATCGTCGCGATCGGCGTTAGCGAGGCCGGCATCAGCGCCGCGCTGCGTGCCCGCGAACTCGACCCCACCGCCCAGTTCACCGTGGTGGTCGCCGACGCCCATCCCAACTTCTCCATCTGCGGCATCCCCTATTACGTCTCCGGCGAAGTCACCCGCTGGACCAACATGGCCCACCGCACGGGCCGCCGACCCGGCCGCCACCGGAATGCAGGTCCTGACCGACACCCTGGCCACCCGAATCAACGTCAACGAGCACACCTTCGACATCCTCGACCGCGCAGGCGTCCCGCAACAACTGCCCTACGACGCATCGTGGGTACCGGCGCCGTCAGCACCCGGCCACCAATCATCGGCCTGACTGGCCCCGACGCGCTGGGACCGGCTGACGGCGTGCACCTGCTGCACTCAATGGGCGACACCTTCGCCGTCATGGAATCCCTCACCACGCGAAACCCTAAGACAGCGGCCATCATCGGCGCCGGCTACATCGGCCTGGAGATGGCCGAGGTTCTCGTCACCCGCGGAATCGCGGTCACCTAGATCGAAGCCCTGCCTGAAGTGCTGCCGACCGTGGATCATGAACTCGGAAGCCTCGTGCACGCCGAACTGCAACGCAACAACGTCGAGGTTCTCACCGACACCGCCGTCACCGCGATCGCCCGAGCCGAGAGCGGCGCGCTGACCGTCACCGCCACGCGCCGCGAAGAAACCATCACGCGCACCGTGGATTTCGTCCTCGTGGTCGTCGGTGTGCGGCCCGACACCGAACTGGCCGCTGACGCGGGCGCCGCGCGGACAGCGCGTTTGATGGCGCTGATCGATCGACGGCTCTGGATCCTGATGGTGGTCCACTGGGCTGTCAGTCACGGCAAGCTCCTTTGGTCAACGTCGATGTGACGGGCCGAATGCTCGTGAGGGACCACAACGTCGTCTGCACTGACGGCGATCCCGGGGTAGAGCACCACGATCAGAGCCAATCCAATGAGAGTTCCGACAATCTGGGCGGCAATGAAACCCGGAGCCGACTCGGGGGCGATACCGGCGAAGCTATCGGAGAACATCCGGCCGATCGTGACGGCCGGGTTGGCGAACGACGTCGAGCTGGTAAACCAGTACGCCGCGCCGATGTACGCACCGACCGCCGCAGCCGACATTGCCGCACGTCCGGTCCGGGCCAGCGCAAAAATCAAGGCGATCAGACCCGCGGTTGCGACGACCTCGCCGATCAGGTGGCCGAGGGTGATGCGGTCTTTCGTCGCCAACTCGAAAGCCCTGCGGTCAAACATGACATTGGCCAGCACCGCCCCACAGATGCCGCCGAGGCTCTGCACCACGATGTAGAGCCCGAGGGTCGTCGCGGTGATGCCGGTGCCAGCGCGTCGGCCCAGCAGCCAATCAGCCGCGGACACCAGCGGATTGAAATGCGCCCCGGAGACCGGCCCGAACATCAGGATCAGCACCGCTAAGCCGAACACCGTGGCGGTCGAATTTTCCAGCAGCTGCAAGCCGACGTCATCGGGGGACAACTGCGCCGCCGCGATGCCGGATCCCACGACGACCGTGACCAGCAGAGCGGTGCCGACGAACTCGGCGAGCAATGGCCGATACGACGGGCTCACCGGGACCCCACAGCGGCCAAATCGGCACCCAATACCTGCGAAAGCTGTTGTAGCGCATCGGACACGACCCGGTAGTACACCCACGATCCGCGACGTTGCGCAGTGAGCAGGCCGGCGTTACGCAGCACCTTGAGGTGATGTGAAATCGTCGGCTGACTCAAGCCGAGCCCAACCGACACGTCGCAGACGCACGCCTCAGTGCCGTCGTGGCTCGCGATCACGCTCATCAAACGAAGCCGCGCGGGATCGGCAAGCGCCTTCAGGCGGATGGCCAACTCCGCCGCCGCCTCGGCTGACAGCGGTTCGCGTACCAGCGGAGCGACTCTGCAGTCCTCGACCTGCGATGATTCTGATTTCGACACCGATCGATATTGACCGACATCGAAACCGCACACAAGCAAACAGCCGGTGAACTCCGCAGCCGTTCAGGCGCCCAGGGTGAGTTGACGTCGGTGAAAGTCGAAATGCTTCGTCGGATACCGGTACACGGCCTCAAGGGTCATCGTGTCCGTGAAGAACGGATCCCATCGAACAGGAAAGTGCATAGCAAGCACGAAATTCCTCTCCGGTTCCGCGGCAAGCTTTCCCTGAAGGCGAGCGATTACGCGGTCACACTGGGCGGCCATTCGGCGCCGGTTGTACACCCTCGCGGCGGCGCATGACCCGTAATAGTTGATCTGATGGAAGGGTGCTGATGCCGCGTTGAGCAGCCACGCGTACGAGCGAGCAACAGGCGCAGGCAACCGGCCGAGAACTCGCACCAACGGCAGTAGTCGCGCGACCACCATGAAGCCAAACACCATGTGGAACAAGAGCTGCTCGTTTGTCCACCGCGTGCCATTCGATGTGCGTTCGAAATCAGCGGTGCCGGCCCGGTCGAGCAGGTAATGCAGTTCCAACCTCGCTTGATCGAGCTCAGCGGCGATGCCGCGCCGATCCACGACGTCCTCGGTCATCGCCACCTCGCTCGACCACGCAGTGCCCTCAATCCATCATGCGCGCTAGCAGCAGGCCGAGCCGGCGCGGACCTTGTCGCCGTCGGCCTCCGCCTGGGCATTGCCACAGCACATCTCGTCAGCCTCCGCACTTTCATGCTGCGGGCTGGTGCCGAACGTGTCGGAGTCCGCGAGCACGGTGTAAACCTCCCACTTCTCGCCGGCCGGACCGGTCACCCAGACCTTGTCCTGCTTGGCGAAGCAACACGTGGTGCCGATCTCCTCGTCGGTGAACAGGCCCTCTCCGCTGAGCCGGGCGATCTCCTCGTGCACCCGGGCGCTCGTCGCGACCTCGACGCCGAGATGGTTCAGAGTGCCGCCGTGGCCTGGGTTTTCGATCAACACCAGTTTCAGCGGCGGCTCGGCGACGGCGAAGTTCGCGTAGCCCGGCTTGCGCTTGGCGGGCGCGGTATTGAACAGCTTGGAATAGAACGTGACAGCCTCGTCGAGGTTGTCGACATTCAGGGCGAGCTGGACGCGGGACATGATGGGAACCTCCTAGGAGTACGACATATATCGAACTACTGACGACTCGATGCTGCCACCTTTTTGATATATGTCAATGTCCCTGGCAAGATGGACGTATGCCAAAGGCCTTGCCCGTCATCGATATCTCCGCGCCCGTGTGCTGCGCCCCGGTCGCAGCCGGCCCCGTCGACGATGACGCCGCGCTCGAAGTAGCACTGCGTCTCAAGGCGCTCGCCGATCCCGCCCGCGTGAAGCTGATGTCGCTGCTACTGACGTCACCGGAAGGCGAGCAGAACGGCAACGAGCTAGCGGCTGCTGTCGGGCTGACCGAATCTACGGTCAGCCATCACCTGAGCCAGCTGCGTAAGGCCGGGCTTGTCGAGTCGGATCGTCGCGGCATGAACGTTTATCACCGAGGCCGCCGGGATGCCCTCGCAGCGCTGTGCTTTGTGCTCGACCCGAACTGCTGCACTTAGCCTGACGACCCGGCCGCGTACGCCGCATCGACACTGAATACATCGAAACCCAGTCGTTGATAGGTCTTTACGGCCGCGGAGTTATCTGCCTCGACGTAAAGCATCACCGTCGCCTGTTCACTTTCCGACAGCCGCTCGGCGAGATGATGCAGTCCGGCCAACGTGAGCGTGGCGCCGAGCCCGCGACCCTGCGCGGCCGGGTCGACGCCGACGACGTAGACCTCGCCGAGATCCTCGCTGTGCACCTTCGTCCAGTGAAAGCCCAGCAGCTTGCCGCTGCGCTCGTCGATGGCCATGAACAATCCGGCGGGGTCGAACCACGGCTCGCTGCGGCGCTCGGCTATGTCGGCGTCCGTCCACCCGCTCTGCTCGGGATGCCATGCGAACGCGGCGTTGTTGACGCGCAGCAGTTCGGCGTCGTCGTCCGGGCCGGAGTACGTCGTGATGCGTACGCCCTCGGAAGCGCTCGCCGGCGGCAGGTCGGTCAGCGGTCGTCGCATCTGCAGCAACTCACGCACGATGACGAGGCGTAGCGCGTCAGCCGTTGCGCGCGCCGGCTCCAGGTTGCCGTGCGCCCAGATGCGGGCACCATCGCGGCCCTCGGACAGCCCGGCGCGTGCCATCGCAGAGCCGATGCCGCGGCGCCTGGCGTCCGGGCGCACCACCAGCTCGGCCATCGCCGGCTCCTCGGTCAGGCTGAGATAGCCGGATATGTCGTCACCGTCGACGGCCAGCAGGTGCCGGTTGCGGTCGTGTGGCAGTTCGCGGAGCACCTGGTCACCGACGGGCGCGACGCCGTCAACCTGTTCCGCCACGGCGATCAGCGAACGGATCCGGCGCTGTTCATCTTCGGTCAGGCCGGTGCGCCAGCGGATCGCCGGAGCGCGAGGGCCGGCGACATCAGGATCAGTCACTGACTATGCAGAGGGTCAGCCAGCGCGTCGGGCAAGCTGTCCGGAGCGTCATAGCTGCCCGCATCGTCGACCATGTCGTCGGACATCTCAGATCCCGGCGCGGGCGCGCGGCCGCGCGCGGGCCGAACTGCCTTGTAGCCGACGTTGCGCACGGTGCCGATCAACGATTCGTATTCGGTGCCGAGCTTGGCGCGCAGTCGTCGCACGTGCACGTCGACGGTTCGGGTGCCGCCGAAGAAGTCGTAGCCCCAGACTTCTTGGAGAAGCTGTGCGCGGGTGAACACCCGACCGGCGTGCTGAGCCAGGTACTTCAGCAGCTCGAATTCCTTATATGTGAGGTCGAGCGGTCGGCCGCGCAGCCTCGCTGTGTACGTGCCCTCGTCAATGACGAGCTCGCCCAGGCTGATCTTGCCGAGGTTCTCCTGGTTGGCCGCGCCGCCGCGGCGTCCCACCAGCAACCGCAGCCGGGCGTCGATCTCGGCCGGACCGGTGCTCGGGAGCAGAATTTCGTCGAGTCCCCACTCGACGTTGACGGCGACCAGGCCGCCCTCGTTGACGACGGCTACCACGGGCACCGAAGTCCCCGTGGTTCCCAAAAGCCGACACAGGCCGCGGGCGGCGGCCAGATCAGTGCGCGCATCGACGATCGCCACATCCGCGATGCCCGCCTCGAGAAGTGCGGACACCTCCGTCGGCGCAGTCCGCACGTTGTGCGCCAGCAGCGACAACGATGGCAGCACCGATTCGGGATGTGGATCGACGGTCAGTAGCAATAGATCCAACTGGCCCTCCAGCAGCCATAGGGACCTCGCCCGGACAACGATGTCGGTGGTGACTTCCCAGATTCAGCCCTGACACATGGCCGTTACCCGGCCGATAGCCATCTAACGATAGCGCGCTACCTGCTGGTTAGCCGCGCCGAGCCGGATCCGCGGCCGCAGTGGGCCAGAATGTCCGGGTGCGAAAGCTGCTTATCGGCGCCGTTGCGGTCCTGACCGCGCTGGTCGTGGGTGCCGTCGGAGCGGACTTCGGGGCGGCTATCTATGCCGAATACCGGCTGGCCAGGAGCGTGCGCACCGCCGCAAACCTGAGCTTCGACCCGTGGGCGAGCATTCTCGGGTTTCCGTTTATCACGCAGGCGATGCGGCACCGCTACAACGAGGTCGAGATAAAGGCCAGTGGCGTTGATCACCCGGTCGTCGGCAAGGTGGGACTGGAGGCGACCCTGCACTCGATCGATCTCACCGACACCTCCTGGCTCATCGGGCCGGACGTCAAGCTGCCCGTCAGTGAGCTGGAGAGCCGCATCATCATCGATTCCACCCATGTCGGGCGGTTCATGGGCATCCCCGACTTGCTGGTCGAGGCGCCGTCGCGGGAGACCAACGACGCCACCGGCGGCACCACCGAATCAGGCATCTCCAGCAATCGGGGGCTGGTGTTCACCGGCACGCCCAAGAAGGCGGACTACGACAAGAAGGTCAGCATCGCCGTCGACCTGTCGATCGCCGGACCCGACCAGACCACGCTGATCTTCACCGCCACCGGCGTGCTGACCGGCGCGGGCACGGCAGATCAGCAGATTCCGCAGGACAAACTGCCCGCAGTGCTCGCCGCGTTCAGCACCAGCCTGCCCGGCCAGAAGCTGCCGTTCGGCGTCCGGCCAACCAGCGAGGGTGCCCGCGGCTCCGACATCATCATTGAGGGAATCACCCGGGGAGTAACCGTCCCACTCAATCAGTTCAGGTTGTCATGAGCTCATCAGTGGTTTTGGCGATCACGGTGCTGATCGCCGCGTTGGGCGTGGCATATTTGATCGGCCGGCTGCTCACGCTGCGGGCCGGAATGCTCAAATCCGCCGCCGAGGCGACCAATGTCGACACCTCGGATCTCGGGCTTTCGGAAACCGGACCGACCATCCTGCACTTCAGCGCAGTGTGGTGTGGGCCGTGCGCCGCAGTGCGCCGGGTAGTGGATCAGGTGTGCGATGACCTCCCCGGCGTCGCGCACGTGGAGATCGACATGGACGCCAATCCCGAAGCGGCCCGACGGCTTTCGGTGATGTCGCTGCCGACCACGTTGATTTTCGACGCGGACGGGCGGCCGCGTTACCGCACCACGGGCGTGCCTAAGGCGGCTGACCTGCGCTCTGCCGTCGAACCGCTGTTGGCTTGAACACCCTGTCATTGGGTAAGCTGGCTGCCGTGTCCGCCCGCCTCGAGCCGATGCTCACCAAGCGCCGCGCAGTCGATCTGTGCCGCGTCGCGGGTTGTTGCTGTTGTTGTTGTAGCTGCTGAGCGCAGCTGCGCGAGTTAAGCGCAGTTCGCTCGGAGCAGGCGTTTCGGCCTGCTCACCCCCAGCCCCTCCAACGCAACAGGAGTCTGTTTCCATGTCGACCAACACCAAGGCCTCGCCCGATCAGGTGGACGTGCGCGGTCCTCGGTTCGCCGCCTGGGTCACCACCGTGGTGATCGTTGCGACGTTGATCGCGGCGGCGGTCAGCTCGACCGCGGCGGCCGTGATCCTGGGTGTCCAGGCAGTCGTGTTCGCGATCGGCGCGGCGCGCGGGCCTCGTCACCACCCGTACGGCCTGATCTTCCAGCGCCTCGTGGCACCCCGTCTCGGACCCGTCACCGAGAAGGAGCCCGTGCCGCCGCTGAAGTTCGCCCAATTGGTCGGCTTCGTGTTCGCGGTGGTCGGCGTCGTCGGATTCGCGACCGGCGTCCAGCTGCTCGGCCTGATCGCCACCGGCTTCGCGCTCGTCGCGGCCTTCCTCAATGCGGCCTTCGGCATCTGTCTCGGCTGCCAGATCTACCCGCTCGTCGCACGAGTTCGAAGGAACTCACGCGCACCGTCCCCCGCATGACGCTCAAATAGCAAGCAACCGAAAGGATTTCGTCCATGGCACGCTCCGACGTCCTGGTCACCACAGACTGGGCCGAGAGCAATCTCAACGCGCCTAACACCGTCTTCGTCGAGGTCGACGAGGACACCAGCGCCTACGACGGCGGCCACATCGAGGGCGCAGTCAGGCTGGATTGGAAGGCCGACCTTCAGGACCAGGTGAAGCGCGACTTCGTCGACGCCCAGCAGTTCTCCAAACTGCTGTCTGAGCGCGGCATCTCCAACGACGACACCGTGATCCTCTACGGCGGCAACAACAACTGGTTCGCCGCGTACGCGTACTGGTACTTCAAGCTGTACGGGCACGACACGGTCAAGCTGCTCGACGGCGGCCGCAAAAAGTGGGAGCTCGACGGGCGCCCGCTGTCCACCGACGCGGTGAAGCGGCCGGAGACCAGCTACACGGCCAAGGACCCGGACAACACCATCCGTGCGTTCCGCGACGAGGTCATCGCGGCCATCACCAAGAAGAACCTGGTCGACGTGCGCTCCCCCGACGAGTTCTCCGGCAAGATCCTCGCTCCCGCGCACCTGCCGCAGGAGCAGAGCCAGCGCGCCGGGCATATCCCCGGCGCGATCAACGTTCCGTGGAGCAAGGCGGCCAACGAGGACGGCACGTTCAAGTCCGACGAGGATCTCGCCACGTTGTACGCCCAGGCCGGCCTGGACGGCGAGAAGGAAACCATCGCCTACTGCCGCATCGGTGAGCGCTCGTCGCACACCTGGTTCGTGCTGCAGGAACTGTTGGGACACAAGAACGTCAAGAACTACGACGGCAGTTGGACGGAATACGGCTCC
>Ga0207693_10003574_pt1 | contig 13285 bp, 15 predicted proteins | sample LARL81metaG_FD_184347 | JGI IMG/M metagenome (GOLD analysis project Ga0207693, IMG submission 184347) | Corn, switchgrass and miscanthus rhizosphere microbial communities from Kellogg Biological Station, Michigan, USA - LAR L8-1 metaG... | ecosystem: Host-associated > Plants > Roots >...
GGGACAACGCCGAACAGGTCGCGCGGGATGATCGGCGGTGGCGTCCGGACCGAGATGGCGACGAAGGACGCGCCCTGCTCCGCCAGGTCGGCCGCGATCTCGGCGCCGCTGTTCCCGATGCCCACGACGAGAACGCGCTCACCGCGGAAGTCGGCGCCGGAGCGGTAGTCGGCGGAGTGGACGACTCGGCGGCCGGAAGCCTCGATCCCCTCCCAGTCTGGAACCCGCCGTTCGTTGTACCGGCCGGTGGCGATTACGACCGCGTTCGCGAGCCACTCGCCGCCGCTGGTCTCGATCAGCCACCTGTCGGCCTCCGGCCGCACCCTCGAGGCCCGGTGACCGAGCCGCACGTCAAGGCCGAAATGGTCGGCGTACTCCCGGAGGTAACGGGCGAACATGTCCTTGGGCACGTAGCCGGGATACGTTCGCGGAATCGGGTAGTGCGCGAGCCCGGAAAAGCGGCGGACGGTATGCAGGTGAAGACGGTCGTACCGGCGCGCCCACGTGCCCCCGACCTGGTCGTCCCCGTCGAACAAGAGGGGTTCAAGCCCGACGTGCTTCAGAGCGGCGCCCGCCGAGAGCCCCGCGGCGCCGGCCCCGACGATCGCCACTCGGGTCTCAGTAGGAGGCATGGAAGCTTCCCAGTACGTAGAGGTACGAAGCGAGCACCAAGTGGAAGACGATCGGGATCGCGCCGCCGAACCAGCGCTGCTCCGGGCGGCGCATCATGCGGACGAGGTAACGAACAAGCATCGCGGCCGCGTAGACGTACGCGAACCAGAGCACCGCCTGGCCGAAGTCCGGTTTGGGGGTGGCCCAGAAGCCGGAGCCACGCGAGAGATCGACGTCGATCCAGACCATCAGCGCGAGGATCGTCAGCTGGACCGGGAGCAGAAGACGGTACGGCGTCAGGTTCCACTCATCGTCCGGCGGCAGCCAAGCCGGTCGGCGGGTTCTCACGACGAGCTGGCCCGCGACGCGTAGGAGAAAGAGGCCCGAGTAGAACCACAGGTACCCCGCGGCGAGCTTCGGATCGATCGCAGAGCTCTGGCGCGCCTGCGTGAAGCCGACAAGCCCGGCGACCGTCGCGGCGACGGTCGTGGTCAGCAGTGCCTTCGTTAGCTGGGGTGTTGCGCGGGCTCCCTGTGCCGCGACCATCGCTAGCCGCGCGCCGCGGCCAGACCCCTGACGACGAACGCCTCGAACTTTCGCAGGCCGCCGAGACGCCGGAGCGACGCCATCGGGCGGGTGTGGTCGAGGGTCGCTGTAACGGTGAGGCGGACGTTCGGCAGCGAGTCGGCGAGCGCGCGCGCCTCGCCGGACGGGAAGTACGGGTCCTCCGGCGGAACCGCGAGCTCGACCGGCGCCTTGACCTGGCCCGCCGCGGAGAGCGGCGAGAGCTCTTCGATCGCGGAGCAGACCTCCGCAGGGAGGGCGTCGTAGAGCTCGTCGAAACGGGCCGGCTCGCGGTTCGCGAAGAGCGCGATCAGCGGCTTGGTTACTTCGTCGGCGTGTTCGTCGAGGTCGAGGGCCTCGAACGGGTCGTGGTCTTCGTCTTCGATCGTGCCCAGACGGCTCAGAAGCGCCTCGCGCTCGGGCGATTCGGACAGCGCAGCGACGATCGAGCGGCCGACCGCACGGCGAAGAAGGGTCGACACCTCGTACTCGGCGAACGCTCCCTGATGCTCGTAACGGCGGGTCGTCGCGAGGCAAAGGATCTTGCGGAGATCGGCGAACGGCGCGATGGCTGCGACGACGGAGATGCGATCGGCAAGCTCGGGCCGGGCGCCCGCGAGGAGCGCGATGCTCGCGCCGGCCGACGCGCCGACCAGAGCCGTTCGACCTCGGACATCGGGCCTCGCGACGGCGGCCTCGATCACCGTCACGGCGGTGTCGAGCGTCCGACGCGTGAGCTGGCCGTCGCCGAGGCCGGGGAGATCGGGAACGAGAGTGACGTAACCCGAGCGGGCGAGGCCTTCGGCAAGCCGTTGCACAACCGGCTCCCTGCGGCGCAGCGGATGTGCTCCCGTGACGAAGACCCACGCCGGGAACGGCCCTTTGCCGGCCGGCCGCGTGACCGTGACCGGGACGCCGTCGATCTCCTGCTGCTCGATTCTCGGATCGGCCGTCAAGCCGCGCGCAGCGCCGGCGAGGCCGGGCAGATCCATGACGATCGGAATCAGTGCGGCCGCGCGAGCGCGGGCGCCAAGGCGTGCCTGGAGATTCGGACCAGTCTCACCAGGTGCCGCGATGCTCGCCTGCACACGCCGAAAGTACTACCGCGTCAGCCCCGCGACTAGTGATGGTTTCCGCCTGTAACGCTTGGGTACCGCGAATACGAACCGCAAACGATGCGAGGAGGCAGCAGATCGCCTCGCTCGACCAGGTTCAGTGGGCCGTGCTCGAGACGAGCGGCGCGATCAGCTTCATCAAGAAGCCCTCCTAAACTTGCGGCTTGCCTCTGTATCTGACGGAAGCGAATGTCGGCTCGCTGCTGACGCCTGCCGACGCGCTGGAGGCAGTAGAGGGCTGCTTTCGGCGGCTGGCGGCGGGTGAGGTCGAGAACAGGCCCCGTGAGCGGCTGCGGCTCGAGGACGGCGCCTTCGCGGTGATGGCGGCGGTCGACCGCGAGCTTCGGCTGGCCGGCGTCAAGAGCTACGCGTGGCTGGCCGGCGGGACGCCGTTCGTCGTCGTCCTCTTCGATCTCGAGCGGGCTGAGCTCGCCGGCGTGATCGAGGCGGACAAAATGGGTCAGCTCCGCACCGGCGCCGCCAGCGGTGTCGCGGCGAAGTACCTCGCCCGCGAAGGCGCCGCCAGCCTCGGCGTGCTCGGCTGCGGCTGGCAGGCTCGCAGCCAGGTCGCCAGCATTCGCGAGGCGCTGCCTGCAATCGAGCGCGTCGTCGCCTACTGCCGGACGCCAGAGAGCCTGGCCGAGTTCTGCAAGGAGACGGGCGCCGAGCCCGGTGAGTCGCACCGCGACCCGGCCAGGTGTGACGTGGTCGTCACGGTGACGACCTCGAGAGATCCGGTGCTCAGGGGCGAATGGCTGCAGCCCGGCGCCCTCGTCTGCGCGGTCGGCGCCAACGACCCAAGGGCACGCGAGCTCGACAACGTCGTCCTCGAGCGAGCGGCGTTCGTCTGCTGCGACTCGCGTGAGCAGGCGCGAATCGAGTCGGGCGATCTGATCGAGCCGGTCGCGGCCGGCGTCCTCGACTGGCTCGAGGTGCACGAGCTGCAAGAGGTGGTCGCGGGCGAGCTCGAGGGCCGCCAGGCCGCCGACGACATCGTTGTCTTCAAGTCGAACGGCCTTGCCGCCTGGGACGTCGCTATCGGCGCGGTCGCTCTCGAGAAGGCTCGGAAGAAGAAGGTCGGGAAACGGCTCTAGCCGAGCTCGTTCTCTGCTTCGGTCACGGTCGCGCGGCCGAGTGCCTCGATCACCTCAGGCCGCTCGAGCAGCCGCGCGATCTCCCTCTCCGTGGCTCGGTTACGAATGTACGGGTCTTCGAGGATCTCGGTGAGGGACCGCCCGCGGTCGTGCTCGCGGATGATGTACGCCGTGATCCGATCCTCCTTCGACGAGCCGGTGAAGAGGAAAGAGAACGGATTCCGGACGAAGCTGCGGAGCTTGGCCACGGTTCGATTCTATGGGCACCCAAGGCGTCGGTTGCGAGGCCGCTTGGAGGCCGGGCGGCTTTGCCGCCGCGGCCGTTATTCGGTTTCGCGGAAAGTCCTCGGCTGAGCCCTGAAAACGCATCGTGTGGCGCGCTAGGGTCCCCAGCGTGAAGCGCACTGAGTCGAGCGCGGTCTTCGCACAGCGTGTGCTCGAAGGGGTCGACGACGCCGGAGTCGAGGAGCGCGTGGTGATCTGGATCGAGCGCAAGCCCGGAGCAATCTGGGCGGTCGGCCGCGCGATCAATCCCCAGCACCGGCGCAGCGAGCAGGCGCACCCCGACGACTACGTCTTCGAGGGCTACGAGCTCGAGGACGCCCTCGAATCCGCGAATGCCGCGCTCGAGGACGACGCGCGCGTCTCGGCACAGGACGGCCGCGTTGCGGAAGTCGAGAGGTTCGCGCGAGAGGAGCTCCTCAAGCCCCTCGAGCGCTGGTTCTTCGGGCGCTAGTCCTAACCGGTCCGGGACTTCGGCCACTCGAGCGCCGCGTTCGGGATCGGGTCCCCGTGCGGATCGTGCGTCGGGAAACCGAGTGCGCGGTCGATTCTCGCCTCCAGCTCTTCCGAGAGAACATGCTCGAGCCGGTCGGCCTCGTCGTGGACATCGTCGACGTCAAGACCGAGGGTCTCGGCGAGGTAGAGCTCGAGCAGCCGGTGGTGGCGGATCACCTCGACTGCGACGCGCTCGCCTGCGGGCGTGAGGCGGACGCCCTTGTAGGGCGCGTGGTCGACGAGCTCGAGCGCCGCCAGCTTCTTGACCATCTCGCTCGCCGACCCCGCTGCGACGCCCTGCTCCCGGGCGAGCGCGGTGACCGAGACGCGCGCTTCGCCCTCCTGGAGCTTGTAGATCGCCTTCAGGTAGTCCTGGATCGAGTCGGTGAGCGCTGGACCTGCCATCGTCATCCATAGTAGGGCGTCGCTTGCGATGCCCGCATAAAAGGCCGTGCCGACCTGTGCGGCGCGGCCGCTCGACCCGGCCGTGGCGGAGCGCGCGAGCTCGAGGTGTCTCGTCGTCTGGGTCGAGACTGTTAGCCTCGCCGCGTGCTGATCCGGCTCGGACACAGCCCTGATCCAGACGACGCGTTCATGTTCTGGGCGCTCGCCGCGAACCAGATCGACACGCGCGGGTTCGAGTTCGAGCACGTGCTGCGCGACATCCAGACGCTCAACGAATGGGCGCTCGACGGCAAGCTCGAGACCACGGCAATCTCGCTGCACGCGTACCCGTACGTCCAGGATCGGTACGCGGTGCTGCCGCACGGAGCGAGCATGGGCTCGGGTTACGGCCCTGTCGTCGTCGCTCGTGATGGCCTCAAGCGCGAGCAGCTGCAGTCCCTCGAGATCGCGGTGCCCGGGCGGATGACGACCGCATTCCTCGTCCTCCGGCTCTACCTCGGAGACTTCCGCTTTCGCGAAGTGCCTTTCGACCAGATTCTCGACGAGGTCAAGTCGGGTCGTGCCGACGCCGGGCTCCTGATCCACGAAGGTCAGCTCACCTACGAGGCGGAGGGCCTGCGGAAAGCCGTCGATCTCGGCGAGTGGTGGCTGCTCGAGACCGGTCTGCCCTTGCCGCTCGGGATCAACGTCGCCAGGCGCGATCTTGGTCCCGACGTCCTGCATGAGCTCTCCGAAGTGCTGCATGAGTCGATTCAGGCCGGCCTCGACCACCGTGCGGAGGCGATGGAATACGCCCTGGGATTCGGGCGTGGTTTGGACACCGAGCTCGCCGATCGCTTCGTCGGCATGTACGTGAACGAATACACGTGCGACTATGGCGATGAGGGCCGGCAGGCTGTCACGGAGCTGCTGAGGCGTGGCGAGGAGCTCGGTGCCTTTCCGGGGCGCGTTGAGCTCGACTTTGTGAGCTAGCCTCGGGCTCGTGAGCAAAGCGGTGATTCTGAGCGGCGTCCGCACGCCGGTCGGGCGCTACGGCGGCGTCCTCTCGGGCGAGCGGCCTGACGATTTGGCGGCGCTCGTGATCCGCGAAGCCGTTGAGCGATCAGGCGTGGACGGCGCCGAGATCGAGGACGTCTACTTCGGCTGTGCGAACCAGGCCGGCGAGGACAACCGCAACGTCGCCCGGATGGCTCTGCTGTTGGCGGGCCTGCCGGACTCGGTTCCGGGAGTCACCGTCAACCGCCTCTGCGCCTCCGGGCTCTCCGCGATCGTCTCGGCGTGTCATGCCGTTTCGGCCGGTGAAGGCGACCTCTACGTTGCCGGCGGAGTCGAGTCGATGAGCCGCGCGCCCTTCGTCTTCGGCAAGCCGGAGCACGGGTTTCCCCGCGGCGACCGAACGGTCTATGACACGACGCTCGGGTGGCGCTTCCCGAACCCGCGCCTGGAGGAGCTGATCCCGCTCGAGTCGATGGGCGAGACCGGGGAGAACGTGGCGGAGCGCTACGGAGTCTCGCGCGAGGAGCAGGATGCTTTCGGTTTGCAGTCACAGCAGCGCTGGGCCGCGGCCCACGAGGCGGGGCGTTTCGCGGACGAGCTCGTCCCGGTCGGCGAGGCCGAGCGCGACGAGCATCCGCGGCCGGACACGACCGAGTCGAAGCTGGCCGCGTTGAAGCCCGCATTTCGCGAGAACGGGACGGTCACGGCCGGCAACGCGGCCGGGATCAACGACGGCGCCGCGGCGGTCGTGATCGCCTCGGAGGAGAGGGCGCAGGCGCTCGGCGCGCAGCCGCTCGGGTCGTTCGTGAGCGCTGGGGTTGCCGGTGTCGACCCGCGCGTGATGGGGATCGGGCCGATCCCGGCCGTGCGCAAGGCGCTGGCTCGTGCCGGCGTCGAGGTTTCCGAGCTCGATCTCGTCGAGCTGAACGAGGCCTTCGCCTCGCAGAGCCTCGTGGTGATCCGCGAGTTGGGCCTGGATCCCGAAAAGGTGAATGTCAACGGCGGCGCAATTGCGCTCGGCCACCCGCTCGGGATGACGGGCGCGCGCCTCGTCGTGACGCTGCTCCACGAGCTCCGCCGCCGCGGCGGGCGCTACGGGCTGGCGACCATGTGTGTTGGCGTAGGTCAGGGCCAGGCGGCGCTCTTCGAGCGTCCTGCGTCGTGACGAACTCGGCGCGCGCCCGGCACAGACACGCGCGGTTTGCCTCGCTAGCGTTTCGGTAGGGGTGCTCGCGCACCCCCCATGGGGCGCGCGTGAACATTTAAGGATCGGTACCAGGATGCGGTCGCGATCGGAAACGCGGGGCGGCTTCGAACTGGACGTTGTCGGCCATGACTCTTGCTTTCGGGCTTCGAGGCGCAGAAAGACCTAGCCGTCGGCCCGTCCGGCCTCTGTTTCGTGCCAGCCGATATCGTCCGCGCCGATGGCTGTCGCGACCGAGCGCGAGTACGGGCTCTTCATCAACGGAGAGAGCAGCGAGCCCGCATCGGGCGAGATCCGCGAACTGAGCGAGCCTGCGACCGGCGAGCCGCTCGCCCGTGTCGCCTCAGCCGGCGAAGACGATGTCGACCGCGCCGTCGCGGCCGCGCAGGCCGCGCTTGCCGGAGACTGGGGGAAGACGCCGCCGACAGAGCGCTCTCGCCTGCTGCACGCGCTCGCGGACGCAATCCAGGCGAACCGCAAGGAGCTCGCCGAGCTGGAGGCCCGCAACGTCGGCAAGGCGATCTCCTCGGTCAAGGCAGAGCTCGCACAGGGCGTCGAGAACTTCCGCTTCTACGCCTCGGCGATCGCGTCGATCGCAGGCCGCTCGAACCCGATCGGGGGGTCGCTCCTCTTCTACTCGCTGAAGGAGCCGGTCGGAGTCGCGGGCCAGATCGTCCCCTGGAACTACCCGCTGATGATGACGACCTGGAAGCTGGCGCCGGCGCTGGCGGCCGGGTGCACGATCGTCCTCAAACCCGACTCGGCGACGCCGCTGACCGCGCTGCGCATGGCCGAGCTCGCCGCCGACGTCGGTTTCCCGCCCGGAACCCTCAACGTCGTGCCGGGACCGGGAACGACGGTCGGCGCACACCTTGTCCGTCATCCGGGCGTCGACAAGATCGCGTTCACCGGGTCGACGGCGACGGGCTCGGAGATCATGCGGCTCGGGGCAGACACGATCAAGAGGCTGACGCTGGAGCTGGGTGGCAAGAGCCCCAACATCGTCTTCGCGGACGCGAACCTGGAGGACGCGATCCCGAGCTCGGTCTGGTCGATCTACTACTCGGCCGGCCAGAGCTGCGAAGCGCGCTCCCGCATGCTCGTCGAGGCGTCGCTCTACGACGAGTTCGTCAGCAGCTTCAGCGAGGCTGCCAAGCGGTTGAAGGTCGGCGACCCGCTCGAGGCTGAGACGCAGGTCGGGTCGCTGATCTCCGGCGAGCATCGCGACAAGGTGCACGGCTTCGTCGAGCAGGGCCGCGAGGAAGGTGCCGAGGTCGTCGCCGGCGGCGAGCCCCTCGATGGCAAGGGCGCGTTTTATCCGCCGACCGTGCTCGCGAACGTCGACAACCGGATGACGGTCGCCCAGGAGGAGATCTTCGGGCCCGTCGTAACGATCACGCCGTTCGAGGACGAGAAGGACGCGGTGCGTCTCGCCAACGACGTCAAGTACGGCCTGATGGCCACGGTCTGGACCGGTGATCCCGCGCGCGGACACCGGCTCGCCCGTCGGATCAAAGCCGGCACCGTTGGGATCAACATGCCGTTCACGGCGTTCCCGGGAATCCCGTTCGGCGGCTACAAGCAGTCGGGCTTCGGTCGCGAGCTGGGCATCGAGACACTCGAGCTCTACCTGGAGACGAAGAGCGTCCTCGTCTCGACGAGCCCGAAGCCTTTCAACCCGTTCGGGCTGTAGGCGAGTCGAAGGCGATCGCGCCTCCCGCCGGTGCCTCGAATTCTCCGTGAGTCAGGGGTGCTCCATGATGCTCCGCGGTCCTGAGTCGTTCGACCCGATCGGCCTATAGCGCGACGCTACCGATGGGCCGTGCTCGCCGCGGGGACAGCGGCCCAATCGAGCTTCTCCGCGGTCCTTCTCGGCCTGCCGGTTCTGGCTCCGGCGCTTCGCGCCGAGCTCGACCTCAGCGTCTCGGAGGTTGGGATTGTCCTGGCCAGCGTCTGGGTTGGTCCTGTGTTCACCCTGCTCCCCTGGGGCGTCGCATCCGACCGGGTCGGCGAGCGGGTCGTCCTCGCGGTCGGGTTGGCGTTGATGGGCGCGTTCGTCTGCGCGGCTGCCTTCGTATCGAATGCCGTCCAGCTCGTTTCCCTGCTCGGGCTCGCCAGCGCTGCAGGCGCGAGCGTAAACGCCGCGAGCGGTCGTGCCGTGATGAGCTGGTTCGCCCGCGACGAGCGTGGGTTCGCCCTTGGCGTTCGGCAGTCGGCGCTGCCGATCGGAGGTTTCCTCTCTGCGCTCGCACTTCCGCCGATCCTCCGCGCCGGTGGCCTCGAGGCCTCGTTTCTCGTCCTCGGGGCGCTGCCTCTACTCGCTGCCGGGGTCGGAGGGCTCGTGCTTCGCGACGCCCCAAAGGACGAGGCGTCGTTGACCCTCGAAGCGCCGGCGACTCTGCGCGATCAAAGGCTGTGGATCCTCAGCGCCGGTAGTGCGCTCTACGTTGCGACCCAGGTCTCGCTCACCGGGTTCATCGTGCTCTTCCTCCACGACCGGCGCAGCGTCTCGATCGCGGCGGCCGCAGCTGCACTCGCCGCCGCGCAGGCGGTCGCAATCGCGCTGCGAATCGCCGTCGGCCGTTGGTCGGACCGAATGCAGGCCCGCCTCGGGCCCCTCCGCCGGCTTGGCTTCGCGATCTCAGCCGCGGTTGCCCTTTCAGCCGTACTTGTGTCGGCACCGCTTGCGCTTCTCATTCCCTCGCTGGTGGCCTCGGCGGCGCTCGCGATGTCGTGGAACGGGCTTGCATTCACCGCTGCCGCCGAGCTTGCCGGTCGCGCCCGCAGCGGGACGGCGCTCGGATTCCAGCAGACCTGGCTCTCAATCGCCGGCACCGTCGCACCGATCGCGTTCGCGGCGATCGTCGAGAGCGCTTCGTGGCGGATCGGGTTCGCGCTGGCGGCGCTGCTGCCGGTCGGCGGGGTGGTCGTGCTCGCGAGGCTAGAGGACTCGCGATGATGCCCCGGTGCGACTTCTGGCCCGGCTCGAAGAGCTGTACGCGATCGGAGGCGGCGCGCGCCTCGGCTACTCCGCCGAGGAGGACGCGGCCCACGAGCTCGCCGACCGATGGATGCGCGAAGCCGGGCTCGAGGTCGGTCGCGACGAGGCGGGCAACCTCTTCGGGCATCGCGGGGACGCCCGGGTCTGGAGCGGCTCCCATCTCGACACCGTTCCGAACGGCGGCCGCTTCGACGGCGCGCTCGGTGTGGTTGCGGCGATCGAAGCCGCTGACCGCCTGCGTGAATCGGCGCTCGCCGTTGTTGCCTTCCGGGCTGAGGAGTCCGGACCGCTGGGGAGCCGGCGGCTCGCGGAGCTTCCCGGCGCTTTCCTTGAAGTCCACATCGAGCAGGGACCCGTGCTCGAGCGCCTCGGAGAGCCCCTCGGGATCGTCACCGGCGTGGCCGGTCAGGCGCGAGGAGCGATCACTTTCGAGGGCCGCGCCGCCCATGCCGGGACGACCCCGATGCAGGAACGCTCGGACGCGCTCGTTGAGGCGGCGAGGTTCGTCCTGCACGCGCGGGACTGCGCGCGGGACAACGCGGTCGCGACCGTCGGCGCGCTCGAGGTCGAGCCCGGAGTGGCGAACGTCGTCCCCGAGCGGGTCACCGCATCCGTCGACGTGAGGGCGCCGACCGCTGAGGCGCTCGAGACCTTGATCCAGGCGATCGGCTTCGAGCCGTCGTGGCGCCAGGATCCGGTCGCAATGAGCGGGCCTCCCCTAGATGCCCTTCGAGCCGTGCTGCCCGGCGCCCCCGAGCTCGTTTCCGGCGCCGGCCACGACGCCATGGTCCTCGCCGCCGCCGGTGTGCCGACGGCAATGTTGTTCGTCCGCTCGTTGAACGGCGGCATCAGCCATTCCCCGGACGAGCTTTCGAGCGCGGAGGACATCGCGCTGGCGGTCGACGCGCTGACGGAGACCCTGGGGCGGTTGTCGGCTGCGCACACGTCCGGGGTTTGACCCCGGGCATGGCCGTTCAGGCTCGCGCTAGCGCTCGTCGAAGCGAATCGACTGAGCGCCCTGCCAGAGCACGAGCGGCCCTAACTCGCGCAGCTGCTCGGCGCCTCTGCCGATCGTCGCGAAGTGGTTGCCCGCCAGTACCCCGGCCTTGCTCGCGAACTGCGTCGGCCCGTAGGGGAAGAGAATCTCCGTCTCGCTGACGCCGCCCGGGTAGAGGAGCAGCTCACCCGGTCCCGGGTAAGCGGTTGCGTTCTCCGGCCCGATCCCGACGTCGAGCTCCCCGAACGGGATCCAGCAGGCCTCCCCGCTCCAGCGCGCATGGATCAGCTTGCTCTCGAGCGGCAGCAGCCGACGGAAGGCCGCGACGGTTTGCGGCGCTGCCCCCTCCTCGAAGCGCGCCTCGAAGTGCGCGCCTCCGACCTCGATCTCGAGCATCCGCGGAACCTACCGCGTTTTCGCGCCCTGTTGGATCCAGGCGCCGAGTGTGTCCCGCTCGGCTTGCGTCATCCCGGTCACGTTCCCGAGCGGCATCACCTTCGTCGTCACCGCAACCTGCTCGATCAGCCTCGCCTGCGCGTGGATTTGCTTCGGCGTGTCGAAGACGAGCCCCATCGGCGCGACGTCAACCTTCGTCGGGTGGGCCGAATGGCAGGGGACGCACCGGGCTTGGACGATCGCCTGCGCCCGCGTGAACGGGACCGCCGTCCCACCCGAAGAGCCGTGCGGCCTGATCGCGACGGCGACGGCCGCGATCGCCAGCGCTGCCGTTACCGGGATCCACCACGCTGTGCGGCCGCTGTGGCGGACGTTGAAGAAATGCCGCACCCAGGCGCCGATCACGAGCAGCGCGACGAGGATCAGCCACGAGTACGAGTGCCCGTAGGTGATCGGGAAGTGGTTGCTGATCATCGTGAACACGACCGGCAAGGTCAGGTAGTTGTTGTGGACGGAGCGCTGCTTGGCGCGGAGGCCCGCCGCGGCGCTCGGCTCGCGGCCCGCCTGCTTGGCGCGGATCAGCTCCCAGTGGGCCGGGATGATCACGAAGAAGACGTTGCCGGCCATCATCGTCCCGAGCATCGCCCCGATCTGGATGTACTCGGCGCGGCCTGAGAACAGGTGGCTGACGCCCCAGGCCGCGAGCGTCACCAGCACCAGCAGGACGGCAGCCAGTGCGACGTCATTCGGGATCAGCCGACAAAGGCCGTCGTAGACGAGCCAGGCCGCGATCAGGAGAGCGACGCTGATCGCGATCGCCTGCCACGGCTGCAGGTCGGCGACCGACTTGTCGATCAGGAACGTGTTGGCGTTGAAGTAGTAGAGGACGATCAGCAGCGCGAAGCCGGAGAGCCAGGTCGTGTAGGCCTCCCACTTGAACCAGTAGAGCGGCTCGGGCAGCGTCTTCGGCGCGAGCCGGTACTTCTGCACCTGGTAGAAGCCGCCGCCGTGGATTTCCCAGGCCTCGCCGCCGACTCCCCGCTCGGCGTCGGCCTCGTCCTTGGGCGGCCGGAGGTGATTGTCGAGCGCGATGAAGTAGAACGAGGAGCCGATCCACGCGATCGCGGCGACCACGTGGAGCCAGCGAACGAGCAGGTCGAGCCACTCGTTCGCGTAAGGATCCATCAGCCCTTGAGCCAGCGGTCGCGGGCTATCGCGACCAGCTCGCGCAGGCCTGTCTGGAGCTCCTGCTCGCGCGTCCGCTCCAGGCGCTGTTGGAGGATCTCCAGGATTTCGGACTTCGGGCGGCCATCGACGAAGACGACGAACCGGAAGCCGAACTTCTCCTCGTAGACCTGGTTCAGGTAGGTGAGCTCGGTCAGGACGGCCGGGTGGCCGCCGCTGCCTTGCTCGGTCGCCGAGCGCTTGGACAGGGTGCGGGCACCAATTGCGGGATGCTCGTTCAGGGCCTGCCGCTGCTCCTGCTCGGTCAGCTCCCCGAGCACTTTCTCCGCGGAGCCGAGCGGGTCCTCTCGCTCGGCGAGCAGCTCGACCAGCCTCGTGCGACCCTCGAAGAGCTCAGCGAGCTCGTCGACCGTCAGCTGCCGCGGTAGATCACGCACGAGTAGGGGGCGAGCAGCAGCGGCACGTGGAGGTGCTCGTCGGGATCGGCGATCGCAATGCTGACCTCGATCTTCTCGAAGAAGCCGCTGTCGGCGTGGAAGACAATCCGGTAGACGCCCGGCTCGAGCGCGGGCGGCGATAGCTCGGCGATGCGCCCGTCTTCATCCGTCTCCTGCTCGGAGAGCAGCTCGTCGCCGCGGTAGAGACCGACCTTGAGGCCGGCCCCCGGCGTTCCCTGCTTCGTGTCGAGGACGTGGGTCGAGATCACGGGTTGAACTTCTCCGCCTGGCGGCGGTGCTCCTGCGCAATCTCCTGCTCGGACGCGCGCACGAGCTCGCCGTCGCGGACGACGTCCTCGCCGCCGACGAGCAGCCGGTCGCACCGGTGGGGGGCCGAAAGGACGAGCCCCGCGACCGGGTCCCAGGCCCCGGCCAGCTCGAGCATGTCCCTTCGCCAGACCGCGAGGTCTGCGCAGCGGCCCGGCTCGATCGCGCCGAGGTC
>Ga0207693_10003576_pt1 | contig 13283 bp, 10 predicted proteins | sample LARL81metaG_FD_184347 | JGI IMG/M metagenome (GOLD analysis project Ga0207693, IMG submission 184347) | Corn, switchgrass and miscanthus rhizosphere microbial communities from Kellogg Biological Station, Michigan, USA - LAR L8-1 metaG... | ecosystem: Host-associated > Plants > Roots >...
CAGCCCGGCGCCGGCCAACCGGCAAGCTATCTCGAAATCATCGACTGAACGCCGCGCGCGAGCCGCCGCCGGCGCGGGCGGCCGGCCTGCCCGCAGCGGGCGGGCCCGCCGCTTTCTTATCGATTTCTCAACCGCCCGACAGTACAACGGAGCGGACCAGAAGCGAGCCCAGGCCATTCGGGCGGACCGACGGCCGCCGAGCGCGGCGCGAGGAGCGGACATGTTCATGACGCCGCGGGATCTCGATGAAGTCCGCACGCTCTGCGCGAGCAAGCGCTATGACGAGGCGCTCAAGCTGTGCGCCGAGTTCATCGCCGATCAGCCGGATCATCCGCATGGCTACCACATGCGGGCGGCGGTGCGCGTCATCATGGGCGAGCCGCATCTGGCGCTCGCCGATCGCGACAAGGTCGTGTCGCTCTGCCCGCAGGAGGCCGGCGCCTTCATGGCGCGGGCCGACGATCATCTGCGCGTCGGCAATTTCGCCGCCGGATCCGAGCCGGCGGCAGAGCCGCATGGCGTCTTCCATTGCAAGCGACGCGCCCTGGCCGGCATGCGGGCTGGTGGCGTGAGCGGCGTCGCCGATCAGGAGCGTGCGCTTGCGCCACCAGGTCGGCAAGGTCTCGACGTCGAGCGTATCGGTGACCACGATATTATCGGCGGCGTCGATGATCGCCGGAATCGGATCGTGCCAGCCGGCGTGAAAGCGGCGCAAATGTCGCCGCAGATCATGCTGGCTCATGGCGCGATAGCTCCCGGCAGGGATGCCGTTCGACGGCTGCGTGCTCCACCACATGACGCCGTCATCCGGGTCGGAGCTGCAGAGGCCATAGCCGAAGAAGCCGCTTTGTCCGAACGTCGTCTCGACCCGTTGTCCAATCGGATGGTTCGCAAGCACCGCAAACGGCACGAAGCCGCCGAAGCCGATCAGGCCGGTGTCGAATGGCCGCGGCCCGTCGGGGATCACATGCTGGCGCACCGCCGAATGCACGCCGTCGGCGCCGACGAGGAAATCTCCTTCCGCGCTGCTCCCATCGGCAAAATGCGCGACCAGCGGCCGGTCGGCGCGATCCTCGATTGCGACCAGCCGCTTTTCGAAATGCAGCTCGACATCGGAGCACCAGGCCTTGTCGACGAGGCTCTCGTTCAGTGTCGCGCGCGACAGGTTCAGCGCGGGCTGACCAAAACGCTCCTTCATGTTGCGGTTGATGGAGCCGAGCTTCCGGCCGGCCTGGGAATAGAAGTCGAAGGATTCGGCGACCGAGCCGCGCGCGATAAGCTCGTCGGCCAGGCCGAGCTCGGCCAGCACATGCATGCCGTTCGGCGCGATCTGCAACCCGCCGCCGATGCCGGTGGAGTAGGGCCAGGCCTCATACACTGCGGCATCGATGCCGGCGCGCTTCATGAACATCGCGGTGACCGGTCCGGCGATGCCGGCGCCGATGATCAGGGCTTTGCGGGGGCGTTGGGTCATGCCTTGCTCCATGCGTCCGTGTGGGCTAGGAAAGGTCAGCAGCTAATCATCTTAGTATCTAAGATATCAACGGACTAAGAAATGAAATCGGCTTTGTCAAGCCCGAAAGCGCGTGCGGCGCTGTTGCAGAACCTCGAGGAGGCGATGCGACGCTCCTCGGCGCAGGGCGTCGTGTTCGGCCAAGCCGTTGCGAACGTTGCCGGAATTTCCAATTCCGACCTCGAATGCCTCGACTTTCTCAATCTGGAGGGACGGGTCACCGCAGGCCGCCTGGCCGAGGTCACGGGGCTGACCACGGGCGCCATCACCGGCGTCGTGGACCGTCTGGAGAACGCGGGGTTCGTGCGCCGCGAGCGGGATGAAACCGACCGCCGCAAGGTGTTCATCGTCGTCGTGCCGGAGACGACGGCCAAGATCGCGCAGTTCTACGTGCCGATGCAGCAGGCGATGCACAAGCTCTGGAGTTCCTACTCGGATGCCGAGCTGAAACTGCTGCTGCGTTTCGCCAACGAGGGCTACAGGGCGGTGCTGGAGGCGACCGAGAAGCTGAACGGACTGATCGACGCGCCAAGGGAAGGCGGCGCTAAGAAGCCAGCGCGCCCCCGGCGGTGACGGCGCGCGCCGAGGCCGCGCTGTAGGGCTGTGCCGCCGCGAACAGACCCCACATCACGCCCAGCATCATGAAGAAATGCCGCCAATGGTCGGTGTCGATGATGAAGCTCTCGCCGACGGTGCCGAGGAAGGCGGCGAACACCGCCAGATAGGTTCGCTGCCAGGGCACGCGGATGAAGATGTGGCGAAAGCCGAGGATCACCGTGAGGAAGACCAGGGCAGGATAGCAGACGCCGGAGAGCCAGCCGCCCGACATGAAGGCGTTGAGGTAGGAATTGTGGGTGTCCTCGGGGAAATAGCGGTGGAATTGCAGCGGGCCGATGCCGAACGGCAGGTCGAGCGCCATGTCGGCGCCGAGGATGTGCCGGCCGAAGCGGCCGAACCGGCCTTCATCATAACTTTGGTCGAAACTCGCGCGCTGCTGGAACATGTCCGCAACCGAATTGAATGACAGCAGCACCGCGACCAGCAGCGCCGCGGCGAGGGCCGCGACGATCGCGGTGACCACGATACGCGACCGATCGGTATTCGAGCGGCTGGTCATGACCATCAGCGTCAGCATGAAGGCAGCGGTCAGGATCAACTGGCCCCATGCCGCGCGCGAGAAGGCCAGCAGAATGGCGAGCGTCATGACGCCTAGCGCGATCGTGCTGCGCAGCGCCTTTCCGAAGCGCGCGGTGACGACGTTCTGCAGCACCAGCAGCGACGGCAGGATCAGGAACGCGCCGAGCACGTTCGGGTCCTTGAACGTGCCGCGGCCGCGTCCATAGAGCGTCAGAAGGTCATAGCCGCCCGGGACGAGATTGAAATAGCCCGCGATGGCCGCAAGCGAGGCGATCATGGCGCCGACGATCAGGCCGCGCCGCAGCATGTCGAGCCGCGCCATGGTGTCTTCGGAGATGACCATCGCAAGGAAGATCACGGTCAGCGCCATGTACCATGACGTCGCGATCCAGCTTGCAATGATGGAGTTGTCGAACATCGGGATCGCGCTGATCGAGTAGCCGATATTGATCAGCGCCAGCAACAGCAGAGGCGGCATGAACAGAAGCCGCAACCGCAATCCGGTCGCGAAGAAAGCCACGACGGCGAGAATCGTCACCAGCTCATAGGGGCTGGGCTCGATGAAGACGATCGCAACAGACGCGCCGGCCAGCCAGACCAGCGCCCGCTGCAGCGCCAGCACGCCCGGCGCAGCCGTAGAGGGAAGTCCGCCGGCCGTTGCCGCATACGCCATCACATACTCGTCGAATACTGGGCGGTCACGCCCTGCGCAAACTCAGGCAATCCAGAACGCCGCGTGGGCTCAGTAGGCGTTCTCACTCTTCGTCATCAGTGCGACCGGGGTCTTCGAGAGAATGTAGAGATCGAACAGCACCGACCAGTTCTCGATGTAATAGAGGTCGAACTCGACGCGCTTCTGGATCTTCTCTTCGTTGTCGATTTCGCCGCGCCAGCCGTTGATCTGCGCCCAGCCGGTGATGCCGGGCTTGACCCGATGCCGTGCGAAATAGCCGTCGACGGCCTCGTCGAACAGGCGGGCCTGCAACTTACCCTGCACCGCATGCGGGCGCGGCCCGACCAGCGAGAGATTGCCCTTGAACACGACGTTGAAGAGCTGCGGCAGCTCGTCCAGGCTGGTTTTGCGGATGAAGCGGCCGACGCGCGTGACGCGGGGATCATCCTTGGTCACGACCTTCGACGCAGTCGGGTCGGCCTGATGATGGTAAAGCGAGCGGAACTTGAAGACGTCGATGCGCTCGTTGTTGAAGCCGAAGCGCTTCTGGCGGAACAGGATCGGGCCCGGGCTGTCGAGCTTGATGGCGAGCGCGACCAGCGCCATCACCGGCAGTGCCGCGAGCAGGACGAAGACGCCGACCACATGGTCGAACAGCCATTTCATCACCAGGTCCCAATCGGTGATCGGCGCTTCGAACACATGGAGCGTCGGCACCTCGCCGAGATAGGAATAGGAGCGGGGACGGAAGCGCAGCTTGTTGGTGTGGGCGGACAGGTGGATGTCGACCGGCAGCACCCAAAGCTTCTTCAGCATGTCGAGAATGCGCGTCTCGGCGGAAATCGGCAGCGAGAACAGCACGAGGTCGACGCGGGTGCGCCGCGCGAATTCGACGATGTCGTCAACCTTTCCCAGCTTGAGGCTCCCGGCGCAGGTCTCGAACGACCGGTCGTCATTGCGATCGTCGAATACGCCGAGAACGTTGATGTCCGAGTCGCTTTGGGTGTTGAGCGCCTCGACAAGCTGTTCGCCGCTCTCGTCGGAGCCGACGATGACCGTGCGCCGGTCGAGCCGGCCCTGCCGCGCCCAACTGCGGATCAACGCGCGCAGGCACAGCCTCTCGACCATCAAGGCGGCGAGTCCTATGCAGAAATAGGCTCCGAGCCACACGCGTGAAATTTCGCCCCCGAGCTTGGCGAAGAACGAGACGCCGATGAACAGCAGGAACACAACGGCCCAGGACGAGATCATTCGCGTCATCTGGCGGATCTGGCCGCGAAACACCTGGACCTGATAGATATCGGCGGCCTGGAAGCAGATCACCGTGGTCGCATTCATCGCGACGATCGCCGCGATATATTCCCAGTGAAAGCCGGAAATCGGAACGACATAGGCCAGATAGATGCTGATGCCGACGACGCTCAGCAGGACGAAATCGACGACGCGTACGACGCCCGCGATCACGACCGGCGAATAGGCCGGGCGAACCTTCTGACTGGCGACGGCAAGCGCCGCCAGCGACAGCCGGCGTCGCCGTTCGGTCCGCGGACGGTCAAGCGTCGTTACGGCCGCGGCGGAGGTCGCTGCATCCAACATCAGGCGTGCGTTGAGCTGTTCCACGATCGTCCACATCTTCGCGCGTGCATCTTTTACGCGCGCACGTCACGGCGCTATCTCCCAAGTCCCGGTGTAGCGGACAATTCGGAAGAATCGGTTAGCTCGATCAACGACGGTAAATGGTTGGTTGCGTGTCGGCATGTTGAGAACGCCGCCGCAAGGTATCTACGACGTTAAGATCGACGCGCGAGAAACGCGTCGCGGTATCCGGCGAGAACGCCCTCAACCATCGCCTTCTGCGAAAAATGCAGAAAAATACGCTCACGCAGCGACCTCGCTCGCGCTTGGACCACGTCCGGATTTTGCAGCGCGGTCGCGATCGCATCCGCCATGGCGCCTGGCGCGTTTGGCGCGAACAATGCATCGGCGCGTTCGCCGAAGATTTCGGGAATGCCGCCGACATTGGCCGCGATCATCGGGATGCCCGCAGCATTGGCCTCGATCACGACGTAGGGCATCGAGTCTGCGCGCGAAGGCACAACCAGGAGTCTACCTTTAGAGAAGCCATAGCGCGGTTTGACGTGTCCGATGAACCGCACGGCGTGGGTGAGGCCGAGCTTTTCCACCTGCGCCTTGATGGCCTCCATCTCCTCGCCGTCACCGGCGAGCGTCAGCGTGACCGGCTTGCCGTCCGCATGCAGCTGCGCCACGGCGTCGACGACAAGGTCGGCTCCCTTGATATGCCTGAACTCGCCGACATAGACGACGTCGGTGGCGTCGTCCGCGCGGACGATCGGATCGAATTCGTCCGCCGTCACGCCGTTGAAGACGCATCGGACCAGGCCCTTTGGTGTACCGACGATGCGCTGGTAGGTGTCGCGGGCGTACCCGCTCTCGAACAGGAACAGATCGGTATTGTTCATCAAGCCGCGTTCGAGCCGACTGTAGAACGCGCCCTTCAGCGTGTTCAGCGGGTAGTGCAGCGAACCGCCATGCGGCGTGTAGACGCGAATGGCGTCTTTGCCGCCGGCCATCAGACGAATGAAGATGCCGGGCTTGGCGCCATGGCCATGCAGCACATCCGGCTTCAATTTGCCGATCAGATGGCGCAAGCGCTGCCAGGCCGCGATATCCGTGATCGACGGCTCGCGGCGCATTGGAAAGCGATGAACGCCGAGCGTAAGCCGCGGCGCGATCTGCGCCAGCGCTTCCTTGCCTCGTTCGCCGCCGGTCAGCGTATCGGCGATGATTCCAACATGATGGCCGCGATCGGCCTGTCCGTTGGCGACGTCGAGGATATGACGGAATATTCCGCCGACCGGGGTGCGCACGGCGTGCAGGATACGAAGCGGCTGGTCAGGCGGCGGAGGCATAAGCGATCCAAAAGCTGATCGGCCACTGGATGGGGCCGGAATGTCACGCATATAGCTCCGGGCGGTGTCCGTTCAGCTAACAACGGAAATAGATGCGTGCGCTCTGCGACTTTGGGAAATTCTTGGTTAGGACCGAGGGCTTTGGTGGTAACGAGGCGTGGGGCGCGCCACCTGTCGGCGCCCTTTGCGCGTCTGTCTGGCGCGGCGGATTAACCGGGCGGCAACCATAATCGGGTCTAATTGCCTTGGGCTGCGAGTCCCAGGCGTTCCCGGACGGTCTCTACCAGTCCCGGGAACAGCGGCGCGTGTCGTGCTTCCCAGGTCCATCAGAATTTTGAGTGTTGCTTTGTCTCACGACGTTTGTTTTGCGTTTCGCTGCGGGTTGTCGCGAACTTCGGAAGCGAGGCACCAGATGATTTCAAGTCGCAGCGTGGATCGGAGTGGGCCATGCGTCTAGCGTTCTGGCGTAGGGGAAAGCACGGCGCGCGCGCTGCGAAGGCGCCGTCCGAGCGCGTGGCGCCTTCTCCGACCAAGCTGGCTACCGCCAAGATGGCTGCCGCAGCGGAAGCCGGCGACCTCGATCTGCGTATGCTCGGCGCGGCGCTCGCGCGCAGGAAAGGCTGGATCATCGTCCCCACGATCCTGGCCGCCGCCCTTTCGATGACAGCCGTCAATTTCGTGACCCCGCGCTACAAGTCGGAAGCGCGCATCCTGATCGATGGCCGCGAAAACGTGTTCCTCAGGCCCAACGGCGAACGCAACGAGGAGCGCACGGCGCTCGACCCCGAGGCGGTGACGAGCCAGGTGCAGCTCGTGCTGTCGCGCGATCTGGCGCGCGAGATCATCAAGAAGAACAAGCTCGCCGAGCGGCCGGAATTCGATCCGGTGCTGCGCGGTGTATCACCTCTGAAATCGCTGCTGGGGCTCGTGGGCATCGTCCGAGATCCATTCTCGATGACGCCGGAAGAGCGGGTACTGGACGCCTATTTCGAGCGGCTCACGGCCTATGCGGTCGACAAGTCGCGCGTCATCGTCATCGAATTCCAATCGCGCGATCCGGAACTCGCCGCGCGCGTCGCCAACTCGATCGCCGACGGTTACCTGGCGCTGCAACAGGACGCGCGGCAATCGCAGGCGAAATCGGCCAGCCAGTGGTTGTCGGGGGAAATCGCAAGTCTGCGCGGCAAGGTCGCCGAGGCGGAGTCGCGGGTGGAGGATTTCCGTTCGAAATCGAGCCTGTTCGTCGGGACCAACAACACCACGCTCTCCAACCAGCAGATGGGCGAGCTGAACACGCAGCTCAACAATGCCCGCGGTCTGAAGTCGGATGCCGAGACCAAGGCACGGCTGATCCGGGAGATGCTGCAACGTGGCGGCCCGCTCGAAGCCTCTGAGGTGCTCAGTTCCGAACTGATGCGGCGTCTGTCTGAACAGCGGGTCACGTTGCGAGCGCAGCTTGCCGAGCAGTCCTCGACTTTGCTCGACAATCATCCCCGCATCAAGGAACTGAAGGCGCAACTCGCCGATCTCGATCTCCAGATCAGGGATGAGGCCGGCAAGATCTCCCGATCGCTCGACAATGACGCGCGTATTGCCGGCGGCCGGCTCGACGGCCTGATGGCAAGCCTCGACCAGCTGAAGAAGCTGGCATCATCGAGCAACGGGCAGGACGTTCAGCTTCGCGCCCTGGAACGCGAAGCCAAGGCGCAGCGGGATCTTCTTGAATCCTATCTCGCGAAATATCGCGAGGCCAATACCCGCGAGAATATCGATATCTCGCCGGCAGATGGCCGCATCATTTCACGGGCCGCCGTCTCCAACACGCCAGCCTATCCCAAGAAGCTGCCGATCGTTCTTCTTGCGACGCTCGCGACTCTTCTGCTTTCGAGCGGTCTCATCGTCACCGGCGCGCTGTTGCGGGTGACGACGCCGCGCGCGTCCGGGCTGCCGGAGTTTCAGATTGCCGCCGCTGTTCCGGCGTCCGAATCTTCGCCCGCCGATCCTGTCGACGTCGTCGAACCCCTTGCGGTGCTCAGCGTGCCGGCTCCGGCGCCGCCGATCAAATCCGATGAAATCGAACAGCTTGCGGAAGCATTGCGCGAAGCCGGGGAAGCCGCGCGGAAAGTGACGATCCTCGGCACGGCCGCCGGCGAGAGCGTGGCGTTGACGGCCTTGATTCTCGCCCGCCGGCTCGCGCGGGAGGCGCGGGTGCTGCTGGTCGACTTCGGGTCGTCGTCGCCGACCATGTCCGCAGTCGCGCTCGACAAGGCCGCGCCGGGACTCGCCGAATTGATGCAGGGCGAGGCGTCGTTCGCGCAGATCATCACCAAGGACCATCTGTCGCGCGTCCAGCTCGTCGGCGCCGGGCGCGCGGGTTTTGACCGCGCTTTGCTGCGATCGCCTCGGCTGACGCTTGCGATCGATGCACTGCTCCAAGTCTATGATCACGTGCTGCTCGATGCCGGTACGGCGAGCGATCTGCCCGCGGAGCTGCTTGCGGCGAGGGCGCAAGCCATCGTCGTTCCGGACGCCGCGATGTTGCCGGATGCGCGCGCGGTGATGCGCGACGAACTCAGGGCGGTCGGCTTCCGCGGCGTTACGATGCTGAGCGGGCCGGTCGAAGTCTCGGACGCGACCGAGCACGATCCGCGCGTAGCCGCCTGAGGCAGAGCGCATTCCTCGCGATGGCCTGAATTTGATCGTTTGCGAGACTCGCCTTGCGAGAGGTTTCGTCTCGGATTGACGCGCCTTCAGCGGAACATGCGCCGCGAATGCTGCGCAAGCCGCAGCAGTGTTTCGTTCCGTTTGACCAAGCGCTTGCTGCGGTTGACGGCGGACATCACCGCCGCCGCGAGCCCGCCGCGCGGGCTCAAGGCGAGGAAACTGTCGAAGATCGGCTCATCGCTCCTGCAGAACAGCCGCTTGTACTCGTCCGAGCCGATCCCGAGGTCGAGCGAGCGATAGCCGCGCTCCGCATAATGATCGACGATGTTGCGCATCAGGATCAGGCCGGGGCTGAAGCGCGCCTGTTCCGACAGCGTGTAGGTGTTGAACATCATCGAGAAGCGCTGGCCGTCGGCGACGCCGCCATAGATCGCGATGATCTCCTCGTCGCAGGCGAGCGCGTGGATATCGATGGCGCGGCCGCCGCCGGAAAGCGGTGTCAGGCAGGCGGTGCGGACGAAATTCTCGATTCCCCGCTCGGCAAATACATTGGGCAAGCCTTGTTCCGCCATCCGACGCGGCTTGATCTCGAAAAACCAGTTGAGCAGGCGCGTGACCTCGGCGTCGGTTTCCGCGACCAAATAGCGATAGCCCGGCAACGCCTGGAACTTGCGTTCCTTGCCTTTCAGCCGGCGGCGAAAAGAGTTGCTGATCCGGTTCGCGGGCTCCGCACCCGGCACCATGGTCAGCAAAGGACAATCGTTCACGGACGGCTGATGCGGCAGGAGCGACAGCGGATTGACCAGCTCTTGCCAGCGCAGCGGCTGCTGCTTCAGCGCCAGCACGTCGGCGGCACCGTGATCGCGTAGTTTCGACAGCAGTGCGTCGAGATCGGCCGACGTCGCCTCGCGCGCGAACTCCTTGTCCCAGAGTCCCATGTTGAAGGTCGCATGCTTGCCGCCCATGAAGCTGGCAATGCGGACGCCGTGGCTGCGCTTGAGCGTCAGCGGCAACAGCAGCAGCGTGTTGTGCTCGGCGTCGCGCGCGATCACGACGAAAGGCGTGGTGTCGCCTGCGTGCCGTTGCCAGGCGGAGAGGAAATCGAACCGCTGATAGGGCGTTGCGAGCTGCGCGCCGCCGTCGAGCGCGCGCCAGGTCGCTTCCGCCGCGCCGAGATCGCGCACAATATCGACCTGCGCGATGCGGCTCGCTTTCGACCGCGCTGGCGCGTCTGCCGTCCGGCGTTCGATCGCGGCAGCCATGGTCATCGCGAAACCTGTACTTGAAGGAAAAAAATTACGCAGTCCAATGTCAGCGGACCTTTGCAAAGAAGTGTCAACAAAGAGTAATGACGGGGCGGCTCGCGCGCGGAGACATGCCGGGCGCCAAATCACGCGGACGCGAAATTGTCTTCTGAAAACAGACTGTTGACAGGCCTGAAGCTCGAGCTCGGCTATTTCGCGGGCCGCACCTTGTGGGCCGGCCGCGCTGTCGGCGGGGCGGGCGCCATCCTGCGCTTCAACCGCGTGCGGCCACGTCGGAGCGGGCGCTTTCAGCCGCTGCGATCCGACGAAATCACGCCACAATTTCTCGACCGCACCATTCGCGCGCTCAAGCGCTGGAACTATGACATCGTGAGCATCGACGAGGCCTGTCGCCGCGCCGTGACGCTTTCCGCGCCGCGCCGTTTCGTCTGTCTCACCTTCGATGGCGCCGGCAAGGACCTCGTCACGATGGCCTATCCTGTACTGACGCGCCATCGCGTGCCGTTCACGATCTATGTGCCGACCGCATTTCCCGACGGCGTGGGCGAGGCGTGGTGGCTGGCGCTGGAGGCCGTCATCGCCAAGGAAAACCGCCTCAGTCTCGTGATCGATCGCAGCGAGCAGCATTTCGGCATTCGCTCGGCGTCCGAGAAACATGCGCTCTACGCTTTCCTCTCGAATTGGATGCGCAAGCTGGCGCCGCCGGATCTGTCGGCTGCGATCAACGACCTCTGCAAGCGCTACTCCGTCGATCTGGCGCAACTGTCGCGCGAGGCGTCGATGGACTGGACCGATCTCGCGATTCTTGCCGCCGATCCGAACGTGACGATCGGCACCGCGACGGTGGACTATCACGCGCTGTCGAACCTGAAGGACGCCGCGGCGTTGCGCGAGATGACGATGGGCCGCGCGGTCACGGAGACTGCGCTGCGCCGCGAGGTCAAGCACTTCGCCTATCCGTTCGGCGATCGCGGCAGCTTTCGCCGCGTCCATGTGGTGATGGCGCAGGAGGCGGGCTTTGCCAGCGCGGTGTCGACCATTGCCGGTATCGTCGATAGCGCGGGCCGCACCAATCTGCGGATATTGCCGCGCATTGCCTGGGACGGCCGCCGGTCGCTCCGCGCGATGCGCGTGTTGCTGTCGGGGGCGACCTTCGCGCCGGTGCAGCCGACACAGGATGTTCGCGAGGTCTAGCGTTCCGGCCGCGACATCCAGCTGACGATCGGCATTGCCGGCAGCACCCAGCCGAGCCCCGCCACGACATAGAACACCGCCTGCAGCCAGCCGGAATTCGCCAGCACGGGAAATTGTGCGACCGACATGCCGAGCAGAGACCAGACCGCGACCAGAAGCAGGAGGGCGATGGTTCCGAGAAACTTGCGGGTGCGGATGGCCATGTAGCGAACGTGCTGGAGAGGGCAGGATGCGCGGCTTGCGCGGGGGCGAGGGCGGACTATAAGGGCGCGGCGAAATGTTTCCAAGTTTTGGGCCGGGATGACCACCATACCCCCACGACAGGCGCCGCGCGGCCTCCGCGTCTGGCTGTTCATGGTCGCAAGCCTGATCGCGCTGATGGTCGTGGTCGGCGGCGCCACGCGGCTGACCGAGTCGGGGTTGTCGATCGTCGAGTGGAAGCCGGTCACCGGTGCGCTGCCGCCGCTCACCGGGGCGCAATGGGAGCAGGCGTTCGAGGGCTACAAGGCCATTCCGCAGTACCAGAAGATGAATGCCGACATGTCCCTGACGGAGTTCAAGACCATCTTCTGGTGGGAATGGAGCCATCGGCTGCTCGGCCGCGTGATCGGGGCCGTCTATCTGCTGCCGTTTCTCTATTTTCTGTGGCGCGGCGGCATGAGCGGCGAACTGAAGCGCCGGCTGTGGCTGATCTTCGGCCTCGGCGGGCTGCAGGGCGCGGTCGGCTGGTGGATGGTGGCTTCGGGCCTCTCCGAACGCACGGAAGTCTCGCAATATCGCCTCGCCACGCATCTGGTGCTGGCGCTGTTGATCTTCGCCGCGATCGTCTGGACGCTGCGCCGGCTGACCGAGCTTCGGCCGCCTGTCGTGCCCACGCGACTGAAGCTTGCGAGCACCGCGCTGCTCGCGCTGACCTTCGTGCAGCTTTATTTCGGCGCGCTGGTTGCAGGCTTGCGCGCCGGCCTCGTCTACAATACCTGGCCCGCGATCGACGGCGCTCTGATCCCGTCCGCAGCAGGCCTGTGGTTCGACACGCCATGGTGGCGCAACTTGTTCGAGAATACGCTGACCGTGCAGTTCGAGCACCGCATGACGGCCTATGCGCTGCTCGCGCTTGCGCTGTGGCACGCGGTCGATGCGATCCGCTCTCGCGCGGGTGCTTCCGCAATCAACGGCGCGCTCTGGCTTCTCTGCGTGATCACGCTGCAGGCTGTGCTTGGCATCCTGACGCTGCTCAACCAGGTGCCGATCGGCCTCGCTCTGATGCATCAGGCCTGCGCGATCGCGGTGCTGACGCTCGCGGTGATGCAGGCCGAGCGACTGGCCGGGCGCGGTGCGGCCGTGGAATTGCCGCAGGCCGCGGTGCCGCTGGGGCAGGCGAGGTAGGATCAAATACGTCTCGTAGGTTGTCATTGCGAGCGCAGCGAAGCAATCCAGTCTTTCCATGTGGTGACAGTCTGGATTGCTTCGTCGCGTTGCTCCTCGCAATGACGGTCGTGGAAACAGTGTAAGCGCACTTCGGTTGCATTCCGGCCTCATGGTTCGAGACGGCGCTTCGCGCCTCCTCACCATGAGGGTCTGGTATCGTGCCGCTTGCGAGGACCTCATCCCGAGGAGCGTGCGTGGCAAGCGTCTCCGGACGATGCTTCGCATCGGCCTGGAGAAGGATGGACCACGCAAAGAACGAAGACGCGTGTTCTCGTTCTCGCGGTATGAAACACCCGAGTTTTTCCATCAGATCACCCTCATCGAAAACAGAGGGCGCAGGAAAGGCCGGGTGCCCGCCGCACCCATGGTCCGCGTGCAACAAAAAAGCACGCGGCAGAACCACAGGTACGAGCCGAACAACCGGCCTTCCCTGCGCAATGGTGTTACGGCTTATACGTGATCTCCCCGGTGACCAGGCT
>Ga0207693_10003577_pt1 | contig 13282 bp, 14 predicted proteins | sample LARL81metaG_FD_184347 | JGI IMG/M metagenome (GOLD analysis project Ga0207693, IMG submission 184347) | Corn, switchgrass and miscanthus rhizosphere microbial communities from Kellogg Biological Station, Michigan, USA - LAR L8-1 metaG... | ecosystem: Host-associated > Plants > Roots >...
TCGAAATCCAGTTTGCCGACTACATGTATCCGGCATACGACCAGATCGTCTCAGAGGCAGCGCGACTGCGCTATCGCTCCAATGGCCAGTTCACCTGTCCGCTCGTGGTGCGTATGCCGACCGGCGGCGGCATCTTCGGCGGACAGACTCACAGCCAGAGCCCGGAGGCGCTGTTCACCCATGTGTGTGGCCTCAAGACGGTGGTGCCATCGAACCCGAACGACGCGAAGGGACTACTGATCGCGGCGATCGAGGATCCCGATCCGGTCATTTTTCTGGAGCCGAAGCGTCTCTACAACGGTCCCTTCGACGGCCATCCCGATCGACCGGTTACGCCGTGGTCAAGACATGAGCTTGGTGAGGTTCCCGATGGGCACTTTGCTGTTCCGTTGGGGACGGCGGCGGTGCGGCGCCAAGGTATGGCTCTGACCGTGCTCGCCTACGGAACGATGGTGCACGTTGCCGAGACCGCAGTCGCCGATACAGGCGTCGATGCCGAGATCATAGACCTCCGCACGCTGATGCCGCTTGATCTGGGCACGATCGAAGCATCGGTGCGCAAGACGGGCAGATGCGTGATCGTTCACGAGGCAACGCTCACATCGGGTTTCGGCGCAGAGCTTTCCGCTCTTGTGCAGGAAACATGCTTTTATCATCTGGAGGCGCCGATCGCGCGCGTGGCGGGTTGGGACACGCCTTACCCGCATTCGCAGGAATGGGATTACTTCCCAGGTCCTGCCCGGGTCGGCCGTGCGCTGCTCGAAGTGATGGAGCAGTGAGATGGCCGAGCACGTGATCCGATTGCCGGATGTCGGTGAAGGTGTCGCCGAAGCCGAGCTCGTCGAGTGGCGCGTGAAGATCGGAGAGCAGATCAGCGAGGATACGATTCTTGGGGCGGTGATGACCGACAAAGCAACGGTGGAGATCCCGTCGCCGGTCGGAGGCGAGGTGGTTTGGCTGGGCGGCGAGGTTGGCGACGTGATCGCTGTCGGTTCCGAGCTCGTGCGTCTGAAGGTCGCAGGCAAGGCCGATCGCGCGGCGCCCGATGAGGTGCGGACGGTGTCCACGGCGAGCGCGCCTATCGCCAGATCGGCTGTGCGCGGCGGCGATGCCGAAGAACAGGTTCACAGGACGTCAGCGCTGGAAGGTGTGACCACGCGCGCGCCGCAACCGTCCGTTCGTGGAGCTCCGCGTCCCGAGGGCGCGAAGCCATTGGCCTCGCCGGCGGTTCGCATGCGCGCCCGAGAGGATGGGGTGGATCTGCGACAAGTGCCCGGGACCGGGCCGGTCGGCCGCATCACGCACGAGGATTTGGATGCGTTCCTCGCCCACGGCACAGGTGTTGCTCGAATTGCTGCCCTTCAGGAGAGGACGGCGGTCGAAGACGTCAAGATTGCCGGGCTCCGTCGCAGGATCGCCGAGAAGATGGCGCTTGCCGGCTCGCGTATTCCCCACATCACGTATGTCGAGGAGATCGATGTCACCAATCTTGAGGAACTGAGGGCGACGCTGAACAAGCAGAAGCGGCAGGATCAAGCGAGATTGACGCTGTTGCCTTTCCTGATGCGCGCGATGGTGCGGGCGATCGCGGAGCAGCCCAACCTGAATGCGCAGTTCGATGACGAGGCCGGTGTGATGCACGTACATGCGGGTGTGCATATCGGTATCGCGGCGCAGACGTCCGCAGGTCTCATGGTGCCGGTGGTCAGGCATGTCGAGGCGCGCGATCTGTGGCGCTGCGGGGCGGAGTTGAACCGCCTTGCTGATGCGGCCAAGGCTGGAACTGCCACGCGTGAGGAGCTGAGCGGCTCGACCATCACGATCACGTCACTCGGTGCGATGGGTGGCGTCGTCACGACGCCGATCATCAACCATCCCGAGGTTGCGATCATCGGCGTCAACAAGATGATGGTGCGTCCTGTCTGGGATGGCTCCACATTCGTGCCTCGGAAGATGATGAATCTCTCGTCGAGCTTCGATCATCGCGTCGTGGACGGGTGGGACGCCGCGCGCTTTGTGCAGCGCATCAAGGCGCTGCTGGAGTCGCCAGCACTGATATTCATCGAAGACTGAGGTCATGAAGGACATCATCTGCAAGCTTCTGGTGATCGGTGCAGGACCTGGCGGCTACGTCTGTGCGATCCGCGCGGGACAGCTCGGCGTCGACACCGTGGTGGTCGAGGCGAAGAAACCCGGCGGAACGTGCCTCAATGTCGGCTGCATCCCTTCCAAGGCATTGATCCACGCGGCTGACGAATTCGAGCGGATCGCACGGGCTGCGAGCAACGGTAGCCCGCTGGGTATATCTGTCGGCAAGCCTGAATTCGCTCTCTCGAAGACCATGCAATGGAAGGATGGCATTGTCGGACGCCTCAACAACGGCGTTGCGGAGCTGTTGAAAAAGGCGAGGGTGAAGATCGTGCTCGGGCAGGCGTGTCTGCGCGACGGCAAGACGGCAGAGGTGGAAACGGAGATCGGCCTTCAGGTGATCCGGGCGGAGCAGGTCGTGATCGCGACAGGGTCAGACCCTGTCGAGCTGCCGTTCCTGCCGTTCGGAGGAAAGGTGATCTCATCTACCGGCGCGCTCGCGCTGACCGAAGTGCCGCGCGACCTTGTTGTCGTGGGAGCGGGCTATATCGGGCTTGAGCTGGGTACAGCCTTTGCGAAGCTGGGTGCCCACGTGACGGTCGTTGAGGCGGAATCGCGTATCCTTCCGCAATATGATTCCGAGCTGACGCGGCCGGTCGCAACCCGTCTGCGCGAACTTGGCGTCGAGGTGCTGACCGAGGCCAAGGTGAAAGGACTCGCTTCCACGGACGGTGCCCTCGCCATCGAGGCTGTGGGCGGGGAAACAACGACACTTGCCGCCGACAGGATCCTCGTCACGGTTGGCCGCAGGCCGGTGACCGAGGGCTGGGGCCTAGACGCGGTTGATCTCGACATGGAGGGCCGGTTCATTCGTGTCGATGACAAATGCCGTACCTCGATGCGCGGTGTTTATGCCATCGGCGATGTCACCGGCGAGCCGATGCTCGCGCATCGGGCGATGGCGCAGGGCGAAATGGTGGCAGAGATCGTCGCCGGCGAAAAGCGCGCATGGGACAAGGTCTGCATTCCCGCGATCTGTTTCACCGATCCTGAGATTGTCAGCGCCGGTCTCTCGCTGGAGGAGGTGAGGGCCAGCGGCACCGAGATCAAGACTGGGTACTTTCCATTCCGGGCAAGTGGTCGCGCCATGACCATGGCGGATGAATCAGGGTTCGTTCGTGTCGTTGCCAGGGCCGACAACCACCTGCTTCTCGGCATTCAGGGCGTGGGGTCCGGTATTGCGGAATTGTCGGCTGCGTTCAGCCTGGCGCTCGAGATGCGTGCGCGGCTCGAGGACATCGCCGGGACGATCCATGCACATCCGACCCGAAGCGAAAGCTTCCTCGAGGCCGCGCTCGGGGCCTTGAGCCACTCGATCCACATATGAGGTGTTATGCCGCAACAACAGATAGCACGACGCGCGCTCGCGGCAGGGTTGGCAGCCGGCCTGGCTGCGCCTCGTACCCGAGCCGCCGAGCAGGCGGGACAGGTCGAGACGGCACGTGGCGAGTGCTACGCGCAGATCGCCTCGGACCGCCGCCCCCTCACGCCCACCGCGCCGGTGTTCGTCGGCGACGCCGTTGCGACTGGCCCGCAATCGGCTCTTGCGCTGCGCCTGGGCGCCGCGACGGAGGTGAGGCTCGGCGCGGAAGCGCGGCTGCGCATCGATCGGTTCTTGGTGAATGCGGGCGGTGTGCTGGTGTTGGACCGCGGTGCCATGCTGTATGACCACGACGAGAAGGGCGGCGGCCCGAACGACGTCACCGTGCGTTCGCCATACGGCCTGATCGCCGTGCGCGGCACGCGTTTCTTCGCGGGGCCGAGCAACGGTGTGTTCGGCGTTTTCGTTGAGAGGGGCGCGGTGACGGTGGTGGGCGTGCAGACCGCAGTTACGGTGACCAGCGGCCTCGGCACGAATATCGCGCGCCCGGGCGACGAGCCGAGTATGCCGGTCGTTTGGGGCCAGGCGCGGATAGACGCCGCGATGGCGTCGGTCAGGTAACCTCCTTGCGTTCCTCGACCGCGAGCGATACAGGCGTATAGACAGAGATCTCCTGGCTCTGCCCGCGCAGCGTCAGTGTGCCGATCTGGCGCAGCGTGGCGGGATCGAGCCGTGCCGCGGCTCCTGGCCCGATGCAGATGCTGGACCCAAGGTCCTTGTTCGCCGCTTCCAGGCGCGCCGCGGCGTTCACCGCGTTGCCGTGCGCCGTGTAGTCGAGCTTCCGGCTGCCGCCCACATCGCCCACGATGGCGGGTCCGGTCTCGATGCCGATCCTCGTGCGCCCGAGGCGCAGGCGCCGACCGAGCGGCGATCGCCGCACCTCCTCTGACGCATCGATCAGCGCCAGCGCGCTGGCCAGCGCCTCCCGCGGATGGTCCGGTACCTCGAACGGTGCGTTGTAGATGGCGTGTATAGCGTCACCGACGATCTTGCTGATCATGCCACCATGATCGGTGACAATGCGCGTCGCCACGTCGAAATACATATCCAGCAACGCGACCAGATCCGTCGGTTCGGCGCGTTCTGTCATGCTGGTGAAGTCCTCGATGTCGGTGAACAGAGCCGTGACCTCGCGCATTTCGCCGCTCAGGCGCAGAGCAGCCGGATCGGCGGCGATGCGGCGAACGACCTGTGGTGCCAGGTGCTGCTCGAAGCTGAGGCGCAGCAGGCGCGCGCGCCACTCCACATGGACGAACCGTGCCATGGTGGCAGCGGCGAAGGCAGCCAGCGCGATCACTGGTGGGCCGACAGGATCGATCAGCAATGAGTCACCAGGAACCGCGGCGATCGCGGCAGCGGTCCAGCTCAGGCAGGCAAGCACCGCAAGCGTCGCTGCCGTGGCGGGGCGCAACCAGGCACCCAGCGCCAGACACAACAGGCCAAGCATCGCGGTGGCGGCCGGTTCCGCAACGTCTGCCCAGTCCGGGCGGACCGCGACAGCACCCTTCAGGATCGTCTCGATCGCCTCGGCCTGGATCCAGACCGATGGCGTTGCCGGTGATCCGGGGGTCACGCGCAGCCCACCGAGTTCGGGTGCGCTGGAGCCGATCAGCACAATCCGTCCCTTGAGCGCCGTACGTGCGGCGGGATCGCTCAACAGCGTTGCGGCAGGCAGGATGCGTGCGATCGGCCGCCCCGGCAGGCGCAGCGTTGCGTCACGGCCTAGCGGCACCGACAGCGCACCGACCTGCAAAGTGCCGTCGGGCGCAATGATCAGTGCGCCGGCACTCTGCGCCAGCCTGACGGTCTCAATGGCGAGGCCGGGTCGCACCGCACCGCCTGCCCTGACCAGCAACGGCACGCGGCGGATCAGTCCATCGGCATCGGCGGCGGCGACCAAAGCACCGAAGCCTTGTGCAGCGTCGGCCAGCTCAGGCAGCGGGCCGATTACCCCATTGGCCTGCCACAGGCCCGGCAAAGGTACGGCCGCGCGCGCAAGGATTGGCGTGGCAAGCAGGTCCTGACCCGAAAAGTTGGCCGTATCCAGCACGAAGCCGAGTACGACAGGTGCACCCGACAACGCTTGTGCCAGCGCGGTATCTCCCTCGGCTGAGAACCGATCGGGTCCGGCGAGGAGAATGTCCACGCCGATTGCCGCCGGATGGCCTTCCGCCACGGCCGCGACAAAAGCGGCGAGGCGTTGACGCGGCCAAGGCCAGGTCCCGAATAGTGCCAGCGCCGTGCGGTCAATATCCACGATCACCACGCCCGGTTCCCTGCTGGTGTTTGCGTGCAGCCGCGGCAGGATCTGGTCGAATACGCGCTCTCGCAGGATGCCCCGCACCACCCCGGGCGACATGACCCACCAGGCCAGCAGCAGCACCAGAGCCGCCAACCCCGCGATACCAGGCGGCCAGCCTCGGCGCAGCAGCGCCATCAGCCTGCTCTCGTCTGGTGTGAAGCTTTGAGGAGTCGCATAGCCAGGATCATTGGCGATCGTACGTGCAACAGTGCCGATTGACGCAACCAAAAACCTGGCGAGCGCCGAATGGCGCGGCCAGCGCCCGCAGGCTGCGCTACGGCCTGCGGGCACCGAGATCGTCGGCTCTAGCTGTATCTACACGACCAATCGGATCGAACTTGTCTTCTCATCGCACGGTGGCCAGAGAACGAAGGCCTCCACCGGGTGGTCGATGTTCTTCAGTTTGAGCGGCCCGAGAGCCTCGAATGGCAAACCGAACCGATCGCCACCTCGATCATGCACCGCCCGCGAGATGCAGACCCCTCCAGGCGGGCACACCTCCTGCAGCCGGACTGCGACGATGACGCCATCGCCATGAAAGTCGCGTCCATCAGTGATGACGTCGCCCAGGTCCACACCGACACGCAAGTGCATCCTACGGTCGTCGGGCCAACTGTCGTTCTGGATGGCGAGCTCATATTGAATGGTCACCGCGCATTTGACGGCCTCGGTTATGCTGTCGAAGGTGATCAGCATCGAATCACCGGCAGTCTGCACAAGACGGCCATGATGGCGCCGGATAGCGGGTGCTATCTGGAATCGACGCAGATCGCGCAGCCGCGCAACCGTGCCGGCATCGTCGAGACGGAACAGCCGGCTGTATCCGACCATGTCGGCGTAGACGGCTGCCAGCAGACGGCCGACGTAGCCGTTCCGGCGCGCCATGCGATCGAGCAGCGCATACGGCCAGCGTCTGGTTGGCACTGTACGGCGCAAGACCGAATGCGCATTCCCGAACGATAACGCGGGCTCCGGCTTCGATTGGTATGGAACTAAGAACCGCGGCAACATCGTACGTCTCGCCACAACGAAGTGCGAAGCGGACAGGAATCATGTGGACATGAAAAAGCCCCGTCCGACGACCGGCGGGGCTACGAGCGGCTACTGGATATAACCAGCTACTGCGCGCGTTTCCCCGAGCCCCCTTCACAAGGGGCCGTGCGGTAAATCCGAACAGCGAGGCGTTGCGACATGTTCATGGCGGCCGCGTAGCAGCTTCCGTTCGCGCTGTAAAAGGCAAATTCCAAACGTTCCATCACAGAATCGCGACGGTCGAATGTGTCGTGGAACCCGACAACGTGGTGTGCAGAACAAAGTCACGAGCAAGACAGGGATAAGTTTATTCCTGCATACGATACCAATTGTACCACCGGGCTCCGGGCCTGTCGGAGGAACTGCGCCGGCGAGGACCATTGACAACCGTATCCGCGACACCGTGGACTGACGTACTCCGAAGCAGGCGAGCCACCAAATGGCAAAATCGGTTGATGTTCTGATCATCGGGGCAGGCGCCTCGGGTGCGGCAGTGGCCTGGAGCCTGGCCGAGACGAAGATGCACATCCTTTGTCTCGAACAGGGTGACTGGATGAAGCCGTCCGAATACCCAAGCTCGGGCCGCGACTGGGAAGCACGACAGCTCAACGACTTCCACTACAGCCCGAACCGACGCGCGAGAGAGACGGATTATCCGATCAACGACGACAACTCGCCGATCAGGATCGCCAACTTCAACGGAGTTGGCGGCGGCACCGTGCTGTATGCCGGGCATTTCCCGCGCTTTCATCCGTCGGACTTCCGGGTGCGCAGTCTCGATGGCGTCGCCGATGACTGGCCGATCGATTACGCCACGCTGGAGCCTTACTACGCGGAGAACGATCGTATGATGGGTGTATCGGGCCTGGCCGGCGACCCCGCCTATCCACCGCACGAACCAATGATGCCCCCGTTGCCACTGGGTAAGTCAGGCACGACCTTGGCGCACGGGCTCAATAAGCTGGGCTGGCACTGGTGGCCATCGGACAGTGCCATCGCCTCGGTGGATTACGAAGGCCGCGCGAAATGCATCAACCTCGGCCACTGCACGTCGGGTTGCGCGCAGGGTGCCAAGGCGAGCACCGACATCACCTACTGGCCCGCCGCCATCCGCGCCGGTGTCGAACTGCGTACCCGATGCCGGGTGAGGGAGATCACCACGAACGAACACGGCATGGCGTCCGGCGTGGTGTATTACGATGCCGACGGGGTTGAACAGTTCCAGCCTGCCGAAGTCGTCATCCTCGCGTGCAACGCCATCGGTACGGCGCGGATCCTGCTGAACTCCAACAACATTGCCAATTCCAGCGGGCTGGTCGGCAGGAACCTCATGTTCCATCCCTATGCGCGGATCTCCGGGTATTTCGATGAGCCGCTCGATGGCTACCGCGGGCCGGGGAACTGCATCTGGAGCCAGGAGTTCTACGAGACCGACCGCTCGCGTGGGTTCGTGCGCGGCTACACGTTCGAGTTCTCACGCGGCCAGGGGCCGGTGATGGCCGCCGTGCAGGGCATGGCGACAGGGCGCCTGCCTTGGGGTGCCGATCATCACCGTGCCTACCGCAGCCTGTTCTGTCGGCGCACCGGCATGGTGGCGATCTGCGAAGATCTGCCCGAGGCGCACAACACCGTCACGCTCGATTCTGTGCTGACGGATTCCAATGGCATTCCGGCACCGAAGATCGACTACACGCTGAGCGAGAACAGCCGTCGCATGTTGGATCACGCGGTGGCGCGGGCCAGCGAGATCTTACGTGCCGCGGGCGCGCACGATGTTGGCTTCGAAGCGCCGCTCGCCGATGGCGGCTGGCATCTCATGGGAACGGCGCGCATGGGCACCGACCCGGCGCGGTCCGTCGTGAACGAATGGGGCCGCAGCCATGACGTAAAGAACCTGTTCATCGTCGACGGCAGTATCTTCGTCACGTCGGCGGGCGTGAACCCGACCCGAACGATCCAGGCGCTGGCGCTCTATGTCGCCGACAGCATCAAGCAGCGCCTGGCGACCCTGTTCGATTGAGGCAGCAGCCATGGACAACACCCTGTCGGCGGATCAGCGCAGGTCTTTGCGGTGTCTCGCCGAGATGATGATCCCAGCCAGCGCCGAATACGCCGTGCCAGGCGCCGGCGATGAAACCATCTTTGCCGATATCCTGCGTAGCTTCGGCCGCGACGCGGGTCACGTCTTAGTGGTCCTACAGACACTCGACAGACTATCTGGCAGTGTCTTCGCCGACCTCGACCCAGCACGCCGCGAACAAATTGCGTTGCAGTTGCGCGAAACCGGGGCCCCCGCGCTTTCCTTCCTGAGCCGCATCATCCTGCAATGCTACTATCGGGACGATCGCGTCATGCGATCGCTGGACATGGAGGTGAGGCCTCCCTTTCCGCAGGGATTTGCCGTCGAACAGGGCAGCTGGTCGCTGCTCGATCCGGTCCGCAAGCGTCCGAAACTTTACCGTGACGCATCCTGACGGCTCCGCCGAACTCGGTTCGCCATCAGCCGCGCGGCGTCAGCCGTTGCCGGGGTTCGGAGGGAACAGCCACGTGCCACGGACCGACCGGGTGATATAGGCTTTGACGGGCCGGCTGTTTCGGGCCGCCGCGGTCGACGGCCAACGGGCGTGGCCATGCTGCCGGTCGCGCGCAGCGTCTGGTTGCTCGGGAGGGACCGGCAGGGCGCCAAGTGGCTGCTCAACCGCGACCAGCGGCGTTGTTGCGTCCGCCTGGCTGGGAGGATCGTCCAGCGAAACCTTTCTCACATTACCATCGGCCGGCTCTGCCGACAGGACCTGATCTGCCTCGCCATTCGATGGGCTGATTGCTGCCTCTGAGGCTGGCGCCCGCGCAGGAGCGAGGACCGACGGCAACTCCTGCAGTCTCGTAATCGGGTCACTGAATGAGCCGACGAGCATCAAGACCAAGGCGCCAATGCCAGCCAGTCCAGCGAGCGAGAACCGCCCGATGCGGGTCCGCCTTGGTGTCGCTCGAACGCCTTTTGGGGGAGGTGAGGGCGAGCCCATCACTGGCGTGGCCTTCCGCTGCCCCGGGGAGACCCAGCGGCCTGCCGCGCTGAGCAGCCACAAGAGTGGGATCACGAGGCCACTCGCGAGCCACATACCGACGAGCCACCAGAGCATCAGAGGATCACCTTCACATCAGCGGTCGGAAACAGGCGGGTCCGTCCGTAGGGAGCGTTGGCCTGTGGGGCGCTCTCAGTATCCGCTTACGAGCGGGCAGAAAGATGGCATAGGGGCCACACCTAGTCTCGCCATTCTGCCACAGCCGCTGGTGACACCCGACTGGCGCATCCGCGGCCGCCTGGCGGCCAATGCCTGAAGCTTACAGCTCCCCAAGATCAGGCTGATCGGCCTGATGCTTTCGGGTTGAACGAGGCCTCCGCTGCTTGCCGCCCGTACTGCCCTTCACTTCCACAATCAGCGGCATCTTCGTCTGAGGATCAGGCCGGTCCTGACCTGGAGCGCCGCGTTCAGTGGCAATCCTCGCCTGATTCTCCAAAACCCGCAGCCGGTGCTCGCGTGATTTGGAAGAAAGCATTGGCTGGCGGTTCTCCTAGACTGCGCGGCGGACCGACCCTTAGGCGCGCTTGCGGGGTGCCTTGGCCGAAGCCTGGGCAGCGACCTTGGCCTTGGGTTCCCTGGCCGGCTTCTTCGCTGCAGGGGGCTTCGCTTGCGAGGATTCTCCCAGACTCTTCTTCAGCGCTGCCATCAAATCGATGACGTTGCTGCGATCTGGCTCCTCCGGCTCGCTGATGTCGATACCCTCGCCCTTCAGCTTCGCATCGATCATGGCGCGAAGTCGTGTCTCATAGCTGTCCTCAAGGTCGGACGGATCATACGTCGTGGTCTGCCGATCGATCAGCTGCTTCGCGAGCTGCACCATCTCTGGATCGGTCTTGACCTCGGCTGCGTCACCGAAGATCGACCGGGCATCGTTGATGTCGCGCTGTTCATCGAGGGTATGGGCCACGAGACCGCCCGGCACCGCGCGCAGCGCTATCGTGCGCTCGCGCTGTCCGATGACGACACGCGCCAGCCCGATGCGTCTGCTCTCTGCGATGGCCTGATTGAGCACGGCATAGACATCGCGCCCTACGTCTCCGTCCGGAGCCAGATAGTAGCTGCTGGCGTAGTAGATCGGGTCGATGGAGTTGTCCTCCACAAACTTCTCGATCGCCATCACCGACGAGCTTTCCACCTTGACGCTCTCGAAGTCCGTATCCTTGAGAAGCAGGTACTGGTCCTTCCTGAACTCGTACCCCTTCACCAGTTCGCGCCGTTGTACTTCCTGGTTGGTCTCCGAATCGACGGTCATCATCCTGATCCGATTGCCCGTCGCCGGATTGATCATGTTGAACCGGATCGCGGCACGATCGTGCTTGGCATTCCACAGGCCGACAGGACATGACACCAGCGCCAGCCGGAGATGACCACGCCAGATTGGACGCGCGGCCATGGCTACGCGGCCCGATGCAGCGGATACCAGGCCCGGTGCGCACGACCGGCGTCGCCCTGGTTCTCGACCTCAGCCACGTCATCGGCCATCGCATTGCCGATCCGTGCGAGCTGATCGCGGGCCAGTTCCTCGATGTCCGTGAGCGCGTCATCGACGTTGCGGCCAAATCCGGCACTCTGCGCGAGTCGCGCCTGTTGTGCGACCAGATCCAGAGCTTGCCGGAGGCGGTCGAGATGGTCGCCGGACAACGCGAACGTATCAGAAACAAAGGATTGACTGCTCATGTTGCGAGCTTGGGCGAGCGTTTGCCCGGACGAAAGGGGCTGCCTGTGCTGGCTCCTCGACTCGGGCTGCGTGCAGCTGTCAAGTACAATCTATACGCGCTTGTTCTGTCGACGATTCGGTCGAGTCAGTATGGACTTGTGGTGGGTTCACACGATCACGTGAGGTTGGAATGGTGAACTTCGGCCACACAGCCGAGGCTTGATCCGAAAGGCAGCGGCGACGCGATTGCGGCACCGCCGCCCGCTTCGGTCAGAAATGGATCACCACACCAACGCCCTCGCTTGGGGGAAGATCTGTCACGGTTCCCCACGTCCATCCGGTGTCCAGTTTGCCAACTGTCGGAACGGCCGGCCCGGTCGGCAGCTTCATCATGCCCCCGGAAATCTTCGCCGCGTCGTCCGGCGAAATCAGCGTGATACCGGAAGCCTGAGTATCGGCTGTACTCTTCATGTTAACTCTCCTTGATCGAGATCACCACCTCGGCGGCGGCGGACGACGCTGCGCCTGAACGTCGATACGGTGCAGTGACGGACTTCACAAAGTGCTCCTGGCCCGATTCCTGCTGATGCTCTGTCATCATGCGGCTCCCTGCATCACTTGCTCTGTTCGCGCTCTTACTCGCCGTCATGCCGCGCCCGAGTGAGGCGGAGGCTCTGGTTCTACCGGCGCGGCCGCCGTTTCCAGGGTTCTCCTCGTTGTTCCAGTCGCCATCGCCCATTGTTCGCGGTCCAGCCAATGCGGCATCGCCGAACGCAGCGACCGCGACCGTGGCCCCGCCACCAGTGATGCCGAATGCGACTGGCACGACCGTGGCCGGCGCAATCTGCCGCCCTGCACTGATTGCCGCCGAGGCACGCTATGGTGTCCCGACGGGTCTGCTCCAGGCGATCGGTCTCGTGGAGAGTGGCCGCCGCGACGAAGTCACCGGCCTGCGCGAGCCTTGGCCGTGGGCCATCAACGCAGAGGGTGAGCCGCACTTCTTCGAGACCAAGCAGCAGGCCGTCGCATGGGTCCGGCAGGCGCAGTCACGCGGCATCCAGTCCATCGATGTAGGCTGTGCACAGGTCAACCTCATGCACCACCCAACCGCCTTTGCGTCCCTGGAACAGGCCTTCGATCCGGCGTCCAATGCAGACTACGCCGCGCGCTTTCTCAGGGAATTGCGGGACACGACAGGCGGCGGGAATTGGATGACGGCAGCGGGCCACTATCACTCGCAGACCCCGGAGCTGGCCGAGACGTACCGCCAGCAGGTCGTGGCCGCGATGGCGCATGGCCCCATCGCAACGTCGCCGGCTCGGATGTTTGCGTCTGCGCACGCCCCTGCCTCGCCGTTCGGGTCTGTCGAGCCCGCACCGCTGCCTGGCAGCGGTCTGCGGCCGGAGCCTGGTCGGCTCCTGCCGGCCGCGTCGGGCACCGTCGGGCGCGGGCTCGACGCCTATCGCGCCATGCCGGTCCAGATGGCAGTGGTCATTCGCCCGGTCCCGGTCGCAGCGCCTCGATAAGCGACCACCGGTGAGCAGGGGCGCTCGTTCGGCGCCATCACAATGCCCCGACATGTCGGATTGTCCCACGCAGCAGCGTCCTCGGGCCGGGTGGAGGGTTCAGCCAAAACGCCAACAGGCTGTCTCCTAGGTCACAGCGTCACGATCGCATGG
>Ga0207693_10003578_pt1 | contig 13280 bp, 5 predicted proteins | sample LARL81metaG_FD_184347 | JGI IMG/M metagenome (GOLD analysis project Ga0207693, IMG submission 184347) | Corn, switchgrass and miscanthus rhizosphere microbial communities from Kellogg Biological Station, Michigan, USA - LAR L8-1 metaG... | ecosystem: Host-associated > Plants > Roots >...
GTTTGGGCGCGAATCAGGGCTGCGTCGGCCGAGGTGCTGTTGGGGTCGTATCCACCAGTCATGTTGACTTCGATATCGCCGAAGCCATGCTTAGCCAGATGAGCTTTGAGTGCGGCGAGGGCTTCAGTCGCTTTCATGTCGGGTACCAGTCGCATGTCGATTTTGGCGACCGCGCGGTGGGGAAGAATGGTCTTGCCTCCTGGGCCAGTGTAGCCGCCAACCAAACCTTCGATGTTCACTGTTGGACGCGACTCCAACAGTTCGAGGGCTTCCTGCCAGCTCACGTCGTGGACCCAGTGTTCGACGCCCATCTGCTTCTTGGCGACGGATTCATCGAGCCGTTGCGCTGCTGTGGCGATCATCGCTTTCTCTGTGGCTGAAAGCGGACGGGCTTTATCGGCGAACCCCTCGATCGCGGGATCGTTCCCATCTTTTGAAACGAGTGTTGCGAGGGCTTCGACAAGGTGCCAGGCGGGGCTGTCGAGGCGGGCCTTATTGCTGGAGTGAATGTCGCGACGCGGACCGCGTCCCCAGCGCTCGCCGCTCGAGACGAGTTCGAGTTCGACCACGCCTTTCGCTCCGAGTGTCATCGTCACCTTGCCGTCGAGTTCCTGTTCGGCTGAGGGCATGAAGATTCCGACGCAGGGCTTGAGTGCAGCGATTACTTCTGGGCGGTTCACGATTTGCGGAAAATGCGGAGACCCGATTTCTTCTTCTCCCTCGGCGATCAGGACAAGGTTTACGGGAGGTTTACGCCCTGCGGCGCGGAGTGCGTGCAGCGCTGCGATGAAGGAGGACTCCGGGCCTTTCTGGTTAACCGCACCGCGGCCGACGACGGACTTTCCAAGCCCTGGCTTGTCAATCAGAGCGGCGGTAAACGGAGGCGAGGACCACTCCGAGGGATCGGCTTGCTTCACGTCGTACATGAAGTAGAGGCCGAGAGTCTTCGGAGCGCCCGCGTCGAGCTTGGCAAAGATTCCCGGCTGCCCGTCAGTCGAGATCTTGGTGACTTCGTTGAATCCGGCGTCGCGCAGGAATCGCATGGTGAGGTCACAACCTTCGCTGACCCCGCGATTCTCGGCGGCAATCGAGGGCTGTTTGATCCATTCCTGCAGGCGTTGGACGGCTTCGTCGTGATGCTTTTCGATTTGGGTCCAGATGGGAGAGAAATCGATTTCGGCCGCGTGCGCACGGCGCGAGACGGCCAAAGTAGCTGCGCCTGCAAGAGTCCCTTGAAGGAAGCGTCGTCGGTTCATGACGGGGAGAATAATCGCAGGGAGGGGATTCGTCCAGCGCAGAGAGAGGACACTCCGGGATGAGAACACGGCTCCTCCGCAACTCAGTCATGCGGCAGTGTGTGCTCCGGCGCGATCAGGAATCTAGCGGCTGTTCGACACAATCGGCAGCAATACCTGGGAGGGATGGGAAGCATCGTGAAAAACTCGAATATTCGCTTTTTTCATTTCCGCGCTGTTCGCTTCCGAGTTTCCACTCTGGAGATTGCGGGAGAAGTTTGGACTGAAACTTGCCGAGATTTGCAGGCGGATCCGATGTCCCTGCAGAAACACGTTGCTGGTGATCAGTTTGTCCAACTTCAGTTCATAAACTTCTCCGGGTGACAACAACTGGCGTCCACGCGCCAGATCGCGGTAGCTCGCACGTTGTACGTCGAGACCGGGACTCATAAGATTGATCGCCGTTCCATCCGGAGATACATCCAGCAGCCGCGCCCATAGATCGAAGTCGCGGCAATCGCAAGAAGTGAAAATGCGAGCTGTGATCGGCCCAGTCACCTCAGTGTCTTCCTGCAGCACCGCAGAATCAAAAGTCAGGACATCAGCGCGATCTGAAAGCTTTGCATAGTCGTGGGCTCCCGAGGAATCATACGGGTTCGTGACGGGATTGGACGGATCGGATGTGAATTGGCTGGAGCTGTCCTTGTTCTCGAACGATGCAGCTTGGAGTCGACCAGAACGTGCGCCGCCGGTTGGCGGGGCAAGAAACATCGGCGTCTTCTTCGTAACCGGCGGCCACTGATCTGCCTCCCGCCATTCATTCCGTCCCATGACGAAGTAGCGTACCGGCTTTTCGCGATCCACCCCGTTGTCAACGCCTTTCAGGTAGTGATCCATCCAGCGCAGAATGACATCGTCGTAGTCGATCGCCGCAGTCGAACCGAACTCACGTTCTCCCGAATGGTTCTTTGCTGTGCCACCGTGAACCCATGGACCCAGTAGAAGGTGAGTGTGCTTGTCCTTCTCACTCGCACGGGCTTGGAGCAAGCCGGCGTAATTTGTAGTTGCGCCCTCCGGCCCATAGTTGTCGTCGTACCATGCCGACAGATTGAGGATGGCGGCACTTGTGCGCGAATACTTGTCTCGCAGTTCGCACCAGTTCCACCAGTTGTCTTCTGCCGGATGTCGCAACCAGTCGAAGTAATACGGCGCAACCTGCTGTAATGGCTTCAGATCAAGCAAGGGCAGGGTATTCAACATTGCCTGTTCTTGATCCTTCCATGCGGAGCGAGCTTCTTTGTAAGTTCGCGGTCCCGGCAGGCTTTTTCGTACGCGGGTATCCCAGGCAATGTTGTTCCAGATCCACTCAATCCATGACATGTCCCACGTTCCACCCGCGTAGAAGAAATTCTGCGGTGTGGAGAATGTCATGGCGGGGACCATCGCCTTCAAGTGCGGAGGACTCTGAACGGCGGCCAGCCACTGCACGGCGCCGGGATAGGAAAGACCAAACGTTCCCACTGTGCCGTTTGACCAAGGCTGGGCGGCAGCCCATTCGATGGTGTCATAGCCGTCTCGGCCCTCGTTTTCGTATGGCCGAAAATCTCCGTCCGAGTGATAACGGCCGCGCACATCCTGCACAACAACCGCATAGCCCCGGCTCACGGCGTGCTCGAACCTTGTGTACTCTCGTTGCGCGGCGTCCTTCCCGTAGGGCGTGCGATACACCAATACCGGGAATTTGCCGTCGCCCGCAGGGCGCAGCACATCCGCGCGCAGAATCACACCATCGCGCATTGGTACGGCGACGTTTTTCTCCAGAACTGTATGCGGCCCAGCGTTCGTGGAGTTCTGCGCAAGTACGAGAACGGCAGTCGTGAAAATTAGAATCGAAGCGAGGAGCTTCATGGTGCGTGAGGTTAACAGGGTGCTAGAGTGGCAGCAAGTCGTACGATTTGTTGGATCCTGTTGCTATAAAATCCGTAGTCTGGAATGGCAGGGAACGCTCTGCAAAAAGTTATCCCATCGTTTTGCTGCCGGGTGCTAAGTGACGACGACCTCAAAATTGCCAACCGCTACGACCCTTCCAGCCCGCTACTACACAGATCCCGATTTCTACCGTGAAGAATTAGAACGATTCTTTTGCAGTGACTGGATCTGCGTCGGCCGTGCAAATCGAGTACCGGCACCAGGCGACTACTTTCTTCGCGAGGTTGCAGGTGAAAGCATCATCATTACACGTGACGAGAGCGACTCATTACGAGCCTTCTTCAATGTCTGCCGGCACCGTGGTACTCGCATCTGTGCGCAGGCCGAGGGACATTTTCACGGGCGGATCCAGTGCGGCTATCACGGATGGACGTACGGACTCGATGGCAGCCTGATCGGCGCGCCGCACGCACACCATGGCTTCTGCCGCGAAGACTATCCGCTCAATCCGATTGATGTCGACGTCTGGGACGGGCACATCTTCATTAACTTAAGCCGAGATCATGATCCGCTTGCGGTTCAATTGGAGGATCTGCCCCAGAAGTTCCGGAATTGGCGAATGGCGGAGCTGCGACCGTATCGACAGATTGAATACGGGGTGAGGGCCAATTGGAAGCTGATCATGCTCAACTACAACGAGTGCCTGCACTGCCCGATCTTGCATCCGGCACTCAATGCCATTACCGATTACCTTTCTGGTGAGAACGATCAACCTCGGCGCGGATACATCGGCGGCTCCATGGAGTTTCAAGGCGGGGCCAAGACGATGAGTACAGATGGTAAGCTGCGTCGCGACTATCTTCCCGGACTGAGCGCGAGCGAGCGGAGCAAAGTTTACTACTACGCGATTTTTCCTAATTTGCTGTTAAGCCTCCATCCGGATTACGTGATGACGCACACTCTATGGCCGCGTGCGGTCGATCGCACCGACGTAATCTGCGAATGGCATTTCCACCCAGACGAGTTGAACAAGCCTGACTTTCAGGCCGACGACGCGGTTGAGTTCTGGGACACCACCAACCGCGAGGATTGGGCGATCTCGGAGCTTTCGCAGGCGGGAATCCAGTCGCGCGCCTATAAACCCGGTCCTTACACCCGCTGCGAGTCTCTGCCTCACGCATTCGACCAGATGGTGCTGGATCGCGAACGGCGGGGGTTGAAGAATAAGATCGGCAAATGAGTGCGCGACTGTTCGCTAGTCAAGAAACAGCGGCGTCGAACGGACGCGGGCTATGCGCATGAGACCGGCCCTGGCAGTGTCTATTTTGCGAAAGAAACAATGAGAGATGTGTAAACAAAACATCGGTTGAACTGCTGAAAACACGCCACAATTTGACAACTCACTCACAATCCCTAATGACACCCAGGTCCCGCTCCATCAAGTTGATCAGCCACTAAAACAATTTAAAATCACAGATTCGACTTGATCATTTGTGTGTCGCAGGAGCACAATAGCGCCCCATCGGGGCGACCCAGGGCCTCGGCGGTCTCATACTCCTGGGCAAAAAAACGTAGTCGGAATAAGCCGCTTTCGGGGCAAGGGGGCTTCCATGCGTTCTGGCTCAATCGTAACTACTCTGTTGGTTATCGTTTTCCTCACGTTTGCTTTCCTCGGTTGGGGACAGGTCGCTGGAACAGCGACAATTTCGGGAGCGGTCACTGATTCCTCAGGCGCGGTTGTCAATGGCGCCGACATAGTCGCCCGCAACCTTGACACCGGCGCCGAGCGTTCGGTCAAGTCTGACTCAGCCGGCAAATACGTGATTTCGCAGCTCTCGCCGGGAGTATTTCGTATTGAGGTGAAGGCGCGCGGCTTTAAGAATGTCCTGCGGCCGAGAATCGAGGTGCCCATTGGTGTCACAACCACCTTGGACATACAACTCGAGGTGGGTGGCAACACTGAGACGGTGGAGGTCTCGGGGGAAGCTAGCACCGTTAATGCGACCGATGCCAGTATGGGAACTCCCATTACAGGAAACGAACTTCGGAGCCTGCCCTCGCTCGACCTTAATCCCGCCGGTCTGCTCAGCCTTCAGGGCGGCGTTGCCTATATTCCCACTGCATCCGATCAACCTGGGGGATATGCCGGAGCGTCAGAGTTTGATGGCCGCAGCGGAGCGGTGAATGGTGCTCGCAGCGATCAGACAAACATCACTCTCGATGGGGTGGATTGCAATGACCCAATCAAAGGGTACGCCTTTACTTGTGCGGTGCGCATCACCCAATCAGCACTCGCCGAATTCCGCACGACTACGACCAACTATGGAGCTGACTCGGGAGGACGCTCCTCGGCTGCGCAAGTCCAATTGATTACCAACCAGGGAACGAACAGCCTTCACGGCAGCGCTTATTATACGATGCGCAACGAGGTGTTTGACGCCAACGATTACTTTCTCAACAAGGCGGGGCAGCCGAAAGGAAAGTTCCGGCGCCACATCTATGGCGCGTCGTTAGGAGGGCCGATTCTCAAGAACCGGATTTTCCTTTTCGGAAACTTCGAGCGTTTGAAGGAGTCAGTCGTGAGGTCGGCTTTGCGTACCATACCCACTCCCCATGTTCGGGACGGTGTGTTCTTTTACAACTGCGAGGGCTCCGCCGGTTGCCCGACCTCCGACACCTCGGTCCAGGGCATAAGTGGAACCAGCTACACCGTTCCTGCTGGAAGTTACGGCCTAAGCCCTGACGAAGTGAAGGCGCTCGATCCACTGAACATCGGCGCCAATCCCGCATTGTTAAGCTACTGGGCAACTTATCCCACCGAGGTAAACGATCTTAGCGCTGGGGACGGCGTCAACTTCGCCGGGTTTCGTTTCGCTTCGCCCATCAACAACCATTTCATGACTTACATCGCGAGAGCCGACTTCAATGTGGATCCAGCGGGCAAGCACACGTTGTTCTGGCGAGGCTCGCTTCAAAATGACGCCAATTTCACAGCGCCTGAATTCCCCGGTGGCGACCCAGTTCGGAAAACGTTGACTAACAGCCGTGGTATGGCCATTGGGTATACCGCGCTTTTGACTCCCAAACTGATCAACAACTTCCGCTATGGGCTCACGCGTATCGGCGTCGACAATGCGGGTATTCGCACTTCAGCCTTCGTAGATGTTCGCTTTGTGAACGAACTCAATGGCTTTGATGATACGTTTCGCGACACCGCCAACCGGCGTACTCCGACGCATGATTTCCGGGATGACGTAACCTGGACCCATGGGAAACACACTTTTGGTTTCGGGGGAGAGGCTCGGTTTATACGTAACGAGAAGCTGGGCAATCTACTATCGTATCCCGCATACACCATCAATCCTTCCTGGTTGCCGGATGGTGGTGACAGCGTCACACCCGGCAAAGGAAGCTGTAACCGGCCTGGGTGCAATGCCGTGCCGGCGAACAATGACAATAACAACTTCAAAGACTGGTTCACGTTACTGCTCGGCCCGGTGACGGAGGTGACTGCAAATTACAACTTCAATTCCAAGGGTGAGACACTTCCTATTGGCGCAAATGTAGCGCGCAGGTTTGCGGCCAACGAGTACGAAGGTTACCTCCAGGACCAGTGGCGCGCGACACCGACGCTCACGCTGACCTTCGGCTTGCGCTACATGAACGCTACGCCGCCTTGGGAGACGAACGGCAATGAAGTAATCCCCGTTCCTGAGGACCCATCGCTTCACGGTGTGAACGCATGGTTCAACTGTCGCGAACAGAACATGAAAGCCGGATTGCCGAGTAGCGCGTGTGGCCACCTGCAGACGATTCTGGGAGGACAAGCAAATCATGGCAGGCCCTACTACAACCGCGACAACAACAACTGGTCTCCCCGGATCGCGGCCGCCTGGGCTCCACGCTTCAAAGACGGCACGCTGGGCCACATCTTCGGAGAAGGCAAGACTGTGATTCGCGGCGGTTATTCGCTGGTTTATGACCGCATGGGAATGGGTCTAGTGAACACGTTTGACGATGAGGGCGCATTTGGCCTGGCCAGCAGTATCAGTAGCCCAAATGGAGGCTGTAACATCGGCCCCGGGCCAGGTGCTCGGCCAGCGTGTCTCCGTTACACCGGCATATTCGATACGAGTCAGTTTGACAACTTTCAGGTCTTGCAAGGCAGCAACTTGATTCCGCAATTAGCACCATCGCCAGGCGCGTCGTTTCCTTCGACTCCACCAGACGGTTTCACCGTAACCAGCAGCCTCGATAGCACGATTCGCAACGCGCATGCTCATATGATCGACTTTTCCATCGAGCGCGAGCTGCCGGGCGGAATCACATTTGAGGCGAGCTATGTCGGAAGGCGCGGCCGGAAGCTGCCAATCCTGCGGGATTATGCGATGCCGGCTGATCTTTGCGATCCTCAATCTCACACTTGCGCTCTTGATGCGGCTCGGCAATTGGTGGGCGCGTCAGCCAACGGCGTTGCGCTCGCTGATATTGGGACCATACCATTCTGGGAGAATATGTTTCCAGATTTCGGTCCCAGCGGCTCGAACGGTGGTTGTTTGGGCTGGGGCGTGTTAGGCAGCGGCTGCGGCTACTCGGCGACGCAAGTCGCTTACGACTACATCATCGGGTATCACGGACTTGACGGCGCGCCCGGGTTCGGGGCTTCTACTGCGTGGCAGGACTTCGACTTCTTCACATTCCCGGCTGCTTCAAAATTGGGAGCGTTCACGTTTTTCCCGTCGCAATACGTGAACCTTCCCACTTGGACTACGATCGGGCGCTCAGAATATCACTCTCTTCAACTCTCGATGAGGACGCGCGCCAGCCATGGCTTTTCGTATGCTCTGAACTACACGCTTTCCAAGTCTCTTGACCACTCCTCCACTCCCGAGCGCCAATCGACTGCCGGATTCTTCAACGGTGGATACACCGGATTCACCATCAATGCGTGGCAGCCGAACCTGGAATACTCATACTCCGATTTCGACATGCGGCATCAAGTTAACGGCTACATGACCTGGGACTTGCCTGTCGGCCGAGGACGGCATTTTGGATCCAACATGCACAGCTTTGTGAATGCCATCGTTGGTGGCTGGCAACTCTCGAGCATTCTGCGATTTAACAGCGGTGTTCCGGCCAATGTCGTCAACGGCCGCACCTGGCCCACCAACTGGAACCTGCAAGGGAACGCTACCTGCGCCCCCAAAGGCTCGAACCTGTTGGGTTTGGACGTTGGCGCCTGTCCTGGGACGCAGAACGCGCATTTCGCCCACCACGGCAGTTCCGGGGCAGGCACGCCGAACCTGTTCGCCAACCCGGATGAGGCGATCCAACATTTCCGCTTCACCGAACCAGGAGGCCGAGGTCAGAGGAACATTCTACGTGGTGATGGTTATGGCACGGTGGATCTAGGCGTCGCCAAGACTTTCACGATGCCATATTCAGAGAAGCACAAGCTGTTGTTCCGGTGGGACATGTACAACTTGTTCAACCATGCCAGCTTCGACGTTTCCAACAGCGGGAATTTTGACATTCAGCAGCCCGCGAATTTCGGTGACTACACGCAAATGTTGGGCGATGTGCGCCGGATGCAGGGATCGTTGCGGTACGAGTTCTAATAACGATAGGTCTGAAATCTAGGGACGATGGTCTCTAACCAATTCGCATTGGCATGCAAGAGGAAATCTATCGCCATGAATGAAAAAACTCGGTGATAAGTGGCAAGAAGAAAAATTGGGCGCCATGGACTTGACCGTGTCGCCCAAGAAGCCGAGGCTGTGAAAATTCCTACAACTCTTTAAACTCGCCCAAGCGCGTGGCCCTTCCTTCGCCTTGGTTCGGTCCTATTCTGTCTCCGGTCAGTTAAGAATTGGCTGAAAGAGCGCGGGGCGTGACGTCAAGAATTCGGGCCGCCGATCCGCAACGGATTGTGAAGTGTCTCTGCAAGATATATCGCGCAACGAGAAGTAATAGCTGTAGATAGGACCTCATTCCTCCGGCCATCCCATCCAAGCACGGCTCAATTAAGGATGAGCGCGCGGTATGTGAACCTCTGAGAAGTACTAAGGCTGCGGTGACGAGCCAAACGCCTGCAAAAGAGATATCGTCGCACATCAATCAAAACATCTTGGAGAAGTCATGAAACGCACTGGTAAAAGTGCACGCGTTCCTCTGTTGATCGCCGCAGCAACGATCATTGCATCCCTCTCGATTGCAAACCTGGCTCAAGGCGCTCCTCTTTCCGAGGGGTTGACCAGTTCAACGAGCACGATGCCTACAAGCGAGAATGCCTATTGCGCGAAGGGCGACATTTGGATGGGTGCAACTTCGGACGGCCCAGCAGAGCTACCTCGGGGTTGTGTTTATACCGGTCTCGATGGCTCCCCGAGTCCCGGCAAGATCATTTCGGTTGCGGCTGGCGGAGACGTCATGAAGACTATAAATGCGGCAAGTTGCGGAGACACCATTCAGCTTCAAAGCGGCGCAACTTTTACGTTTAAAGGCGGCACGACGTTTCCATCGAAGAATTGCGACCCCAATCACTGGATCACCATTCGGACCAGTGCCGCCAATTCAGCGCTACCCGCGGAGCACACCAGGATCAATCCAAGCTATGCCGGAGTGGCGAGTTTAAGCGGACGCCCGTCGTTCTCAGGGCCCAACAAGAACATCATGGCCAAACTCGTGGCAGACTCAAATTCATTTAAGATCGGAGACCACTACCGCCTGATTGGTCTCGAGATTACCCGTCCGCATGACGGCAAGTGGTACAACGCGCTGGTCCAATTCGTCGGCTCTCACATCATTCTCGACCGCAACTGGATCCATGGCGATCCCACTGCTGACACCACCCATCTGGTACAAACCGGCGTCGGCGCTAATCACGTCGCCATCATCAACTCCTACTTGAACGACGCGCATTGCAAGGCTTCGCCCCAGACTTGCACTGATTCGCAGGCATGGAGCGATGGCGGGCGCGGAACTGTCATGAAGGCGTACAACAACTTCATGGAAGCCGCCGGTGAAAATATTCTGTTCGGAGGCGGGCCGGCCATCCTTATCACCAGTGATGTCGAGATCCGCCTGAATCACATGTTCAAGCCGCTCACCTGGAATCCGCTCGACAAAAATTTCATCGGAACAAGGTTTACAGTGAAGAACAATTTCGAACTGAAGGAGGGACAGCGGATTTTAGTGGAAGGCAACATCATGGAGAACACGTGGGGTGGCTTTACCCAAAAGGGCGCAAACATACTGATAACGCCGAAGAATCAGAGCGGAAGTAACGGAACGAATATCTGCCCAATTTGCTTTGTCTCCGATATCACCTTGCGATACAACTACGTCGTGCATGGGTCACAGGGCTTGCAGGTTGGCAATGGTCCGAGTGACAACGGGGGATGGTCACTGGGAGGCCATAACTACAGCATCCACGACCTGGTTTTCGACGGCATGCAGTATTCGGAATGCTACCAATGTGCGAATTTCCTGAACCTACTGAGTTCCGTCTACCGGTCCGACTCACCGCCTCCAGCCGCGGAGGTGATGCATGACGTGACGCTCAATCACATTACCATCGTCAATACGGGCTTCCTTGCAGGCGCCAAGACTGCGACGGGATTCCTGGTAATGAATGGGCCACCCGCTGGGAACAAGACGGCGACTCCGCGGATCGACAATCTCCAGTTCACGAACTCGATCGCAGACGCCGGTACCAGCGGCGCATATCCCACAGGTGGTGGATCCGACAACTGCTCCTCGGGTCAAGCCACGATCGCGCGCATGGTGACTGCCTGCTGGGCGGGAGCCAGTTCTTTCACCGGAAACTTACTCGTGATCGACCGTGTGTGGTCCCAGCTTGTACTTCCGAGCGGTAACTTTACGACATCGGCGTGGTCAAAGGTTGGATTCTCGAATTTCAATGGCGGTGATGGTGGTGATTACCACCTGCAGCAATCCAGTCCATATCACAATGCCGGGACCGATGGGAAGGATCTTGGCGCTAATATCGATCTTGTGAATACCGCCAAGAGATTCGCACAGTAGATGGGGCCAGATGGTTACTTTTTGGGTGTGCGGAAAGAACTGGCCGCATACCGTGCTTGCACGTCGGCATGTGAGTCAGATTCGATCCGCGGGAAGTCTCGCGGGGAAAGTACCCCCGGTTCGCTGGTGGGTTCGGCCCTGTAAGTTTTGACAGTGGAGGAAGATCCACTGCGTCATTAAAGTTATCGAATCTCACGGAACAACGGCCCGTGTCTAAAGGACTTAAGGGGAAAGGCACGGGCCCTTTTGAAACTTACATCGGGCGGTTTTCCTCGGCTCCGGGAGCAGCCTGGTTGGCGTCCAGGCAGCTGAAGTGATATTCCGCTCCCCTCCACTTCTAGAACTCTATCCAGAGTTGATTTGCATTTCCTTCATTGAGGCTGAAGAGTTTCTCCAGGAACTCAGCTCGCGAGAGTGCTCCAGCGCAACGACGAAGACGATCGGAGAAACCTAGATTAGTGCTGGTCCGCAAGGGAGGACCGCACTCTGGCAGTAGATCAGCTGAAGAGGGAATTGACGCAGCTGTGGAACTACCTCTGTATCGGTACTTTGTTTCTCTCCATCCTTAGGAGTGCAGAAACAACAACTTGGATAAGAATTTCGCTTGACAAAGCCTGAGGCTCCGGTCACAGTTATGCGCTAGATCTTCGGCCTAGTAGTGAAGCGTTGCGTCGCGTGCGGCGAGCAGCAACGTACCTCAGTCCCAAACTGTAGAATCCTCGACCATTTAGGCACAGCATTTAGCTTCCCCCTTCCAAAATGCTCGCCGAAATGCGTTGTGTCGAGGGAATACGTTTGTCCGAATTCCTTTCTCGTACCGCCTGTTGCTATAGGCGTGAACCTTGTGACATTAGTGAAATTCCGAGCGTGCAGAGGAGAGGTCAGAGACATGCAGCAGCACGATACAAACGATTCCGTACTGCCAACCAATTGTTGCCAGAGCCCAATGTCGTTCCGCGAATTGAACCGATTGGCTATAGCAGTGCGGGGATTGGTCCTCGCTTGCATTCCCATTCTTACGCTATTTTTCTGCCTTCTTCTGTTTTTTGTGCTTAGCCGGTCGGCACAGGCTCAACAAGCAGGCCAGAACGTCAACATGGTTTCAGGCACGGTGTGGCCCTATGGGGATCCCTTCCTCGAGAGACAAGACGAACCCAGCCTTGCGGTCTCGACTCGAAATCCCCTGCACTTGCTAGCGGGCGCGAACGATTACCGGACGGTCGACCTCAATCTCCAGGAATCGGAACCTGGTGAGGGAAAGTTGTCGAATGCCCCCACCGGCGAGCCGTGGGTCGGCCAGTACGTCTCAGTCGATGGTGGTGCTCACTGGCAGAGCACGCTCCTTCCAGGATACCCACAAGATACTTCCGCTCGCGGAATGAGCTCACCCCTCCACGGATTCACAACGGCCGCAGACCCCGTTCTCGCTTCCGGGACAAACGGAATGTTCTATTACGGCGGGATCGCGTTCAATCGCGAATCCAGCATGGGATTAGTCTTTGTCTCGCGGTTCATGGATTTGAACAACAAGGAAAACGGAGACATCTCGCGCGATAGCTTGCCCATCCGATACATCAATACGATTCCGGTCGCGTTTGGAACCGTCGCTCCGTCACAGTTCCTCGATAAACCGGCCATCGCTGTCGATATTCCGCGGGGCAGCAGCACATGCACTTTCTCGGTAACGCAATCGGACGGCACGGCAGTGCAACAGAAAATTCCAGCGGGGAATGTCTACGTTGCGTACTCGGATGTGGTGACGAATGCCAACGGCACGCAGACCAGCACTATTTATTTCACCCGCTCGACAAACTGCGGTGCAAGTTGGAGCACACCGACTCCGATTAGCAAAAGCTATGCCGTGAGCCAGGGCGCAACTATACAGATCGATCCGGAAACCGGGATCGTATATGTCGCGTGGCGAGTAATTCATAGCGCGCAACAGGCGAAAGATGGCATCGCGATTACTGCTTCGCTGAACGCAGGCCAAAGCTTTCTGTCTCCGCTCACCGTGGTGAGCCTTGCACCGTTCAACGCCAACAATCCGACCGCTCCTGCGTTCTTCGATCA
>Ga0207693_10003579_pt1 | contig 13280 bp, 11 predicted proteins | sample LARL81metaG_FD_184347 | JGI IMG/M metagenome (GOLD analysis project Ga0207693, IMG submission 184347) | Corn, switchgrass and miscanthus rhizosphere microbial communities from Kellogg Biological Station, Michigan, USA - LAR L8-1 metaG... | ecosystem: Host-associated > Plants > Roots >...
ACCATCGTCATCGGGACCTCCTCGAGTTCCTGAAACATCACTGACGCCATAGCAACGAGCGTCTGCACCGAGGGGGTCCCCCAGCACATTTCATCTTTAGTGGTGATCGGCTCATTCAGCCCGGTCAGATCGGCCCACCGGCACTCTGGGTTTTTGGTGCCGCGAGCGGCTGGCTGTTGATACGCTCGGCCGCGCATGCTGTTTCTGTACAACCTCCCCGGCTGGCTGATGGCCGTGTGCATCGTCGGCACGGTCTTCGGGCTGGCCTACCCCGGCTATTTCCTCATCCGTCAGGTCTGGCGGCGGTCGTTCACCGACGTCGAGACGAACGTGTCGATGGCCGTCCTGACCGTCATCGCGACCATCTACGCCCTGCTGCTTGCGTTCGTGGCGGTGTCGGTTTGGCAGTCGTTCGGCGCGGCCGAAACGGCCGTCGTCAATGAAGCCAACAGCGTCGGCCAGCTCGCACGCGACTTGTCGATCTTCGACAGCGCAGAGTCGCTAGAGGCGCGCCGCATGCTCCGCAAGTACGCCGACATCGTGGCGACGGTGGAATGGCACGACATGGAGCGGGGACAATCGAACAGTGAGGCGTGGAACGCCTTCGATCGAATGTTTCACACCATTGGCGAGCTAGAACCAGATACGCCACGCCGCGAAGCGCTCATGCCCGAGATCTGGGCAACTGCTAACGACGTGCTGAATGAGCGTCGAACGCGACTCCACACCGCCGAGGCGGCGGTACCGCTCACGCTATGGGCGGTCGTACTGATCGGCTCCGCGCTCACGATGGGGACGACTGTGGTGCTCGCGCCGACACGCTTCCACCTCTGGATCATCGGGCTGCTCGCGACGTCGATCGGACTCGTCTTCTACCTCATCGCCGCGATGGACCGTCCGTTCGCGGGTGAGCAGAGCATCAGCCCAGCGCCGTTTCATCTCGCGATCGAGAACATGGATCGATGGGACACCGAGTTTGCGCACACACCGTGATCGGACATCGCGCATCTCGACCGCCACCGGCACTCGGTGCGACGGGCTCAGCCGGGCTTCTCAAGCTGAGATCGCGGGGTTCGATTTCCGTCATCGGTCGATGTGAACTAGCTGGTCAGTCGTGGTTATCCTTGCTTGGTCCGGCGGCGATCGCACCCCCATTACAACCTGTATCTCAAACCAATTTCGGCGGGGGCCATCCTTTGACGTTCGCAAGTTAAAGAACGGGCGCGTTCCCGGGCGCAGATTCTGGACGACACATGCCCGAAACCGGGCCCGCTACGCCGCCGACCCACCACCCTTCTAGCTCCAGGCACTTCGCTGGATGCTCGGCCGTTGTGGAGGTATGAGCATCCCGCCATACGAACCACCGAAGTCCGCCCCGTCGCCCGGCGTGGGGAACACGCTGTTGTGTCCGAAGTGCGCCGGCGTGATGAAGACCTACGAGCGCAACGGCATCCACCTGGAACAGTGCGATACCTGCCGCGGCATCTTCCTGGACTTCGGTGAGCTCGAGGCGCTGACGCAGATGGAGAACCGGTTCGTGCAGGCGGCGCCTCCGCCACCACCGCCGGCTCAGCACGGGTACGACCACGGCCCAGGCTGGGGACACCGCGGCAGCAAGCACTACCGCAAGCAGGGATTCGGCCGGCTGTTCTTCTCCAGCTAGAGCATGCGGGCGCACGCGGCGCGGAGCAGTTCGTCGTCGGGGTGATGGGCGGCGGCCTGGACGACGGCGGCTCGGGCGAACGCGTCAAGCACCGGCCAGGGGTCGCCGTCCGGTAGTGCGGGTCCGCCCGCATCACGGTAGGCCGCCACAAACGTGGTCCAGTCATCGTCGGGGATGAGTCCCGCCGCCCAGAAGCCCGCGGGTCGGGCGAGGTCCCACGCCGGGTCACCGACACCGAGGTCGTCGACGTCGATGAGTAGCCACGGCTCGGAGACGCCCGGCCGGCCGAGCTGGCCGAGGTGCCAGTCGCCGTGCACCAGCGTCGTCGGCCGATCTGGTGACCCGGCCCGCCACACTTCGGGCCGAAGCTCGGCCGCCGCACGCCGCACGGTGGCGTCCTCGGTGGATCGCAGCATGCGTCGCAGCCGCTGTGGCCAACCATGTGGCGGCACGCGCGTGGGTATGGCTTCGCCGTGCAGCCTGGCCAACAGTCGGCCCGCCTCGGCCCATGGCGCGCATTCAGGTTGTGGCACAACAGTTTCCACCCGCGGCCAGCGGCTGCGCCAACGCGAACCGACCCGCTCCGGCACGACGTCGAGCGGCGTCAGCAGGAAACCCGACTCCGCCGCGATGCGGAGCCGGGTCGCCAGCGCACGCGGGTCGGTCCCCGGCCGGTGCAGCTTGTAGACCGTGTCGCCGTCGACGACGATCTCTGCACCGGACCGGGTCTGCACGCCTCGACCGTATTAGCGCTTGGGCAGCGGCAGGCGCGTTGTCACGCCGATGCGGTTCCAGGCGTTGATCGTCAGCGCCATCGCGATGACCTGCCCCAGCTCCCGCTCGGAGAACGCCGCCGCCGCACGGGCATACACCTCGTCGGAGACGTGGTGGCGGGTGAGGTCGGTCATCTCCTCGGTCAGCGCCAGCGCCGCCTGCTCCTGCTCGGTGAAGATGCCAACGGCCTCTTCCCACGCAGGCAACAGGGCCAGCTTCTGTTCGCTGATGCCGCGCTTGCGTGCGTCGGCACTGTGCATGTCGAGGCAGAACGCGCAGTGGTTCATCTGCGACGCGCGAATCTTGATCAGCTCCGCCAGATCCGGGTCGATGTCCTTTGCGGCCGCGTTGTTCAGTACGACGATCGCTTCGTAGACCTCGGGCGAGACGCGGTTGAGGTTGATACGGCGGGTGGTGTGAGTGGCGGTTGTCATATGGGCTCCTAGTGTGTCGTCAGCGGCGGGAGGGTTCGAGGCGGACCGTCACATTGATACGGTTCCACGCATTGATGGTGACCGCCATCGCGATGACCTGTCCCAGCTCGCGTTCGGTGAAAACTGCTGCGGCCCTTGCATACACCTCGTCGGAGACGTGGCCGTTGCCGAGCTCGGTGATGGCCTCCGTCAGCGCCAGCGCCGCCCGCTCACGTTCGGTGAACAGGCCGCCGGCCTCTTCCCAGGCCGCGATTACGTCGAGCTTCTGACCGCTCACGCCGTGCTTGCGCGCATCGCGCGTGTGCATATCGAGGCAGAACGCGCAGTGGTTGATCTGCGAGGCGCGGATCTTGATCAGCTCGCCGAGTTCGGGCTCGATGTCCTTGGCGGCCGCGTTGCTCAGCACCATCATCGCCTCGTACAGCTCGGGCGACGTCTTGTAGATCTTGAGGCGGTCGGCGGTGAGCCTTTCCAGTGTCTGTGTCATGCCGACTACACTACTGCGGAAAGTCCCATCTGCATGGTTCAATTTGGGTATGGATTCATGGGCCAATTCGGGAAGCCGCGACCTACATCTAGACCTGCGCCAGACCATCACACCGGGCGCCCGCGGAGCCCGAGACCTGCTGCTCAGCGCCCTGCGCGACGCCGTGCGGTCGGGCCGCTTGGCGCCCGGCACCATGCTGCCGCCATCCCGCAGCCTGGCCACAGACCTCGGATTGGCCCGCAACACAGTGTCGGACGCCTACGCCGAGCTCGTTGCCGAAGGCTGGCTCGCGTCGCGCCAGGGCGCAGGCACCTGGGTGGTCAACGCCAGCGGAGCGGGCATACCCGCAAGACCCCGCGGCGTGCGCGTCGTTCCGACGCACAACCTGATGCCCGGCTCCCCCGACGTGGCCGAGTTTCCGCGCAACGCATGGGTGGCCGCCACTCGCCGGGCCCTGGCCAACGCGCCCACCGAGGCACTACGGATGGGAGATCCGCGCGGTCGGCCCGAGCTTCGCGACGCGCTCGCCGAATATCTTGCCCGTGCGCGCGGCGTGCGCACATCGCCGGAGTCGATCGTGATCTGCGCCGGTGTCCGGCATGCGGTCGAACTGTTGACACGGGTCATCGGCGGTCCGATTGCCCTCGAGGCCTACGGGCTGTTCATCTTTCGCGACGCGATCGCAGCGCTCGGGGTGCAGACGATCCCGATCGGCCTCGACGAAAACGGCGCGATGGTAAGTGATCTCGACGAGCTGGACGTGCCCGCCGTGCTGCTCACCCCTGCACACCACAACCCGCAGGGCATGCCGCTGCACCCGTCGCGGCGCACCGCCGTCGTCGACTGGGCCCAGCGCACCGGTGGCTACGTGCTCGACGACGACTACGACGGCGAGTTCCGCTACGACCGCCAGCCCGTAGGGGCGCTGCAGGCCCTGTGTCCCGAGCGGGTCGCCTACCTGGGATCGACCAGCAAGAGCCTGGCGCAGACCTTGCGGCTGGGGTGGATGGCGCTGCCCGACGACCTCGTCGGCCCGGTCATCGACGCCGCCGGTGGCGAGCAGTTCTACGTCGACGCCATCAACCAGCTCACGATGGCCGACTTCATCACCAGCGGTCAGTACGACCGCCATATTCGCAGGATGCGTGCGCGTTACCGCCGGCGCCGTGACGTTCTCGTCGACGCACTGACCGGATTCGACGTTGGGATCAGTGGTCTGGCCGCCGGCGTCAACGTGCTGCTGACCCTGCCCGAGGGCAGTGAGCACGAGGTGCTGCGACGGGCTGGTGAGGCCGGTATCGCGCTGCAGGGCCTGTCGCGGATGCGCCATCCACTGGCCGGTCAGGAGATCGCCGACCACGACGGCATCATCGTCGGGTTCGCCGCCCCCGCCGAGCATGCGTTCGGCCGCGCGGTCGAGGCGCTGTGCGGTGTGCTGAGGGCCAGCAGCCTGGCTGGCTAAGCTGCCCGGGTGGCCGAGCCTCCCATGTCGCCGAACCTGACGCTGAAGACCCAGGTGTGGCGATTCATCGTCACCGGCGGTTTCTCGGCGATCGTCGACTTTGGCCTCTACGTGCTCCTGTATAAGGGAGTGGGCCTGCAGGTCGACCTGGCCAAGGCGATCAGCTTCATCGTCGGCACCATCACGGCCTACCTGATCAACCGGCGATGGACGTTCCAAGCAGACCCCAGCACCGCCCGGTTCATCGGGGTCATGGCTCTGTACGCGGTCACCTTCGCCGTACAGGTCGGACTCAACCACTTCTGCCTGCATCTGTTCGACTACCGGGTGTGGGCCGTGCCGGTGGCGTTCGTCATCGCGCAGGGCACCGCGACTGTGATCAACTTCATCGTCCAGCGGGCGGTCATATTCCGGCTGCGCTGAGCCAGAAGCGTCAGGCGGTACCCTCGTCACGATGTTTGAGACCAGTACCCGGCGGCTCACCGGCTGGGCCCGCACCGCGCCGAGCGTCGCGCAGGTGCTGTCGACCCCGGACCCCGAGGTGATCGCCAAAGCCGTATCGCAAGCCGACGCGCGTGGGGTGATCGCCCGCGGAATGGGCCGCTCATACGGCGACAACGCCCAGAACGGCGGCGGCCTCGTCATCGACATGACCGCGGTGAGCCGGATCCACACGATGGACAGCGACACCCATTTGGTGGATGTCGACGCGGGCGTCAATCTCGACCAACTGATGCGGGCCGCGCTGCCGCTCGGGCTATGGGTTCCTGTGCTGCCCGGTACCCGGCAGGTCACCATCGGCGGCGCCATCGCGTGCGACATCCATGGCAAGAACCACCACAGCGCGGGCAGCTTCGGCAACCACGTGCGGTCGATGGACCTGCTGACCGCCGATGGCGAGATCCGCCGGCTCACCCCCAATGGTCCCGAGGCCGAGCTGTTCTGGGCCACAGTCGGGGGCAACGGGCTGACCGGCATCATCCTGCGGGCGACCATCGAGATGACGCCCACCGAGACCGCCTACTTCATCGCCGACGGCGATGTGACGTCCGGCCTCGACGAAACCATCGCATTCCACAGCGACGGCAGCGAGAACAATTACACGTACTCGTCGGGCTGGTTCGACGCGATCAGTGCGCCGCCCAAGCTCGGCCGCGCGGTGATCTCCAGGGGCTCCCTGGCTACGCTCGATCAGCTGCCCGCCAAGCTGCAGAAGGACCCGTTGAAATTCGATGCGCCGCAGTACTTCACGACGCCTGACATCTTTCCCAGTGGGCTTGGCAACAAACTGATCTTTGGGACGATGACCCAGCTGTGGTACCGCACCGGCAAGACTTACCGCGGCAAGGCCCAGAACTTGACGCAGTTCTACCACCCGCTCGACATGGTCGGCGAATGGAACCGCGCCTACGGCTCAGCGGGTTTCGGCCAGTACCAGTTCGTGGTGCCAACCGATGCCGTCGATGCATTCAAGGGCATCATGTACGACATTCAGAATTCGGGCCACTACTCGTTCCTCAACGTGTTCAAGCTTTTCGGGCCCGGCAACCAAGCGCCGCTGAGCTTCCCGATCCCCGGTTGGAATGTCTGCGTCGATTTTCAGATCAAGCCCGGCCTCAACGAATTCCTCAATGAACTCGACCGACGGGTGCTGGAGTTCGGCGGCCGCCTGTACACCGCCAAGGACAACCGCACCACGGCCGCGACCTTCCACGCCATGTATCCGCGAATCGACGAGTGGATTGCCGTGCGCCGCAAGGTGGATCCGCACGGCATGTTCGCCTCCGACATGGCCCGACGCTTGGAGCTGCTCTAGATGGTGCGCAATGGTTCTTGATGCCGTGGGGAACCCCCAGACCATTCTGCTGCTCGGCGGCACGTCCGAGATCGGGCTGGCCATCTGCGAGCGCTACCTGCGCAACGCTTCGGCGCGCATTGTGCTGACGGCGTTGCCCGATGACCCGCTGCGCGACAACGCCGTCGCGCAGATGACGGCCGCGGGCGCCAAGTCCGTCGAGGTGATCGACTTCGACGCCGTCGACACCGAGAGCCATCCCAAGGTGATCGACGCGGCCTTCAAAGATGGAGTGGGCGGCCCCAGGGATGTCGACGTGGCGATCGTCGCCTTCGGCCTGCTCGGCAACGCCGAAGAGCTGTGGCAGAACCAGCGCAAGGCCGTGCAGATCGCCGAGATCAACTACACCGCAGCCCTTTCGGTCGGTGTGCTGCTCGGCGAGAAGATGCGCGCGCAGGGCTTCGGCCAGATCATCGCAATGAGCTCCGCTGCCGGCGAGCGGGTGCGACGGTCCAACTTCGTATACGGATCCACCAAGGCCGGCCTCGACGGCTTCTACCTCGGACTCGGAGAGGCATTGCGTGAGTTCGGCGTTCGAGTACTGGTGATCAGGCCCGGGCAGGTGCGCACCACGACGACGGTCGAGCATTGGAAAGCCACGGGCACCAAGGAAGCGCCGTTCACCGTCGACAAGGAGTACGTAGCCGAGTTGGCGGTCACGGCATCGGCCAAAGGCAAGGAACTCGTATGGGCGCCGGGGGCGTTCAGGTACGTGATGATGGTGTTGCGACACATTCCGCGGCCCATTTTCCGCAAGCTCCCCATCTGATGCGCGGCGCGCTGGCCGTCCTCGGCCAGATGGCGGTGGCGGTCGTCGTGGCGGTGGTCGTTGCGGTGATCTCACTCGTCGCGATATCGCGGGTGGAGTGGCCTGCCTACAACTCGTCAAACCAGCTGCACGCGTTGACCACAGTGGGCCAATTCGGTTGCTTGGCAGGGTTGTTGGCCAGCGGGTGGATCTGGCGTCACGGCCGCCGCGTGCTGGCAACCGCTTTCGCGCTTGTCTTCCTTTCCGCGTTCTCGGTCGTCACACTGGCGATGCCGCTTGGCGCGACGAAGCTCTACCTGTACGGTATCTCGGTCGACCAGCAGTTCCGCACGGAGTATCTGACCCGCCTCGCCGACACCGCCGGTCCGCACGACATGACCTACTACGGGCTTCCGCCGTTCTATCCTCCGGGCTGGTTCTGGATCGGCGGCCGGCTCTCGGCACTGACGGGCACGCCCGCGTGGGAGATGTTCAAGCCGTGGGCGATCGTCTCCATCACGATCGCCGTGATGCTGGCTTTCGTGTTGTGGGCCAGCATGATTCGCTTCGAGTACGCGCTCATCGTGTCTACCGCCACCGCGGCCGCCGCGCTGGCCTACTCACCCACCGAACCGTACGCCGCGATCATCGCCGTGCTGCTACCTGCCGTGTTCGTGCTCACGTGGTCGGGCCTGCGGGGCGCGACACGAAGGGGTGGATGGGCCGCGGTCATCGGCGTCGGCGTCTTCCTCGGCGTCGCCGCGCTGTTCTACACACTCCTGCTGACCTACGCGGCGTTCACGCTGACGATCATGGGCCTGGTGCTGGCCGTGGCGCGCCGGCGCATCGAACCACTGCTACGGCTGGCGGTCATCGCTGTCATCGCCGGCGCCATCGCGCTGATCGGCTGGGCGCCGTACCTGATCGCCGCCATCAACGGGCATCCCGCCGATTCCGGCACGGCGCAGCACTACCTGCCGTCGGCTGGCGCGCAACTCGAGTTCCCGATGCTGCACTTCACGCTCCTCGGCGCGCTGTGCATGCTCGGCACGCTGTGGCTGGTGGTCCATGCCCGCAGCTCGACGCGTGCGGGCGCGCTCGCCATCGCGGTGCTGGCCGTCTACGCCTGGTCGCTGTTGTCCATGCTGACCACTCTGGTCGGCACCACGCTGCTGTCGTTCCGGCTGCAGCCAACGCTGACGATCCTGTTGACCGCGGCGGGCGCCTTCGGGTTCATCGACGTCACCCATGCGCTGGCCGCCCGCGTCAAACCCGAGAACTCCCGCCGCGTCGTCGCGGCCGCCGCCACGCTCGGCGCGATCGGCGCGCTGACGTTCAGCCAGGACATCCCCGACGTGCTGCGCTCCGACATCGTCGTCGCCTACACCGACACCGACGGCAACGGCCAGCGCGCCGACCGGCGGCCGCCAGGCGCCGAGCAGTACTACCGTGAGATCGACGCGAAGATCCTCAAAACCACTGGCCTGCCGCGCAACGAAACCGTCGTGCTCACCGCGGACTACAGCTTCCTGTCGTACTACCCCTACTACGGCTTCCAAGGCCTGACGTCGCACTACGCCAACCCGCTCGCGCAGTTCGACAAGCGGGCAGCCGCGATCGAAGGCTGGGCCACGCTGACCAACGCCGACCAGTTCATCACCGCGCTGGACAAGCTGCCGTGGAAGCCGCCTACGGTGTTCTTGATGCGCCGCGGCGCGAACGACACCTATACCCTCCGGCTGGCCTCGGACGTCTACCCCAACCAGCCGAACGTTCGCCGCTACCACGTCACCCTGGACAAGGCGTTGTTCGACGACCCGCGCTTCGAGATCTCGGACATCGGGCCGTTCGTCTTGGCGATCCGGAAGCCGAGCGGCTGATGGCGCAGGACAGACCCGGGTCGCTGCGCTCCTGCCCACCGGAAGAAGCAGCGCTGCAAACAGGCCAATTACCATCGAGCCCCGTGACCGCTGCGGGCAACCATCGCACCGCGCGCATAATCGCCATCGTCGCCGGGCTGCTTGGCGCGGCACTGGCGATCGCCACCCCCCTGCTGCCGGTGACACAAACCACCGCGCAGCTCAACTGGCCGCAGAACGGCGTGCTGCAGAGTGTCAACGCGCCGCTGATCGGATACGTCGCCACCGACCTCAACATCACCGTGCCGTGCAGCGCGGCCGCCGGACTGGCCGGACCGGGCAAGACCGTGTTGCTCTCGACCGTGCCGAAGCAGGCGCCGAAGGCCGTCGACCGCGGGCTGCTCATCGAACGCGTCAACAACGATCTGCTCGTGATCGTCCGCAACACGCCGGTGGTCAGCGCCCCGCTGAACCAGGTGCTCAGCCCTGCGTGCCAGCGCCTCACGTTCACCGCGCACGCCGACAAGGTCAGCGGCGAATTCGTCGGCCTGGTGACGGGCCGCGATTCCGACGACCCCGGCAAACCGCTGCGCGGCGAACGTAGCGGCTATGACTTCCGGCCGCAGATCGTCGGCGTCTTCACCGACCTGTCCGGTCCCGCCCCGCCGGGCCTGCAGTTCTCGGCGACGGTCGATTCCCGATACAGCAGTTCGCCGACGCTGCTGAAGATGCTGGCGATGATCGCCGGGGTGGCGTTGACCGTAATCGCCCTCGGCGCCCTGCACGTCCTGGACACCGCAGACGGCAGACGGGTCAGACGCGTCCTGCCGCGGCGGTGGTGGTCGCTGACGCCGCTGGACGGAGTGGTGACCGCCATGCTGGTGTGGTGGCACTTCGTCGGCGCCAACACATCCGACGACGGCTACATCCTGACCATGGCCCGGGTATCCGAACACGCCGGCTACATGGCCAACTACTACCGATGGTTCGGAACGCCCGAAGCGCCGTTCGGCTGGTACTACGACCTGCTGGCGCTGTGGGCGCACGTCAGCACGAACAGCGCGTGGGTGCGGTTGCCGACCCTGGTGATGGCGCTGACATGCTGGTGGCTGATCAGCCGCGAGGTCATCCCGCGGCTCGGTCACGCGGTCAAGACCAGCCGCGCCGCGGCGTGGACGGCGGCGGGCATGTTCCTGGCGTTCTGGCTGCCACTGAACAACGGTCTGCGGCCGGAACCGATTATCGCCCTCGGCATCCTATTGACCTGGTGCTCCGTCGAGCGCGGCGTCGCGACCAACCGCATGCTGCCGGTGGCCATTGCGATCATCGTCGGCGCGCTCACGTTGTTCTCCGGGCCGACGGGCATCGCGGCCGTCGGCGCCCTGCTGGTCGCCGTCGGCCCGCTCAAAACCATTGTGGCGCGGCATACTTCGCGGTTCGGCTATCTGGCATTGCTGGCGCCGATCCTGGCCGCCTGCACCGTGACGATCATCTTGATCTTCCGCGACCAGACTTTCATCGGCGAACTGCAGGCCAGCACGTTCAAGTCCGCGGTCGGGCCCAGCCTGGCCTGGTTCGACGAGCACATCCGCTACGAGCGGTTGTTCACCACCAGCCCCGACGGCTCGGTGGCGCGCCGGTTCGCGGTGCTGACGCTGTTGCTCGCGCTGGCCGTGTCGGTGGCAATGTCGTTGCGCAAGGGCCGGATTCCCGGCACCGCGCTGGGGCCGAGCCGTCGCATCGTCGGGATCACCATCATCTCGTTCCTGGCGATGATGTTCACCCCCACCAAGTGGACCCACCACTTCGGGGTGTTCGCGGGCCTCGCGGGATCTCTTGGGGCGCTGGCCGCGGTGGCCATCACCGCCACGGCGATGAAATCGCGGCGCAACCGGGCGGTGTTCGCCGCCACCGTACTGTTCGTGATGGCGTTGTCGTTCGCTACCGTCAACGGCTGGTGGTATGTCTCCAACTTCGGCGTGCCGTGGTCGAATCAGTTCCCGGAGTGGCATTTCGGCTTCACCACCTTCCTGCTCGGCCTCTCGATCGTCGCGCTGCTGCTGGCGGCGTGGTTCCACTTCTCCGGCCGGGACCAGTCGCCACCGACCCGGCGCAGGTGGCAGCGAATTGTGCAGTCCCCATTGGCGATTGCCGCGTGGGTCCTGGTCGTGTTCGAGGTGCTGTCGCTGACTCTGGGGATGACGGAGCAATACCCCGGGTGGAGTAACGGCCGCTCGAACCTCGAGGCGCTCACCGGCAAGACCTGCGGGTTGGCGAACGATGTGATGGTCGAACAGGACCCCAATGCCGGGCTGCTGACTCCCATCGGCGTGCCGGTCGGAGAGGCGCTGGGCGCCGTCACCGCAGAAGGTTACGGCCCCAACGGCATTCCCAGTGACGTCTCCGCCGACCCGGTGATGGAGAACCCAGGCGCCGCCAACTTCGCCGACACCGAGACCGGCACCGTGAGCGCCAACGAGGCAGGGACCGAGGGCGGCACCACCACCGCGGCCGGTGTCAACGGCTCGCGCGCCCGACTCCCGTACAGCCTTGATCCCGCCCGCACGCCCGTGATGGGCAGCTGGCGCAGCGGTACCCAGCAGCCGGCGGTGCTGCGCTCGGCGTGGTACCGGCTCCCGCCCCGCGACGAGGCGGGCCCGCTGCTCGTCGTCTCAGCGGCCGGACGCTTCGATCCCGGCGAGGTCATCGTGCAATGGGCCAACGACAAGGGCGAGCCGGCGGGCGGCATCGGGTTCGCCGACGTTGGCTCGGCGCCCGCGTGGCGCAACCTGCGTGCCCCGCTGGCCGCGATACCCCATGAAGCCACCCAGGTGCGGCTGGTCGCCACCGACGACGACCTCAACCCCCAGCACTGGATCGCGATCACACCGCCGCGCATCCCGCAGCTGCGCACGTTGCAGGACGTTGTCGGCTCGCAGGATCCTGTACTGCTGGACTGGCTGGTTGGGATGGCGTTCCCGTGCCAGCGCCCGTTCGGCCATCAATACGGCGTCGTCGAGGTGCCGAAGTGGCGCATCTTGCCCGACCGGTTCGGCGCGGAAGCCAACTCGCCGGTGATGGACAACCTCGGTGGCGGTCCGCTCGGCATCACCGAACTGCTACTGCGGCCCACCACGCTGCCGACCTATCTGAAGGACGACTGGTTCCGCGACTGGGGCGCGCTGCAGCGGCTCACGCCGTACTACCCGAACGCCCAACCGGCGCGACTGGATCTCGGTTCGGCAACGCGTAGCGGATTGTGGAGCCCGGCGCCGCTGCGCCACTAGGTTTGTCCGCCTCCTCCTGCGGCCCTCCCGGCCCGGCATCGTCACCGGACGTAGGTCCGTCGCCTACCATCGAGCCTCGTGCCTGCCCACCGCGTCGCCCGGCTGATCGCCGTCATCGCGGGCATCGCGGGCGTTGTGTTGTGCGGGCTGGTGCCACTGCTGCCGGTCAAGCAGACCACCGCAACCTTTTCCTGGCCGCAGGCCCCGGGGCCGGACGGGATGATCAGCGATATCACCGCGCCGTTGGTGTCCGGCGCCCCGCGCGCACTGGACGCTTCGATCCCCTGCCGGACCGTCGCCACGCTGCCTCCGGCGGGCGGTGTGGTGTTCGCCACCAATCCGCCTGCCGGCATCGATGCCAGCCGCAACGGCCTCTTCGTCACCGCCAACCGCGATGTTGTGGTCGTCGTGTTCCGTGACACGGTGGCCGCGGTGGCGCCTCGGCCCGCTGTGGCATCCGGCGCCTGCAGCACCCTGCACGTGTGGGCCAACCCCGGCGGAGCCGGCGCCGACTTCATCGGCATACCCGGCGCCACCGGCACGCTGGCAGCGGAGAAAAAGCCTCAGGTGACCGGCGTGTTCACCGATCTCAAGGTGGCCGCTCAGCCGGGGCTGTCGGCTCGCGTGGACGTCGATACCCGGTTCATCACATCGCCGACGGCACTCAAGCTCGGTGTGATGGTGCTGGGCGTCATCTGTGTGATCGCCTCG
>Ga0207693_10003580_pt1 | contig 13279 bp, 11 predicted proteins | sample LARL81metaG_FD_184347 | JGI IMG/M metagenome (GOLD analysis project Ga0207693, IMG submission 184347) | Corn, switchgrass and miscanthus rhizosphere microbial communities from Kellogg Biological Station, Michigan, USA - LAR L8-1 metaG... | ecosystem: Host-associated > Plants > Roots >...
CGCGGCAACCTGCTGCTGCTCGAGCGGCGCTGCCGCTGGCGCGGGATCGGCTTCGAGCTTCAGTCCAGCGGCCTCGGCGATGCGCTCGACCCGGACGGAGCCAACCTGTATTACATCGGCGGCGGCCAGGACCGCGACCAGCGCCTGTGCGCGCTGGACCTGGCGGAGGTCAAGCGCGATGCGCTGCACGAGGTCGCCGCGCGCGACGGCGTGATCCTCGCCGTGTGCGGCGGCTATCAGCTGCTCGGTCGCTCCTACCAGCTCGACGACGAGACGCTGCCCGGCGTCGAGCTCGTCGACCTCGTGACCGTGCGCGAGAGCGGACCCAGGCTGATCGGAAACGTCGCGATCGAGGTCGAGCTCGAGCCGGGCGACCGGCGCGTCCTCGCCGGGTTCGAGAACCACGGCGGCCGCACGCACCTGGGGCCCGGAGCGCAGCCGTTGGGCCGCGTGCTGTCCGGACACGGCAACAACGGCGCGGACGGACACGAAGGCGTGCGCGCCGGCAACGTGATCGGGACCTACCTGCACGGGCCGCTGTTGCCAAAGAACGCCTGGTTTGCCGACTGGCTGATCACAGCGGCGCTGGGCCTGGATGCCCCGCTTCAGGCTCTCGACGACGAGCTCGAGGGCGCCGCGCACGCCGATGCGCTGAAGGCGGCGGGCGTGTGAGGGCAGCGAGGACGGCAGCAGCGATCCTCGCGTTCGCCACGATCGGCGGATGTGGCGGCAGCTCGGGCGCCGGGACCGCCGACACGCCGGCGCCCTCGACACAGGCGACCACCACGTCGCCGGGGACCGGCAAGCCGCTGGTGACGATCGGCGACAAGAACACGACCGAGCAGTTCGTGCTCGGAGAGCTCTACTACCAGGCGCTTGAGGCGAAGGGCTTCAAGGTCATGCTCAACCGCAACATCGGCCCCACCGAGGTGACGCTGAAGGCGCTGCAGAGCGGCCGCCTGGCGATGTACCCCGAGTACCTGCAGACGTGGAACACGACGGTGGCCGGCTACCGCCACGGGTTCAGGACGGCCGCGAAGGCCTACCAGGCCGCGCAGCACTACGCGCTCGCGCACGGCCTCGAGCTGCTCAACCCGACGCCGTTCAGCAACACCGACGCGATCGGGGTAACGGCGCAGTACGCGCTCGAGCACCGTCTCTCGACAGTGCGCGACCTGCACAAGGTGGCGCCGACGCTCACGCTCGGCGCCCCACCCCAGTTCCAGCAGGGTCCCAACGGCCTGCCCCAGCTCGAGCAGGTCTACGGGTTCGCGCCCGGCACGTTCAAGCCCCTGGACCTCGGCAGCCAGTACCAGGCGCTCACCCAGGGCACCGTGCAGGCGGCCGACGTCAACACCACCGACGGGGAGCTGACCTCCGGCAACTACAGGCTGCTCAAGGACCCCCACCACGCGCTCGGCTGGGGCAACGTCGTCCCCGTCGCCTCGCCGAGGCTGCTCGATGTCGAGGGGCCGGTGTTCGCCGCGACGATCGACAAGGTGAGCTCGCTGCTGACGCTGGGGGCGATGCGCCGCCTCAACGCCGCCGTGGCGGTCTCAAATCAGGATCCCGCCGCGGTGGCGCGCAAGTTCCTGATCGCCCACGGGCTGGTCAAGCAGGCCGCCGACGCCAGCTGAGCACCCGACCGCCGACAGAGACTCAGGAGCCGCTCGAGCCAAAGCCGCCGGAGCCGCGCTCGGACAGCGCGAGCTCCTGCACTTCGAGCACCTGCGGCGCATGCACGCCGACGATCACGAGCTGAGCGATGCGGTCGCCCGCGGCGATCGAGAACGGCGTGGAGCGGTCGGTGTTGAGCAGCAGCACCTCGACCTCGCCGCGGTAGCCGGCGTCGATCAGACCGGGGGCGTTGACCACGGAGATCCCGTGGCGCCGCGCGAGCCCTGAGCGCGGCAGCACGAGCCCCGCGTGGCCCTCGGGGATCTGGACCGCGATGCCCGTCCGGACGCTGGCGCGCTCGCCGGGACCCAGCTCGGCGTCGTCGAGCGCGTACAGGTCGAGCCCCGCATCGCCCGGGTAGGCGCGCGTCGGCAATGCCGCCCGCGGGTCGACCCGCCGCACTCGCAGGCTCATCAGGAACGGCCGCTGAGCGCGTACGGCTCGTAGCGGCCGGCCAGCGAGGCCGGCAGCCGTGCGATCACCTTGACCCCCTCGGGGGTCTCCTCGCGCTCGAGGTCGCCGGCGATCTCGTGCAGCTCGGCCAGGCGGCCGCCCTCGTCGTAGGGGATCAGCAGCTCGATCTCACGCAGCGTGCGCGCGAACTCTTCCTCGATCCGCTGCGCCAGCACGTCGATGCCCTCACCGGTGATGCCAGACACCAGCACGCCGTCGCGGTGGCGGTTCTCGAGCTCGGTCCGGCGCTCCGCGTCGATCCGATCGGCCTTGGAGAGGACCAGCAGCTGCGGGACCTCGTCAGCGCCGATCTCGCGCAGGACGTCCTCGACCGCGCGGATCATCGCGATCATCTCGTCCTCGTCGACCGAGGCGTCGACGACGTGCAGGATCAGGTCGGCGAGTCGCGTCTCCTCGAGCGTCGCTCCGAACGCGTCGACGAGCTGGTGGGGAAGCTTGCGGATGAACCCGACGGTGTCGGTCATCAGGTAGTCGCGCCCGCCTGAATGCATGACTCTGGTGGTCGGGTCCAAGGTGTGGAACAGACGGTCCCCCACGCCGATCGTCGCGCCGGTGAGCGCATTTAGCAGCGTCGACTTGCCGGCGTTCGTGTATCCGGCCAGCGCGACCTGTGGCAGATGCGCGCGCTCGCGCTCGGCGCGCATCACCGAACGGCTGGAGGCGACGTGTTCGAGCTTTCGCTTCAGCGCCGAGATCCGGTCGCGGGCCAGCCGCCGGTCGGTCTCGATCTGCGTCTCGCCCGGTCCTCGGGTCCCGATACCGCCGTCGATGCGCCCCGCCCCCAGCCGTTCCAGGTGCGACCACAAGCCCCGCATGCGCGCCAGGTTGTACTCGAGCTGAGCGAGCTCAACCTGCAGCTTGCCCTCGGCGCTGTGGGCATGGGAGGCGAAGATGTCGAGGATGATCGCCGTGCGGTCGATCACGGGCACCCCGAGCGCCGCCTCGAGGTTGCGCTCCTGGCGTGGCGACAGCTCGTCGTCGCAGGCCACGAGGTTCGCGTCGGAGCTGGCGAGCTCCGCCTTGAGCTCGTCGACCTTGCCGGGCCCGAGATAGCTGTTGGGATGGGGGTGCTCGCGGCGCTGGACCATCTCGCCGACATCGGCGACGCCCGCCGTGCGCAGCAGCTCCTGTAGCTCAGTGAGCTGCTCGGGCTCGCCGTCGGGTAGCGCGGCGATCATGTAGGCACGCTGACGCGCCCGCCCTCGCGAGCGCTGTCCGTTGGCGATGTTCTGAGCGGCCTGCGCGCGGCCGCCGCGGCTCCGTTGCACAAAGCTGATGGTAATGACTATCGTCCCGGCCGCGGCCGAAGCGATAAGACGCTACCTACAGCCGGCGGATGCGGTCGACGGCTTCGAGCAGTCGGTCGTCGGGGGTAGTCAGCGAGATCCGGAAGAAGCCCTCGCCGCTGGTCCCGTATGCCCCGCCGGGCGAGATGACGACGGCGGCGTGCTCGAGCACGTGCTCGCAGTAAGCCGCCGCCGAATCAAAGCCCGGCGGGATCGGAGCCCAGATGTAGATCGTGCCCTTCGGAGGCGTCACGTCGACCCCGGCCTGGGCGAGCGCGTCGCACACCAGGTCGCGCCGGCGGCGATACACCTCGTTCATCTCCTGAACGTACGGATCCACCTCGGGCGCCAGCGCCGCCGCCCCGGCGAGTTGGACGGCGTCGAAGTTTCCGGAGTCGATGTTTGACTTCAGCCGCCAGTAGAGCTCGATCGCCTCGGCGTTGCCGACGATCGCCGCGCAGCGCCATCCGGTCATGTTGTAGCCCTTGGACAGCGAGAACACCTCGACGCCGACCTCCTTGGCGCCGGGCGTCTGCAGGAACGAGGGAGCGACATAGCCGTCATACGTCGTCTCGCTGTACGCGTTGTCGTGGACGACGAGGATCCCGTGGCTGCGGGCGAATTCGACGACCTCCTCGAACAGCCCGTCGGGCACGATCGCGCCGGTCGGGTTGTTCGGGTAGTTCAGGAACATCAGCCGCGCCCGCGACAATGCGTCGCCGGGGATCGCCTCGAGGTTGGGCGCAAACCCCCGATCGGGGACCAGCGGCATCAGCACCGGCTCGCCGCCGACCAGCAACGGGCCGCCCGTGTAGACCGGATAGCCCGGGTCCGACGCGAGCGCGACGTCACCAGGATTGAGGAACGCGAGATTAAGGTTGAAGATGCACTCCTTCGCGCCGATCGCCGACATGACCTCGGTGTCGGGGTCAAGGCGCACGTCGAACCGTCGCGCGTAGAAGGCGCCAACGGCATCGCGGAACTCCTTGCGTCCGCGGTTACTCGGGTACGTGTGCGTGCTCGGGTCTGCGACCGCTCGTTGCGCGGCCTCGACGATCGGTGGGTACGTCGGGGTGTCCGGATCGCCGATCCCGAGGCTGATCACGTCGACTCCGGCGGCGCGCTTGGCGGCGACCTTGCGCTCCAGCTCGGCGAACAGGTATGGCGGGATTCGCTCGAGGCGGCTACTCGGTCGCATGCAGCTCCTTCATGAAGTCGTCGGACAGGCGGCCGGCGAACACCGGCACGGCCCAGCCGCTCAGGGTTATGTCAAGCTCCTCCCCAACCTCCACCACGAGGCTGCCGCCATCGAGGACGGCGGTCACGGGTGAACGTCCGCCGGCGAGCACGTGGGCCACAGCGGCGCCGGTTGCCCCAGTGCCGCTGGCCGACGTCTCCCCCACCCCGCGCTCGAAGATCCGCACCCGGATCGTGTGAGGGTCGCGCGCCGCGAACCACGACACGTTCGTACGGTTGGGAAACAGCTCGTGGGATTCGAGCGCCGGACCGATCGCCGGCAGGTCAAGCGACGAAAGCACCTGCTCGTCGTCGACGGCGATCGCACACTGCGGGTTGCCGACCTGGATGTGCTGAAAGCTCCATGTTCGGTCGTCGGCGGTCAACTGGCCGCGCCCGTCGGGAGCCCCGGACGGGTAGTCGGCGCTGTGCAGACGTGCGCGGCCCATGTCGACCGTGCAATCGGTCTCAGAAGTGATCGTCGGGCGGATCGGGCCTGCGGCGGTCTGGATCGAGAACGAGTCCTGGTCGGTCCAGCCCCGACGCCTGAGGTACAGGATCGCCTCGCGAGCACCGTTGCCCGACAGCTCGGCCTCGGAGCCGTCGGGGTTGAAGATCCGCATCCGGGCCACGTAGCCCGGCTCGTCGGGAGCCGACAACAGCAGGATCCCGTCGGCGAACACGCCGGTATGCGCCGCGCAGATCGCCCGGATCCTCGCCGGCGTCAATTCGAACTCGAGCGCCTCGGCTTCGACGATCAGATAGTCGTTGCCGAGCGCTTGCCACTTCTCGAACTCCACGCGGCCGCAGTGTATGTGTAGCTTCGCTCGCGCCCATGCTCGCCCTCGCAACACCCACATCGCAATCGCGCGCTCGGCTGCGCTGGGCCACGCCGATCGCAGCGCTGGTCGCCGTGTCTGTGATCTCGCTCGGCGCACGGCTCGCGTTTCTGGGCAGTCCATGTCACGAGCCCTGCACGTCGGCGTCGGCTCACGTGCTGGTGTTCGACGAGTCCTACTACGTCAACGCCGCCCGCGTAATCGCCGGGATCGCGCCGCCGCCGGGCGCCCATTACCGGGCCACTCCGGCCGGCGATGACCCAAACGCCGAGCATCCGCAGCTCGCCAAGGTCGTCATCGCCGGAGCGATCGAGCTGTTCGGTGACGGACCTCTGGCATGGCGGCTGCCCACCATCCTGCTCGGTTCGCTGGCGATCCTGGGCATGTTCGCGCTCGTGCGAGCCGCCGACGGCGGCCCCTGGGTGGCAGTGGGCGCCGCGGCGCTGATGGCGGCGGACAACCTGCTGCTCGTCCACTCGCGGATCGCGACGCTCGACATCTATGCGGTGACGGCGATGATCTGGGCCGCCGCTCTGTATCTACGCGGCCACCCGCTGATCGCCGGAGTCGTGATCGGTGTCGGCGCGTGCGCGAAGGAGGTGGCGCCATACGTGCTGCTCGCGCTGCTTGTGCTCGAGCTGCTGCGGGCATACAGGGATCGCGCCACGGTCATGCCGGGGCTTGCACGCCTGGCGATTTGCACAGCCACGGCGGCGGCGGTGTTCGTGGGACTGCTGGCACTGCTCGATGCAATCGCACCGCCGTGGGACCCGCTCACGCACAAACTGATCACCGGCGGGGTGTTCGGGCACATCCGCTACATGCTCCACTACGGGTCTCACCAGACGAGCCCGCACGGGCCCCAGGGGATCGCGTCATACCCGTTGGGATGGCTGATCGACATCAAGCCGATCCTGTATCTGAACATCAACCCGCAGCGGCCCGTCCCGGGGCTGCTGAACGTGCATCCGCAGGCGCATTTCCTGGGGATGATCAGCCCGGCGGTCCTGCTCGTCGGACTGCCGGGCCTGGCGACCGCCGGCTGGAGATCGGTTCGCCGAGGCCGCTTCGGAGCGCAAGACGTCGAGCTGCTCGGATTGGCCTGGTTTGCAGGGACTTTCGTGCCGTTCGTGCTGCTTAGCCTGATCGACCGCCGGACGAGCTACTTGTACTACATGGTGATCGTGATGCCGGGGATCTACGTCGCTGCGGCGCAATTCGTCGCACGGATCAGGCCGCCACCGCGCTTGATCTGGGCGTGGATCGTGACGATCGCGATCGCGGTCGTCGTCATGTACCCGTTTACGCCGTTGCCGTGAGCCGGTCCGGCACCGGTGCCGTCACGGGCTCTCCCACAGGCGGAACACTTCCTCGCCGACGGCGGCTGCCGACCGGCCCGTCATGTCGATCACGTTGACGTCGGCGAGCTTGCGCATCCAGGTGAGCTGCCGACGCGCGTAGTTGCGCGTCCGGCGCTTCATCGACTCGACGTCGCCGATCAGCAGATCCTCGAAGCCGAGCGCCTTGCGCGCGGTGATCGAGGCTCCGGCGGCGTTTGCGCGACGCACTTGCTCGGGTGCGCCGGCGACGATCATGTGATCCACGCGCTCGTCGATTCGCGCGTACAGCCGCTCGCGGGCCATCACCAGACCAATCAGAAGCGTCGGATAGCGGACGTCGCTCGTCCACAGTTGCGATTCGCCCTCGGGAGGCTCGAGCTCGCCCGCGTCCAGCAGCTCCAGGGCACGGACGATCCGCTGGGAGTCGGTGGGCTCGATCGGCTCCGCGGCCCACTCCGCGCGCTCTCGCAGGACCGTGTGCAGCGCCGCCGGTCCCCGGCGCTCAAGCTCGGCCATCCAGCGCTCGCGAACCCCCTCTGGCGGGGGCGGCCGCAGCCGCAGCTCCGTGAGCGCGGCGCGCAGGTACAGGCCGGTGCCGCCGACGACGATCGGCCGTCCTCCAGTCGACAGGACTCCGTCGATCTCGGCGTGCGCCAGCTCGGAGTACTGCCCCACGCTGAAGCTCGCGTCGACGGGCAAAAACGAGATCAGCCGATGCTCGAGAGCAGAGCGCTCCTGCGCGTTGGCGGCGCCCGTCAGCAGCTCCAGGCCGGAATACACCTGAAGGGCGTCGGCCGACACCGCGACGGGACGCTCGCCCCGCCCCCGCAACCGGTTGGCGAGCTCAATCGCTACGTCTGTCTTGCCCACGCCGGTCGGACCGAACAGGGCGATCACGTCCGCTGGCGCCATTGGGCGGGAGTATCGTAGAGCGATGATCGCGAAAGCCGCGCGGCCGAGCGGGTGAGAGTCGGGGCAGGCATATCGGCGGGGCACGATCCGCTCTCGGCCGGGGCTGCGGCGGCCAGGCTGGCCGGCGAGCAGCTCGGGGGCGAGCCCGCCGATCTGGCGCTCGTGTTCGCCAGCGGCGCGCACCTCGCGGCGCCCGAGACGACGCTCGAGGGGGTCGGAGGCGTGCTGGAGCCGGGGGCGCTGGTGGGCTGTGGTGCGGGTGGCGTGCTCGGCGGCGGTCGCGAGCTGGAGACCGGAACCGCGGTGGCCGTGTGGGCGGGCTCCTTCGGCGGCGAAGGCAGCGCCACGCCGTTTCACGCCGTGCTCACCGATGATGGCGTCGAGCAGACGGTCGAGGGACTGCCGGATCCGCAGGACTCGAGCGGGATGCTGATGCTGTCTGATCCCTACTCGTTCCCGACCGACGAAGCACTGGCACTGCTGTGCGATGCAGCCCCGGGAGTGCCGATCCTGGGCGGCATCTCCAGCGGGCGCACTCCGGACGGGCAGGGCGCCGTGTTCTGCGGTGACGAAGTCCACGAGAGCGGCGCCGTGGGCGTGCGGTTGGACGGGATCGAGATGCTTGCGTGCGTGTCGCAGGGGGCCGCCCCGCTCGGGCGCGAGGTCACGATCACTGCCGGCGAGGGCAACGTGATCTCAGAGCTCGCCGGACGGCCGGCACTCGAGACCGTGGAGCACATCATCTCCGAGCTGTCGCCGCGCGAGCGGACGCTGGTGGCCGGCGGCCTGCTGATCGGGATCGTGATCGATGCCGGCAAGCCCGACTATCAGCAGGGCGACTTCCTGGTACGTGGCGTGCTCGGCGCCGATCCCGACTCGGGAAGCCTCGCGGTGTCGGCGTCGGTGCGTCCGGGACAGGTGTTGAGGCTGCACGCGCGCGACGCACAGTCAGCCGATGAGGACTTTCGCCGGGCACTGCGGCTGCACGTCGAGGCGATGGGCGACAAGCCGCCCGCGGGAGCGATCGTGTTCTCGTGCAACGGTCGCGGCAGCTCGATGTTCGGCATCCCCGATCACGACGCGGCGGCCGTCGAACGCGAACTGCGCGGCGCGCCGGCGGCGGGATTCTTCGCGGCCGGCGAGATCGGTCCGGTGGGCGGGCGAAGCTTCCTTCACGGATTCACCGCGACCGTCGCGGTGTTCCCGAACTGAGACCACCTGCCTCGTTCGTGAGGCAGCTCGCCCTACACTGCCGCCCGTGACATTGCTGAGCGGCAACGCGCTCGTGACTGGAGCGACCGGCGGCATCGGGCAGGCGATCGCCCGCATGCTCGCCGCTCGCGGCGCGACGGTTACCGTCACCGGTCGCCGCCTCGAGGTGCTCGAGCCGCTGGCCAACGACATCTCCGGTCGCGCGATCGCCTGTGACCTGTCGCGTCGCGAGCAGGTCGACCGGCTCATCCAGGAGGCGGGTCCGGTCGACATGCTCATCGCCAATGCGGCGCTACCCGGAGCGGCGGAGCTCACCGACCTGACCCAGGAGCAGATCGACGGGATGCTCGAAGTCAACCTGCGCGCGCCGATCGCGCTCGCGCGGGCGCTGGTAGCGCCGATGGTCTCGCGCGGGCGCGGCCATCTCGTGTTCATCTCGTCGCTGAACGGCAAGGCCGCCACCCCAGCGACCTCGATCTACGCCGCCGCCAAGTTCGGGCTGCGCGGATTTGCGCTGTGCCTCCGGGAGGACCTACGCCCACACGGAGTCGGCGTCTCGAACGTCATGCCCGGGTTCATCCGTGACGCGGGGATGTTCGCCAACACCCAGGTCGAGCTGCCGCGCGGGGTCGGGACCCGCTCGCCGGGGGACGTTGCGGCAGCGGTCGTCAAGGCGATCGAACACAACCGTGCCGAGATCGAGGTCGCCCCACTCGGCCTGCGCCTCGGCGCGACCTTCGCGGGAGCGGCCCCGGAGCTGGCGGCCGCGGCCGCGCGCCGCCTCGGCAGCACGAAGGTCGCGTTTGACATGGCCGAGGCCCAGCGCGGCACGCACTAGCCCCTGAAGTCGGGGCGGTCCAACAGCCGCAACCAGCTGCCGTCGGCCTGCCGGCGCACGACGTGTGCGCGCGCCCTCGTAGCTCGCGTGCAGCGCGCGATGAGCGTCTAGCGGTGATCGACCGAGCCGCCACCAACCGTGGCGTGCTCACCTGTGACCGTCGCCAACGCGCCGACGATCTCATCCGCCAGCCGCGCGCCCTCCGTCGCGCGCTCCGGCGTGGCCTGGACCCGCACGACGACGTCGTCGCCGTCGATCTCCTCGAGCAGGACGGAAGCCGGCGTCCGAGTTGGCGTTGTCACCTGGTCGTCGAGGATCTCCTGGATCTGGGTCATGCTGATGCCGCTGCGTAGACGAACCCTGACGTCGACCGAATCGGGCTCGCGGATCGGGACGACGGCCGCGGCCAAAACGACGCTGTTGGGAATCAGCACGCGGTCCTCCCCGCGCGCCAGCGTCGTGTACAGGAGACCCAGGGAGCTGACGATTCCCTCGACCGATCCGCCGACGCTTCCGGCCTGGAGCCGAACCCGTTCGCCGACGCGGAACGGGCGCGCGCTCAACAAGACCATTCCCGCGATCAGGTTGCCCAGCGTCTGCTGAGCCGCAAGACCAAGGACGACAGCAGTGAAGGCGGATCCTGCCAGCAGCGCACTCGGGCTTACCTGTGCGATCCGCAGCGCCGCGAGCAGCGTGATCGCCATCGTCGCCAGCCGGATCACGAACCCGACGGTTCCTGCCGTCGATGGATCCATGCGCCGGAAGAACGTGGGTGCGGCGGCACGACCGGCGGCCCGGGCGATCGCCCAGCCGAGCACCGCCAGCACGATCACGGTCGCGATCCGGATCGGAACGTCGGCCTTGTTGCCGAAGATGTGGTGCCGCTCGGAGTAGGCGACGAGCACGCCGATCAGCAGCGGCACCAGCACCGCGATCTCGCGCTGCGCTCGACGTACCGCCCGCGGGCTGACGTTGGCTGCCAGGCCGACCTTCTCCCAGGCATCGGTTCGCGTCTCGAACATCCGCTCGAGACCGAGGTCCCGTCCGCTTTTCAGTCTGTTTCGAATCATGTTCTTTGTGCGCGCCCTCCTATCTAAGTATCACGCGATCAGCCTGCAAGTTTCACTTCTTCGTGTGCGTCTTCTCACAGCTCGGGCTCAGAACAGTCGACCCTGCTCGGCCGCAGCCGGCCGCCGCTCCGGGGGCGCCTTTGCGGCGGCGCTGAGAATCATCCGGTGCCTGGTCTTGCCGTCTGGTCCGTTGACCAGCCGTTCCAGCCTGCGGCGCTCCTCCGGCGGCGCGTACGCGCCCCGCCGATAGAGCTCTTTGTACCGTGGCACGAGCTCCGGACGGTGCTCTCGCAGCCAGTCGAAATAGAGCTTTCGCACCTCACCGCGAAGGTGCAGCGCAATCGGCGTCACATAGTCCGCGCCGGCCTGTGACGCCAACTCCAGTATCGGGGCCACTTGCTCGGGCGCATCGTTGACGCCCGGCATCAGGGGTGCCACGAGCACGCCGGTGCGGATTCCCGCGCGCGTCAATTCGGAAACCGCTTCCAGGCGCGCCTTCGGGTTGGGCGTGTGCGGCTCAGTTGCTCTCCACACCTTCTCATCGATCGTCGGCACCGAAAGTGCGGCGGCGAACTCGGTGCGCTCCGCGATCTCCTTCATGAGCGGCAGATCGCGCAGCAGCAGCGGCGACTTAGTCAGCACCGAGCAGGGATTGCGAGCATCGCGCAGGGCCTCCCAGATGCCCGGCATCAGGCGATATCGGCCCTCAACCCACTGGTAGGGATCCGTGTTGGTGCCAAGTGCCACGTGCTCTCCCTTCCAGGAGGGCCTCGCGAGCTCTGCACGCAGCAGCTCGGGCGCATTGACCTTGACCACGATCTCGCGCTCGAAGTCACGGCCGGCATCGAAGTCCAGGTACTTGTGGGTCGGCCGAGCAAAACAGAATTGGCAGGCGTGAGTGCATCCGCGGTACGGATTGATCGTCCACCGGAACGGCATCTGCGACGCCTCCGGCACGTGGTTCAGGATCGACTTCGCCCGAACTTCGTAAAAACGGATGTCGACCGCCTCCGGCGCGTCGAAATGCCGCACGACCGCCTCTTCGCGGTAGCCCGGCAGGCGCGCCCGCTGCTCCGCCTCCGTACTGAGGTTGCTCCACCGCATACGAACGTATGTTCGCATACGGCCCGGACCGACCCACGCCGGGTCACAGCATCGCCATCTGTGAAGCCACTCAGTGGCGCCGGCGCGGCCTCAGCTTGCCCAGCAAGCCGCCCCGCTGCTGACCTTCGTGATGCGACGACCCCCCACCAACGGACACGGGAGCGGCCTGGGACATCACCGTCGGGTCCAGCGGCTGAGCCGCAGGCTTGCGAGCCCGCAGCGGGATCTGGACGCCCAGCTCGGACCGGTGCCCCTTCTGGTTCGGCCGCGAGGCCTGGGCGGCGGCGCTGCACCGCGGGATCTGAAGCTGTTGCTGCGCCAGCGCAGCCTGGGCGCGCTGGTGCTGCAACTGGCGACGCGCGTCGGCGAGCTGGCCCGCGAAGAGGCTTGCGTTGGTCCGCTCTGACTCGGCCTCGGTCCACGCCGAAGCCGCTTCGGCCCGAGCCGCGGCGGCCTCGATCCGGGCGGCTTCGGCCTCCGCCCGCAGCGACGCAATCTCGTCCTGGACCGCCCTGATCTGAGCGCGAGCCGTCTCGGCGTCTGCCATCGCGGCCTCCACATCGGCGCGCGAAGCTTCCCGCGCGGCCTCCGTCTCGGCGCGTGCTGCCTCGGTCTCGGCGTGCGCGTTCAGGGCCACCGAACGGGCCGCCTCGGCCTCCGCCCTGGCCTGTTCGACGCCCGCCCGGGCCGCCTCGGCCTCGGCGCGCGCGGCCGCGATCGCCTCCGCGGCATCGACGTCAACGGGTGCTGCCCCAGGCTCGGCGGCAAATCGCGCCTGCTCGAGCTGCACCTCGAGCGCATGTACGCGCTCCTCCATCGCGGCGCGTGCCGACAGCGCGTCGTCCCGTGCCGACATCGCCTCGTCGCGGGCTGCAGTGGCGGCAGCAAGCTCGGCCTCCAACCTGGGATCCGGCTGGACGGCGACCACCGGCTCGATCGCGACCGCAGGCTGGGGTGCGACGACAGGCTCGGGCGCAACGACCGGCTGCGACGCCATCTCCCATTCGTCAAGGTGATCGTCCGGGTCGAGCGCCATCTGCTCGGAGACATCTGCGATGCGGACGCCCCACTCCTCGAGCACGTCCGAGCGAATCGATTCGGGGTCCAGCCGGCTCCAGCGATTCAGCTGCATCAGTCGGGCCGCTTCGTTCTCGGCAACCTCTGACTGCGCCATCGGCGCGGCCACGCCGCAGACCGCCACCGGGTCCCCGTCGGCTCCGTGGATGAGGAAGCGCAGTACCGACAGGGCAGGGCGGTCCTGATACGCGGGCACCGTGTAGCCGAACTCAAC